>Ga0136643_10001152_pt1 | contig 31535 bp, 25 predicted proteins | sample TergutLab28metaG_FD_96883 | JGI IMG/M metagenome (GOLD analysis project Ga0136643, IMG submission 96883) | Labiotermes labralis P1 segment gut microbial communities from Petit-Saut dam, French Guiana - Lab288 P1 (version 3) (version 3) | ecosystem: Host-associated > Arthropoda: Insects >...
CTTGCTGTCTTGAAGAATATGTCGATCGGACGTTTGAGCATCAAAAAGAAAATGATGAAAGCCGCTCGCGATCCTCTCTTCCTCCAGCTTCTCTTGTTTCAATAGTAAATGCTGTTGCCCTGTTCATAGAAGCCTCTCTCTTGACGCGTGTCACGCCTCGTGGTATAATAATGACACAGAGGAAAACCGTGAGATGATTTGCCTACTTTGGCTTTAAGACAACCGCACTAGGACAACCGCTTACTCTTGGGGAGGGCGGTTGTCGCTTTTTATGTACTTGTAGACTCGAAACATCAAGTCCAAGCACGCGACTACGGCAGTAATGATAATCAGTATATACCGTGTGCAACTAAATGTAAATAGGACAAAAAACATCCACAGGCTTTCCAAAAGCCTGTGGATGTTTTGTTTATGCGCAAAACTTACCAGTCAATTGCCTCACCCGCACCACGACTCACTTTGGAGAAGTCTGTCTTTACAAAAGACCAAGTAGACAGCAGGATGAACAGCATCCCAAATCCAAGCAAAAACAATGCCGAGATAAACGGTGTCACTACAAAATCACCAATCTGGATCGCCATCCCTTCTCTGAGCTGTTCGTACTGCGTGGCCTCTAAATACTCCAGCGCCACTGTACGGAAAAATGCAACCGCATAGGTCAATGGATTAAAATACCCTATGATCTGCGGTATCCGGGGTAACATGTAAAACGGGAGATACGCACCCGACAAAAAGGTCATCGGCATGGTAATCGCAACTGACACGATCTGAAAAGTTTGTGTGCTCTTGGTCTTTGTGGCAAGAAAGAGTCCAAAACCCGCAAACACAAAGCCAACAAATATCATGGCAAGTACGATATAGAGAGCCGTAAGCGGCTGGGTAATCCGAAATCCAAACAGCATCCCGCCAAAGAGGATAGTAACCCCCTGAATCGTGGCGATAATCGCACCCGACAAAAACTGCCCGCCTGCGATGCTGAGACGACTCACAGGAGACACCAACACTTCTTTCATAAAGCCCGATGCCATGTCCTCAATCGTGGAAGAGGAAATCCGAAGCGTCACATCAAACACAGTTGCAATGGCAATACCCGCTAACATGAGCGAGATGGGATTTTCCACAGCACCCATATTGAAGATTTCGGAGAAAATGTAAATGAAGAAGAAAGGAAACACAAGGGTAAACACAAGTCTTGTCTTATTGCGCACAAAGTCTTTCAAATTCCGCACGCATAGCGCCCATACTGTTTGCATTATTCCTCACCCCCCTCTCGAATTTCACGACCGGTGATCTCAAGAAACACATCATTCAACGTCCCTTTTTTCACTTCTAGGTCTGTAATCACATCTTTCTGATCGCCCAACACTTGTAGCAGATTCGGCACGCTGTCCACATCTACACGGTAATATTTTGGCTTCTTGACAAATTCTAACTGATGTGCCGCGAGCAGACGTTCCAATGCCTCCGGCTGTTCTGTTGTAATGTATGCCCGATCTTTCGTATACTGCTTTTTGAGCGCAAAAGGACGGTCATTCGCTACAATCTTGCCTCCGTCCATGATGGCAACCCGATCACAAATCTCCGCCTCATCCATGTAGTGGGTAGTGAGGAAGATGGTGATATTCTTCTCCTTCTGGAGCTTCACAATATACTCCCAAATATGTGCTCGCGTCTGTGGGTCAAGCCCTGTGGTGGGCTCGTCGAGAAACAGCACTTTCGGGAAGTGTATGAGTCCCCGCGCAATCTCCACGCGGCGCTTCATCCCGCCGGACAGTGTGGAGACGATCTTTTTGCGCCATTCTGTCAGTTCCACCAGTTTCAGCACAAACTGAATCCGCTCTTCCACCTCATGCTTCGGCACACGGTAAAATACACAGTGCATCCGCAGATTCTCTTCCACGGTCATCTTCTTGTCCAAGGTCGAATCTTGGAACACAACACCAATTGCTTTGCGCACCTCATTCTTCTGCGTGGTCACGTCCTTACCGTCAATGCGCAAGGTCCCCGCTGTTTTCTCAAAGATGGTGCATAGGGTATTGATCGTCGTGCTCTTCCCCGCACCGTTTGGTCCGAGAAAGGCAAAGACGCTCCCCTCTTCCACCTCAAAGGAGATGTTATCCACAGCGGCGAAGTTACCGTATCGCTTGGTGAAGTCTTTTACTTCAATAATTGCTCCCATTTGTTCCTCCATATCTTGGGTTTTTCAAGCCTGAGAAGCTAGTATACCGGGATTTTACAATAAAATCCAGAGCAATCTTGCACGAAATGTGAGGGGTGCAGTATAGTACAACTTGCACAAAAAATTGCGATTCGCCATAGTTCGACAAGAATCGCAGGTGCTTGGTTATATGGTAGGGGTGCACAATTGCAACAAGCCCCTAGGCTCCTTTCGTAAAGGAGCTGTCAGCGAAGCTGACTGAGGACTGCCCTTCACATAGCTATCAGCGTGTTGAATCCTCCGTCAGGCTTCGCCTGCCACCTCCTTTGGAAAAGGAGGCTTAAGTTCGCTGGGGATACCACCCCGCCCTACAATGGGCAACATCGTCGTAGGGGCAGACCTTGTGTCTGCCCTGTCCGGCACGTTACGCGGGCAGACACAAGGTCTGCCCCTACGAGTCCTTTTGGGGCAATTCAATCTCAATCTTCCCATGCTCCGCCTCAAAATCGCGGATACATTTGTGAATCAGAAACCTGATCTGCTTGCTCAATGTGCGATCTTCATACTTTGCAATATATCGAAATCGTTCTAGCGTCGTTGCATCCACGCGAATGGTGAAACTTTTATCATCTTTCTTCTTCATTCACAAGCTCCTTTGCACTAAAAATGCACGAATTTTTCGTTTATTTTACGTGCAACTTGTGACATCATGTTTCCAATGCATTATAAGTTCATGCAATAAATTTCAAACAAAGGCAGGTGCATCCCCTATGACAGTCGAAATCTACAGCATCTCCGATGCCCTCATCGTCCTCGTATTCGGCATCCTCCCTTGGATTGTAATCCCCGCCTTTCTGATGTTTGTCGCTAACCAGCAAGACAAGCAATCCCCTCCAAAATCTCCCCCACCGACCGATTCGGCGGACAATTATACCGCCGCAGATCATACAGGCAATCCAAATCCCCGCGTACTAGGGTATTTACGCCATCATAACAGGACAGTGTCGCCAGAAAACCCATCTCCCGCAGCACCTGATTCCCCTCCGAACAAGTCGCACCAAAGGGATACACAAAGCTTGTAGGTGTAATCCCTACTCGCTCCGCAAGCGCCGCCTGCAAACGCCCCACGTCTTTGCGCAAAACTTCCGCATACGCCGCAAAGTCCTCGTCGGGGCGGATTTGTGCACCCTTGCGTCCATTGGCGTTCTGGTGCAAGTCCCAAGTGTGGTTGGCAATCTCCACGAGACCGGAGTCTGCCATCTCCTGAATCTGTGTCCAAGTCACATGCCCATGCCGCAAACTCTCCGCCGGATTCTCGCTCCAAATCTCCGTGTCGTGTCCAATGATGGACAGCACAAAGGGCATGTCGTACGCCTGAGCCAGCGGCAAACCGACGGTGTAGTTGTTCCAATACCCATCATCAAAGCTAAGCACCACAGGTCGTTCCGGCAAGGCGATGCCATGGTGCACAAAGTCCACAAGTTGAGAGATGGTCACCGCCGTATAGCCATGTTCTCGCAAATACTGCAAATCCGCCTCAAACTGCTCGCCGCTGATGGATGTGTCGCTTCCGCCGGCGCCTGCCAAACTGTGATACATGATGATCGGCACCGCAACAGTGTCCGCATTCTGACCGCCTGCGCCCAACAATAAAAATCCCATCAGGGATAATAAAAACATGCATTTCCTCATCTGCGTTTCGCCTCCTTTTTCAATTTATCCTAGTTCTAAATAAAAACATGCCCTTTTGTTTTTATATTGGAACTTAATAAAGACGTGTTTTGCGCGCATTTTGCGCAAAACTAGCCCGCAGAGCGGGCGCATTCTGGAATATTTTATTCCAGAATCAGTATTAGTATTGGATAAATGTCGAAAAATATGTTATGCTGATCATAGCATACACGCAAAAAGGAGAAACCCATGACACCCATTGACGCAAGAGGTCTTGCATGTCCCGCCCCCGTAATCGAAGCCAAAAACGCCATCAAAGCACTCCCAACCGAGGGAGGACTGGTTCAAATTTTAGTTGATAATCCCCTTGCTGCCGAAAATCTAGAGCGCATGTCCGCCGCGCAGGGATATAGTTGTATGATAGAACAAGACAAAGGCACACACACCGTCACAATCGCCGTAGGCGAAAACGCAGACCCGATAAAACTAGATGCATTCCCCCTCCCCGGCGCTACAAGCGCATCTGTCATCGCCATCAGCAGAAAATCCCTGGGCGATGGTGAGGCGGAGCTAGGCGAGATTCTAATGAAAAGCTTTCTCTACACACTCACAAATCTTGATACAAAGCCTAGCGCACTGCTACTCTTCAACAGCGGCACTCATCTGGTCAAATCCGGCACGAATACCCTGCCTGATCTCCAGACCCTAGCTGCAAGCGGCACCCGCATCCTGGTCTGCGGCGCTTGTTTGGATTATTATGACATCAGCCCCGCCGTCGGTACCATCGCCACCATGCTGGATATCACGGAAGAAATGATGAACGCGGACAAGGTTTTGACCCTATGATCACCGAACTTCTCCTCACCTTCCCCAACACCAAAACCGCCATCTCCGCAGAGCGCACATTGCTCGCGGCAGGGCTGACTGCCACAGTACAGCCCATGCCGGAAGCACTGTCCAAGCAGTGCGGCATTGTATTGCGTCTGCCGGTGGATGAGCTAGAGGCTGGAAAGACCGCTCTGGCTGTGGTTGGGATTGAGGTCTCTGCAATCTATCGAATGCAGGATGGTGACCTCCAACCATTGTAGGGCGCGGCGACCCCGACGCGCCGTGCCACCAAATTGCACTGCATAAACAGGATATGCACCGAAACTGTAACAACGGGACGCTGAGGACAGCGTCCCCTACAAAGGGCAACATCACACCACAACAAAAACCAGCCGAAATGGGCTGGTTTCTTACTGCCCTTAGAGCCTCCTTTTCCAAAGGAGGTGGCAGGCGAAGCCTAAGGTCGGATTCAATCCTCCGCAGAACCACCACCCCATGAGGGGAAAATGGCAATCCTCAGTCAGCTGCGCTGACAGCTCCTTTGGAAAAGGAGCCTTTTAATCGCCCCTACAACAAATGCTCAGTCCATATAATCATAATCATTCCAAATCTCATCGTCCCATGGTCCCCACGGCGGGCTGACATTGATAAACATTGGCATCGGATCAAAAAGGAAGAACACCGTAAATGTCCCATCTCCGTTTGGCCAATAAATCCTCTCATTTGCATAAACCATTTCCACCGTGGGAAGCCCTTCCCGAATGATGCGAAATATACCATCTCCCCTGCTTACCGGACGGAGAGCTCCCGCTTCCAATATCTCATTCTGAAAGGTTCCATCATCAAATATTTCTCCCTCCCAATCGCCATCGTCTGTATCTTGCCGGTATTTCATGTAGTTGGTACCATCCAACACCAAGAGTACTGCTCCGAGGGCGGCTTGATCCCGATCCACAAAAGTACCATGCGGCCACGCCTCCGCTGGCTCCCTTGTCACATAGGCACGAAAGGCAAAAGACACAACAACAAGTGCGATAACAAGTAGGGCAATGACGACCCCCATAACACTTTGTCCAGTCCACTTTGTTCCCTGTTCACTAGGTTGAGGCTGAAGCTCCACCTCCCCCTCGTCATCTATCAACAAAAAGTCTGTAGACACGCCAAACAGTCGGCTCAGCTGCACAATATTGTCTGTATCAGGGATCGACTCTCCAAGCTCCCATTTTGAAATGGCTTGCCGGGAAACCATAAGCTGCGTCGCCAAGTCCTCCTGCGAAAGTCCCCGCTCTTTGCGCAACGCCAGAATCCGCACACCGATCATATGCCCTCACCTCTCTCCCTCGTTTGAACTCATTATGGCATGAAATGCGATTTCTCGTCTACCACTTTGACTTGGCGAAAACCGCAACTGGCAGTTGCGACCCCTGAAAACACTCACTTCCGATACGCCGTCCCATCCAAGGGCAGCTTTTGCCGGAACACACCATCCAGCTTATAATACGCACCCTGCACCGCCGGTGCCGTTGGGATGGTCGCAAGCTCTCCCACACCTTTGGTGCCGTATGCCGCCTCTGTGTATTCTGGGTTCTCCACAATTGTCACCGTGATCGGTGGCACGTCAGTAGCGCGCAAGAGACCAAGTTTTCCATACCTCACCTGTGGATATCCATCTTCAATCGGATAATCCTCCGTCAGCGCATAGCCCAGACCCATAGCAATCCCGCCCTCAATCTGTCCCTCGACTGCGCGGGGATTCACAACACGTCCCACGTCATAGGCGGCAGAGACTTGGCGCACTTTTCCGCTTTCATCCAGTGTCACCACTTGGGCTGCAAAACCATAGGCAACATGGCTCACCGGATTCGGCTTTTGACTGCCCATAGGGTCGGTTTCCGGCCGATACTCACCCAAAAACTCCTGCCCCTCTAAGTCTGCAAGTGTCTTGCCGTCTTCTAATTCTCCGCGAAGCAGTTGACACGCCCGCACGGTTGCCTCTCCTGTAAACACCGTTTGCCGTGAGGCTGTCGTTGTCCCGGAATCCGGTGTGCGTGCCGTGTCGGGACGTTCTATCACAAAGGCTTCCGGCGGGAGATCCAAGGTCTCACACGCCATCTGCAAAATCACCGTTGCCATCCCCTGCCCAATGCAGGCGGCACTGGTGCGCAGATGGACTTTCCCGCTCTCTATCGAGAGCAAACACCGCCCAATATCAGGAACCCCCACACCAAGACCGGAGTTTTTAAAGCATGTGGCAATCCCTGTATAGGGACTCGCTTCATACACCTCCCGCACAGCTTCCAAGCAAGCCGCCAGAGCAGTAGACTGATCTGCAATCTGTCCATTGGGCAAAACCTCGCCCGGACGGACGGCGTTGCGATAGCGAATCTCCCAAGGAGAAATTCCCACCTGTTCCGCCAAAAGGGTCAAATTGCACTCCATGGCAAATGCCGATTGGGTTACGCCAAACCCGCGAAAGGCTCCGGCGGGTACGTTATTCGTATAAACCGCCGTGCCGTGTACCTCAATATCTTGGAAGTTGTAGGGTCCACCCGCATGAGTGCAAGCTCTCTGTAACACCGGTCCACCGAGAGATGCAAAAGCACCCGTGTCCGAGATAATCCGCGCTTTCATGGCGGTGATCTTGCCCGCAGCATCGCAGCCCGTGGTCATCTCAATTTCCATGGCGTGCCGCTTTGGATGGACAATCAGGCTCTCCTGCCTAGAGAACAAAATCTTCACTGGAAACCCCGTCAAATACGCCGCCAATGCCGCGTGATGCTGACAACTCAAGTCTTCCTTACCTCCAAATCCGCCACCCACAAGACAACTGATTACCTGAATCTGCTCGGTAGGTAAACCCAAGAGAGATGCCACCTGATGCTGCTCGTCATAAACGCTCTGCCCGCCGGTGTAGAGCAAGATGCCATCCCCCTGCGGCACCGCAAGAGCGCATTCCGGCTCCATGAAAGCGTGTTCTGTAAAGGGTACAGAGTATTGTCTTGTAACAACATGCGCAGAAGCAGCAAGCTTGGAGTCCGGGTCTCCGCGTTGGATTTTTTCATCTCGCAGGATATTGTCCGTCGTATTCTCTTGTACCAGAGGCGCGTCTTTACGCAGTCCCTCTGCGGGGCTTGTAATCGGTGTCAACACTTCATAGTCCACCGCAATCAGTTCCAGAATTGCCCCAAGGCTCTCTTGCCGCTTTGCCACTGCAATTGCAATCCCATCACCTACATATTTCGTCACCGCTCCGACTCCAATCAGGGTATCCTGATCTCGAATCAAATGTCCTACCTTGTTTTCCCCTGGAATATCTGCCGCTGTAATCACACGAATCGCATCCGAATGTGCCATAGCGGCTGACAGGTCAATCCCAAGCACCCGTGCTCGGGGGTATTTGGAGCGCAGCACCGCCGCATACACCATACCCGGCACCTGCATATCATCCACATATACGCCTGTCCCCAAGGTCTTCTCCACAGCATCTACGCGGAAGAAATCCTCACCCAGTTTTCCTGTGAAACTGACCTCCGGCACAGGTGCTTCCTCTCGAAACATCTGTCCCGCAAGCAGAATCGCCGCTTCAATCTTCACATAGCCCGTACAACGGCAAATATTCCCCCGCAGCGCCTGCCGCACCTGAGCCGACGTAGGGTCCGCTGTTTGTCCCAGCAAGGCTTTTGCGCTCATTACCATCCCGGGCGTACAAAAGCCGCACTGAACAGCGCCAGTTTTGGAAAAAGCATACGCATACACTGCTCGCTCTCGCTCTGTGAGTCCCTCGATGGTGATCACAGATTTGCCGGAGAGCTTCGATAGCGTCGGGATACACGCCTTGACAGCTTTTCCATTGATCACGACTGTACAAGTACCACAAGCGCCTTCATTACAACCGTTTTTTGCACCGGTGAGACCCAAATGATTTCGCAGAAAGTGGAGCAATGTCTCATTGCCATCTGTAAAATGTACCTCTTGTCCATTTACGAAAAGGCTACTCATCGCCTCTCCCTCACTTTCTTGATTTTCTCATACTCTGCCGATGTATCCACATCCAAAAGCGCCGCAGCATTCTCTATTCGCACCTCTCGGCAAGCCTCCGGAAACTGCTGCCTGATCTGCCGCCCGCCCGCATCGCCTTGCAGAGCAAGCAATGCCTCTCGAAAGCGCGGGGCAAACAGTGTGGGGCTCTTTGGCTGACCATCTGCATCTATGGGGTGGACAATGCTCTCCCCATCATCTGCCGCTAAAATCGCATATATCGTCGGCGCATCTAAGAGCGGTTGATCTCCTGTGAAAAATAGCAAACTTCCAGACTCCGGCGCTGCCAAAACACCGAGACGTACGCTCAAACTCTGCCCCAACTCCGGCGTGGGATTGAACACAATCTCCGCCTCTGTCTGCACTGCCTCGGCAACCTCCGGCACAGTCACGAGTATCCGCTTGGAGAATGGCAGTGACCCAATCAAATCCAAGGTATGCTGTATCATCGGCACACCGTCTATGGGCAAAAGCAGCTTCTGCTCCCCCATACGTCGTGACAAACCTGCCGCCAGCACAATCGCCGTCACATGCATACAAGCCCCTCCACTGTCCCGCGATGGAGGTCGCCTGCCAAGACCTCCATTGGCGTATCCAAATGGCTTACAATTGCCTCAGCACCTCGTAGGGGCGGGGTCATCCCGCCCGCCGCTGACCCGCGATTATCCACCGATCCACGATCATTCAAAAATAGCACTCGCCGTCCCCGCTCTTGCGCAAACAATCCCTCTGAATGACCAATCACCCGCGCCAAATGCATCGCCGTCACAGTCTCTCCCGGTTCGGCTCCTGCAATCCGGCAAAATTCCGGCATCCGATGCACCACCGACTCACACACCTGCCGCCCAATCGCCCAAAGAGGCAAAATCCCTATCGTCACTGTCGTAAAGCATGGCACCACAGGCTCATGAGATGCCCAGCCCTTAAGCGGAAGTCCACTTGAGCCGTCACACTCCAAGAGCGTCAGTTCCGCCTTGGCAGACAAATCTGTAAGCCGCTCTATATCCGGCGCTAAAATCTTCCCCTGCTCGATTGCGCCATACAATAAGGAAATCCCCGTAGGGGGGCGCAGTGTGCGCCCGCATGTTGCAATATTTTCCGTACCACCAGCAATGCAGTGCAAACCATCAGCCACAGGCGCACACTGTGCGCCCCTACAACCGCCTACAGATCCATAACATGCATTGGCAGACGGCGCGATGCACCCGCAGGGCATGATATAGACATCGCGCCCGACAGAGACATCCCAATCAAACGCCTCTGTCGGTGGAAACCACATCTTCGTCGTGGTCGAAACCAGAACCCTACGCCCTCGATTCTCCTCCGCCAACCGCCACAGCAGAGAGGTCTTCCCCCCGCTGCCCACAATGGATACCACATCTCCCGGCATAAGCCCCAGCGCGTCTGTATACCGCATCTCGTTCACCGTAATATGTCAGGTGTGAGTGCCAAAATGACCTCTAACACACCGCCACCGATCGCCCGCGCTTTATCCGACACTGTGTAACAATGCGCCTCTTCACAGCGCTGGTCAACATCTCCGCACTTCATCCCTCGACGCACCAAAACCCCTGTGGCAAGCACACCACGGAGGATTCCCGCAATCTCTGTTCTCACAGGCACATCTCCAACTGTCCCAACGGCATCACCTGAACAAACAAGAGTGCCAATCTCAAGGGTCTGCCGAAACATGCCTGCACAGGGTGTCCGGAGCACACGCTCTAGGCTATGTCCGTCAATCTCCCCCGGAATCCCTGTATTCGGCAAAGCCCCGCCCTGCCAAATCACACGCCCCAAATCATGCCCACGCTGTGTCTCGACTACGGCATGGCAGTCTGCCCCTGCTGTAAACCCAGGTCCAACACCAATCACCACTGATGCATCTGTGATCGCCGTCCCCAAATTCCGCTTCGCCAAGATGGCATCAACCACCACATCCGGACGCAGTTGCTCCAAGCAAGAGGCTTCCGAATCCACAAGCACAGGCACACGCCCCGAGGCTACAATCTCCTCTGCCGTCTCTATAGACGACGCAAGCTCCGCTGTAACACCATCAACTGTAGCAGCACCATCAAATACCGCCTGAGAAAAGCTCACAGTCCGCCGCACTGTGGTAGGGACTTCGATCTCTGTCATAAAAACCGCAAACCGCCCGCGCCAAAGCCGCAGGGCAATCCCTGTTGCGATGTCTCCCGCACCTTTGATCAGCACACGCATATGTAGTCTCCTCTCATAGTCCTGATGATAGGAGTATATCATGATTTCTCCGGCTTGTGTAGAGGCGGCTAGTAGCCGCCTGCGCTCTTTCTATCGATATGCCATGCAATTAGCAGTCAGAGATTCCCACAAGAAAAGGACAGCACATCGTCTTGACAAACCATCCCTCAAATGATACGATATCAGAGCTGTTCAAGCCGGTGTGGCGGAACAGGTAGACGCCCGGGACTTAAAATCCCGTGGGCTTAATTGCCCGTGCCGGTTCGACCCCGGCCACCGGTACCAGTATGGAACGATCTTCAAATGATAGACAGTTTTATTGGACTGTCCATTATTTGAGGGTCGTTCTTTCATTCTGATCCCTTATGTTTCAGTGCATTCATAGGATTCACCCTTATTCGCATATCCAGCCTCCTCAATTCAAAAAATGTCAAAAATATAAATGAAATCCTAGAAAAGTCTGCTTCCGAACCCTTTGTCTATTTTAGCTGATCTGCTTTTTCTATCGTGATATAAGGCTTCAAACTTTTCTGGTGTCTTGTAGTTTAGCGTCTCATGAGGTCGTTCTGTATTATAGAAAACCATATATGCATCAACGCACTGATAAAACTCTCGCTCTGACTTGAAGTTGATTCGATAAAGCTCTTCCTTCTTCAACGAAGCAAAAAAACGCCTCTGCAACAGCATTATCATGTGGCTTTGATGTGCGGGAAAATGATTGGACAACCTTGTTCACGTACAATAAATTGCGAAAAGCCTTTGAAGTGTATTGACTTCCCTGATCGCTATGAAACGTCAATTGTTGCGGATAACCTCTATCCTTCAAAGCACGTCGTACTGTAGAAGTTATAAGGTACGTACTATGTTTTGGCGAAATTCTGTAGGCTACAATTTTCCGTGAAAACAGATCAATGATGACACAGATATAGTAGTATCTTTCTTTGACTTTAAAGCAAGTTGTATCACTAACCCATACTCGATTTGGCTCTGACACCTCAAACTGTTGCCGCAGTTTATTCTGTCGCCTTGACAAGACAGTTTCTTTTTGACGTTCTCGCTTCAAGTGCTTTCCGATACTCTGTAGACCCATCTCCCGCATGAGTTCTGCCACATACTTGGGTGATGTCCGGATACCGCGATCTTCTAAATATTGCAGCTATCTTTCTTGATCCAAAGCGTTGCTTGTACTCATCAAAGACGGATTTGACCTGCGCTCTTATGTTCTCTCGGTGAATATCATATTTTGTAATTTTCTGTCTGCGGAAAATATGGTTGTAGAATGTACCGCGTGAGACTTCCAGCGCATCACAAAGGGCATGGACACTATATTTGACCGTGGAGCTTTTCAAGTATCTCTAATTTTTCTTTGAGCGGTGCAGACAAGCCACACCTGGTAGCTTTAATAACCTTCAATCTTTCCTCTAGTTTGTCCGCCCGCCTTTTCAGGTTGTAGTAGTCTTGGTGTGAGATGTTCGTGTCTGTTGTAGATCTGAGTTTTTGATGGCGCTTGATCCAAGAATAGATTGTGCTGCGGGGAATGCCATGCTCCACACATAGGTGTGCAACGGCTTGTCCATTGGTGTATTGGTCGATGATGATTTTGACAGTTTCTTCGGTATGCTTTTTGTTCATGTGTGGTTCCTCCTAATGTTTTTACAAGCATATATTCTGTTATAACATTGTAGAGTCGCACCCTAAACATTGCAATTCCAGACGACACTCAAAGAAATCCTGATAGCTATTTGCTCGTGGACAAGCGTCTAATGTAGAGGTAGAAAATTACTAGACACTCGGGTTACTTGATACCACGGAATCATAAAAATATGGACATTTCTCCTTCTGACCTCAATAATTAATGAGGTATGACATTCGGAGGGAGAGTAAAAAATGATAGAATTAGGCAAGGAAATCACAACATACTTAGATTACTGCAAATATCAGAAGAAATTGAGCAAAGATACAGTAAAGGCGTACACAATAGATCTCAAGCAATTCCAGAGACATATTGACCCTACTGCTGACTGTATAGCCAAATCTGAGATTACTAGCTACATCACACACTTGCACAAGATATATCAACCCAAAACTGTCAAACGCAAACTTGCCAGCCTTAAGGCGTTTTTCAGTCACCTAGAGTTTGAGGAAGTAATTCCTGATGACCCCATGAGAAAAATTAAGACAAAATTCCAAGAACCGCAAGAGCTACCCCAAACAATTCCGCTGAAGGCAATCAAAAAGATACTAGCGGTTGCTTATCGTCGGCTGGAACAAGCACAAACTCCACATAGACTTCAAGCCGCACACAGAGATGTTACTGTAGTTGAGCTATTATTTGCAATTGGAATACGTGTATCAGAACTTTGCTCTCTAGGCGCAAACGATATCAATTTGAGTGATGGCAATGTCCGAATCATGGGGAAAGGATCAAAAGAGCGTGTGCTCCAAATTGGTAATCGTGAGGTGCTGACACTATTGCGGCAATATAGGAAGGCACACTTGACGGTCATTAATGAAGCAGGATATTTCTTTGTCAATAGGCTTCAACTGCGTCTCTCAGAACAGTCGGTACGCGCAATGATCCGCGGTCTTTACATGGAGGCAGGCATCTCCCTACACATCACGCCACATATGTTCAGACACTCATTCGCAACACTGCTGCTTGAAGAGGATGTTGATATCCGATATATACAACAAATGCTCGGACATAGCTCTATTCGAACAACTCAGATCTATACGCAAGTAACAGCGCAAAAGCAGAGGAAAATTTTAGCCTCGAAGCATCCCCGAAACAAATTCGCATTCAATGAGTGAAACCCGTGGAAAACATTTGAATTTTGGCGGAATGCGTGATATTATCAAACACAGGATAATTCTTTATTATCGGCTGTTAAGGAGGGACTTGCAGTGAAGCTTGCTGGAGAAACAACAAAAACAATAGCCCAAATATTGAATCAAAATGATATTGTTCTCCTTAAGGGGCTTGTTGGTAGTGGAAAGTCATATCTTATAGAAGAAGTGTGGTCAGAAGCAAGTTTTTGTCGTTTCGAGCGTGATAGTGTTTTAAGAAACGACCTTTTTACATTTTTCTTTTCATTAGGCATATATACCAGTAAGAGAAAAGATGTTGGACAGTCAATTGCAATGCAAGCATTCCAAGATGTCTCTAGATTGAAAAGTCCTACGATGGTGGTAGAAAAGATTGTGAATTATACCTACAATAAAATTCTACGAAAGTACAATCGCGTATTTAATGAAGCAGAGTTAATCATAATTGATTTCCTCTTTAAAAAAGCAAAAGCACAATCTCCGCTTTACTTAGTGCTTGATAACATTGAAAATGCAAGCAACGCCGATGCTGAATTTATAATAAAAATTATCCGAACCAACATACTGGAAAATTTATTTAAGCACAAACTAAAAATCATCCTCATTTTCAACCAAGGCGAGCAAACACCTGAAAGCAATCGTCTGTTAAACGCTATCCCTGAAAATTATCAAGTTCAGCATACAATTGACGATAATTCATATGCGAAATATGTGCGTCACCTTGTCAAAACACCACTCTCTGAAATTTATATCCAAACAATGGGAGCAATTACATACAAAGATTTGGGTCTCACGAGGATTGCCATTGATATCATTGAAAATTGTCAATTGGATTTAATCCACGATAGCTCTCCCACTTCCATTGATTCAATGCTAAGCATTTTTGATGAAGTGCTCAAAATTCATTTTACAAAGCATGATAAAGAACTTTACAATTTGAAAATTGCTTCAATTATGGGGCTTGTGGTGCAAATATATGATTTGGGTGTTTTGACAGAGAATGATTATGAAGCTCTACGTGACTCTTTAGAGCTTTGCGCTCGACTCGACTTATTGAAGCAATTTGATAAAAACTCCGATACCGTTATAGAATTTTTCCATCCTGTTATTTGCGATTTATTATATTATAAACTTGAACAAAAATCAGAATACCATAAAAAATATGCAGAATATTTGCAAAAGGCAAAACCGTTGCAACATTTAATAATTTCTAAGCACTTTTTGCTTGGCAAAAAAAATGAAGAGGCCTCGTGGCATTATTTATCATCCTTAGCAGTTCAGGCATTTCGTGGGATTGAATCTCTTGATACAATAGAAGAGCTTGAAGGTTATCTTAATGAGCGGAGTACAACAAAAGAATATTATACAATTGTATATGCTTCTCTTGAATTATATAAGACCGGTGCTTTTCAGCAATCAAAAGAAAAGCTGGAGGAGATGGAACCGATTTATTTTGTGTCAGATTTTCTTCTGGGGCTGTTTAACTATATCAAGGCTCGAAATATGATCTTAATATGCGATGAAACATCTGAGTTTCAAAACATTGTTCAGTTACTTAGGAAATCTTGCGACATTTTCTTGAAAAACAATATATATGATTTATATTTCGACTCATTATCTGCATTAATCAATGTCTACTCTTACAAACTTTCAGATCTAAATACAGCTAGGATACTTGAAGAAGAGTATATTCAAGAATATCATCAACTTGATCGCTTTGAAAATGGCGAACTTCATGACTTCTACTTAGACTTTCGTAGAAGAACAGCCTCTCTAGTATCGCCTGAAAGCGCACACCGAAGATTGCAAAAGATTGAGGCGGATATTTGCGAGTCGAAAATCATGCAGACATATAAGATATTGGGTGATCGGGTGGGTTATAGCATTTATGCAGGCGAATTCGAAGACACAATAATTGCCTTAGAAAAGCTATTTGATTATATTGAATCTAAAGATTTCTTCCCATTCCCGGAGCTCTACAAATGCAAAAGCAATGAAATTGTTTGCAAAGTATTTCAAACAAGAGAAAGCCTCCATGCGGTTAATCTAAACATTAAAAGGGGAATTTCGATATTAAAAAAGCTAATTAGTCAGGGGTACACATCACATGTCTTAGAACTAAATTTGGCAGCACTATATCTTTTAAATACAGAATATGAAAATGCATATATGCATTTTAAAAAATTAGAACAAAAATTGGATCAATATAACAGTATATTCTATTATACATATGTGCATTCAAATTTGGCTGCATATCATGTACTAAACTGCAATTTCGCAGAGGCACGAAATCATGCTGAGCTAGTACAAGCTCAATTAAGCCGCTGGGATGACAATTTCAGACCTTTTTACGTGGAGCAAAACAAATGTATGATACGCTTGATTGAAAGTGAATCTTGTTTATCACCACTAGAGCTATTTAATGCATTTTATAAAGAAAGTAAAATAGGAAAAACGTGGAACTTTCTAGGAAATGGCATTCTATTTTCGGAGCTATTGTTTTATACACTATAGTTATATTTTGAAATTAGAGTGGAATTGAAAATTAAATTAAACAAAGCACCTCTGCTGAACCCTTCTTGCTGAAACGAAAACATTAACTCACTGTGATCCGTGAAATAGGGCATAGTTGCGAAATCATAAAAGAAAAACTCGCCTTCTTCCGTTATCCTACAATCAATTCTTCCATAATTCTCCATTCCGAGCAACTCAAACACATTTTCAGCAGCTCTCATGATATTGTTAAGTTGCTCGTCTTCAAACATCAATCTAAGATCATAGTTTTCATATTTGTAATGATAAGACAATTTTTCTGTAATAATTTTATCATCAAGAAAGCGACTTTCTCCAATCTGAACTCCTACTGGATGAAATGCTGTGATTTTATCGAGAACAAAAATAGGAATCTTGGCCTCATATCCTCTAATGAATTGTTGTACAAGTACGGGAGATTTTATCGTTCTATAATATGCCTCGATTTTATGAATGAAATTCGAGGATGCAGTAGAAATGATATTGCTCTCAAAAATGCCTCTACTAGCTGATTCATATAGAGGTTTTATAATTACCTCCATGTCTTGAGGTGGTCTCGCATTAAGCACCCATGTGCCATCATTAAAAAGCCAAGAGTTTAGGCCATGCAAATATTCTCCTTGCAATAATTTTGCTACATGATATTTGTTCCTTGCAAGTGAGCAAGCATACGCGCCACTTCCAGTGTACTTAATTTTCATAAGATCACAAAAGCATGGTATGAGTGATTTTTTCGATATGCCTTTTCCGTTGCGCGCCAAATTAAAAACAATCATATTATCGACATCGTGGAGATGTTGGTTTATCACATCCTTAATAAAGTCACTTTCATCATAATACACTTCAACATGATATCCTTCGTGACGCAATGCAGATAATATCTGATCGACTTCTCTTTCATTAAAAAACTCAATCCTCAGCTCCTCTTTGTCTGCATTATAGTATTTGGTGCGGCCATACACATTTGCGACTAGGACTACTCTATCAATTACACATTTTTTGTAAAATTCTCCAGCAAGCTTCACTGCAAGTCCCTCCTTAACAGCCGATAATAAAGAATTATCCTGTGTTGAGGCACCCCCATACTTTCTATCCTTATGGAAAGATCTAAATTGTTTATAGACAAGCAACAAGCCCGATTTAAAGTGCAATCAGGCTTGTGAAGAATATGGATTCTATGCTATAATGTCCCTAGGTTTAGTTCAATTTCGCAAACGCTGCATCTTGACTGGCCAGAAAAACGTAGTGTTTTCAATGGGTTTCGAGTGATCCCTATAACTACACTCGAACCAAGCAAACCCCTTATGATTATCCGTAGAGATACGGGTAGCCATAAGGGGCATACTTTTATTTTCTAAGCGGAAAGAGGTTTCAATATGAGCTTTGTGTATGCAAAAAAGGTTCATAACTCAATTTTGATTTTTGCAGACACTAAAATTACTTTTCCTTATGGCAAAGCGAAGTCACTCTGGGGAGACACAGCATAAAAAAAGATTGAACCTTTTGGCCTAATCAAAAACATTATAGTAGGAAATCGTCTTTGCATATCTTTTGCAGGGAATAATCTAGTCTGGGTAAATGAACTATTGAACTCCATAAATAACATTCCAGTTTCAGAAATACTTGAAATTGCTCTGGACATTCATTGTCACAACATGCAAAATGGAGTTGATTTCATTATTTGCTATGCGGTCAAAGAGGAGCAACAGATATTTGAAATCAAAAATGGAAACTGTACCCAAGCGAACTCTTCTTGGATAGGCTCGCATGCAGCCTTCAATTATTTTCAGGGAGTGCAAACAGGAAACATCGATACAAAGGTTAACTCGAGCAATCCTCTTGGAGTTGAGATTTCATTCGGTCATGCAAATCAAAGTCCTCTCGAAATTGAATATCAAAACTTATTTGAGGCGTTTCATAAGGTGCTTTTTGATTGCGGGGACACTACTGTCGGAGGGTTTGTGGTGCCTGTTGTATGGGATTGTACTATCGATTCATTCAAATATCACGAATACATGAAAACTTACTCTTCGTTTGAATATAAGAATGATGTTGTACATTTACCAATGTATCAGCCAGCAAGCTCTGGTGCATATTCAATTCTCTTTTATAAATCAACTTCAACAGTTGGATTCTTCCTGCCTCAGCCGTCTCTGGGAGTTGTCTATAGTCAACATAGAAAAGATAGTAACGATTATTCAAACAGTAGCACTTCCAGTTTACCTCTTCCTCAAGTCAAAAGAATGAGCCAGCTGGATTTTTATATTCAGGTAGGAGCAAGAGGACTATCGCCCCCCGGTTTTCTTGCGTGTGATCCGGATGATATAAATGAGATATTCAAACGCATCTGGGCATACAAGGATAATCCCGCTATGGCTCTCCTATACATAGATAAGATTATAGAGATAATAGAAACCCAGCGCCGCGACGAGCACCGACTGGAAGAATTCCGTTCAATTAAACGAAATATTGAGTCTTCGCTCGAATGAGCCGGACAAAATCCGACGAATCCGAACCGCCCAACGTTCATTGCCGGTGGCGTGTCCGGACTCCTTATTGACCTAGAATCTATGTAATGCAAAGGATGGGGTAAGAAATCCTTCCCCCATCCTTTGCATTATTGTTTTAAACAAAGAGCTTCTTCAGGATGCCAAGTATGACAATCCCAAAGAAGCTCATTCGGATATATAAACCCTTTATTTTAGCCAGAGGCTAGGACAACAGCTGTCCTAGCCTCCGCAAAAGCCCTACTTACTACTTAACTTAATAAGGCGAACACACCAACCGCACGAGCCAAGATTGCAGCAACCTGCGCTCTGTTCGCATTGCCAAGAGGATCTAGCGTTGTAGCCGATGTCCCTTGGATTAATTCGTGATAGTTCGCCCAGATCATAGCATCTACTGCCCAATCGCTGATCTGACCGCGATCTGCAAAGTTCGCCCACTGTGCGCCTGCTTCCACATCTACATCCAGATCGGTCATTTCCATGATAAAGCGATGTTTCATCGTGGCAAGCTGCTCTCTCGTTACATAGTCGCCCGGCGCAAAGCGACTTTCACCGACACCGAGTACAATGCCCTCGTCATACGCCCAAGCCACATATGGTGCATACCAAGCGCCTTCTCTCACATCATCAAAGAGCGCACGGGTGTCTTCATACGGCAGATCAGCCGCTGTTTCACCGTGATAGATGCGGTAGAGCGTAGCAACTGCCATGGCGCGGGTAAAGTTCCGCCCCGGCTCAAAGTGGGTATCTGATGTACCGATCATGATGTTATGTTCAAACACCATGCGGATGTAATCATAGTACCATCTGCCGTAAGCCACATCGACAAACCATGGTTGATCCGGGTCTGGGGTTCCGATGCCGCCTCCGCCGCCTGGGTGACCTGGCCCTTGCGGCGGCTCCACTGCAAGCGTGAATGGCACTGACCACTCATCCCCTGTAGTCGGGTCAGTGATCACAAGTTCCAAGTCAAAATTACCCGCAACAGGCCCAGAGCCCGTTGTCTGGATGGTAATTGTTGTGACACCGCTTGCGTCCACTGTTGGCATTCCTACCAATTCAAGTCCGACCGGAAGACCCGCTACCGTGATGATAGAACCTGCCGGTATGTCTTGAGACGTTGTAACCGTAAAGGTCACTTCTCCGCTTTGACCAGCTTGTATGGTGCCCACCTGCGGACCGACAAACGCATCAATTCCTGTGATCTCCGCCCGATCTCTCACACGAATCCGAGGCACATTCTCAGTGCTCACTGTGCCGATGGAAGAGAAGCCCACAACCTCGACTGCCATCCCCTCTTGCAACCAACTCAGCTCCGCATTCGCAACACCGGAGCCGATGTGTACAAGAATCGAATTGCCCGGAGCATCTGTAACCGTGAATCCGGCAGGAGAAATATCAGTCGCGATGCCTTGTATACTGACCAATGTGCCGCGTGTGTCAACAGAGGCTGCCTCCAAAACTGTCACAGGCGTCGGTGCAACATCCACATGCTCAGCGGTAATCCGCCGCATACTGCCGCCCGGAATGTGGACGACGAGTTGCCGCTCACCTTGATAGTAACTGATCTGACCGGTGGCACGCCAAGTCTGACCGATCTCCATACCTGGTGCGTTATTGATAACCTCAAAGAGGTTAATCCCGCGTCCGCTTTCATCCTGAATATAAACGGAGTTGGAGTTAAAGTGACCAACAATCTCACTGCCCCGCATCCCAGAGGTCAAAACGCCTTGGATTGTAACCCATTCGCCCGGCTCCATTGCCCAAACATCGGCGATTGATGTAATGACCGGTGTCGGTGCAGCGCCTTCAATGAGACTTTGGGCAATATTGAAGTTCATGTTGGGCGGAACTTGCCCATAGAAGTCCAAATCGGGACGGATATCGAAGTTGGAGAAGAAGTTCGAGGCAAAGGCAAGTACGGCACCGCCATTTGCATTGACAAACTGAGATGCAGCAATCAAGTGCTGACCGTCTGCCGTGCCGCCGTGCAAGGGGCGCTGGCCTGCCACCAGTGTTGCTCCGCTTCCGCCTGTATTGCCCGGATTCGCTTGTACGCCCAATTCCGGATGGTAATACCGCGGGAAGCTTCCCCCGCTTCCGTCCGGGTTGGCATCGTGATTGGTGCCTATCGTCCATGGAGCCGGGAACTTGCCGCGACCGGCTCCTCGGTTGGAGTCAATCGTCCAAGAGCCGGGGTGGGAAAGAACCATAGGGTCTACTCCCAATGCATCCCAATCCACATCGCCGGAGAGTACGTGATTTGTAACATCTGCCTCGCTACGCGGGATGATGTCAGAGTCATCCACCACATATAAGGCACCTGTGGAGAAGTTTCTGTAAAGCTGTCCCTCCGGATGGGCGGTGCTGCCATGGTAAAGTACGCCATCCATAAAGGGATTGCTCAGATTGAAGTTATTGCGGAAGCGCAGGTTATGTTGATGGGCATCCCCGTCTCGATATCCCACCGGTGCGGTATGAGAGGCATCCCCAATGCGGATATTGGAGCCCGCCGCCACCAGGAGCTGATTGAGCTGGTATGCTTGGGAAGATTCCAGCGCCTGATTCTGCGCGCCTGAGTTATTGAAGTTTCCGTGACCCGCAACAGCAAGAGTTCCGCCGCGTTCGACAAAGTTACCCACTGCTGCGATTGTGGCGGGACTAAAGTTGCGGTGGTCACCCATTGCCGGATGGGTGAGGATATTTGCATGTCTGCCCGGTGAGGAGAAGATGAAGAGTTGGAATCTCTCATCCGCTGCCGCTGCAACAATATCCGCTTCGTCTTGGAATATGACTGTGACCAAATCATGATCCGCCGCCATCCGTGCGAAGTTTGTGAAGGAACCGGTTTGAAGCGTCCCGGTCACATAATCATTGAAGTGGACACCGTCAATACCGACAAAACCAACACGGGTGATGTCACGGACAAACAGGTCGATGAAGCCGTGATACTCGCGGTTTGCGCCCCATGGATCCGCGCTCATAATCGCCCGAACAGTGAAGTTCACATTGCCCATCCCTGCCGGTGTGTAGTCGAAGGTTTCAACCTGTGCAGAGTCGCCCGCTGGAATCACCAGTCCCGGTGCGAGGGTGGCGTACACCACACCATTGCGCGTCCACTCAAGGGCCTCTACAGTGACCGGGTAGGATTGATCGTTGAAGAAGTGTGCAGTCAGAGTGAGTTCCTCTGTGGTAACCGGCATGAAGGTGTCGCTTGTTACTTCAGAAATACCCACAAGCGGAGTAACAGAGCGGCCAATCCAAATCGGCGCTGTCATGTTGGTTCTCTGTTGTCCTCTGCTGTTCACCGCGATGACGCGTAAGAAATAGTAGCCGGGCTCCGGATTATTCAGCGTCACTGTGTGTGTGGCTTCATTCCCTACAAGTACATTGCCTGTCCACACATGATCTGTCAGCACAACGCCGCCGTTGGTAACTAGTTCCATTCGCGTGATGGTGTAGCTGTCTCTCGTTACCGGATTTGGAATCCCTTGCTGCACAGTTCTTGGGATTTCCGGAATGTACGCTTCTATCTCGAATCTCACTTCGCTTGGTCTGTGTTGGATGATGGAACCCATCATCTCCCCATCCGGATGGGAGCCTGCAAAGTGTGCAGTGTAGTTGATTTCAATGTCTCGGATTTCTGTAAAATACGCGTTTCTGTCACGGAATGCCTGCCACATGCCATCATAGGTGAAGTCATTGGTATGGATGGCAACACGGCCTTCGTTTGACCAGCCGAAGTTCCCTCTGTGGTTATCCTGGCTGTTGACCGGTGCCACCAACCAGCCCCGATCCAGAGCCATGATGTATTGCTCAAAAGCCGGGAAGTAGCCGCTTGTACCGATTGCGGATTCACCGTTCGCCGCTTCAATCAGCGGAATCCGCAGGGCAGTCTCTGGACAGAAGTGGGCAAAGTTGTTGAAGTTACCGAAGGTCGTCCCCGGATGGTTGAACATGGAGACCGACTCCGGGCTGTTGCGCAGTAACTCATAGTAGCGCAAGAGACGCAGGTCTTGGTTGCCGCCCACATTGAGGTAGCTGTTTCTCCGATCTACCCAGCCTGTGGTATTGAAGGTGTTCATATGACCCGGGCCGCCGCTCCATGTGAACTCGAAACCGTTGATGCCGATAAAGTTTGCAGTGGTCGCTTCACGGGCGGCACGGTTGCCCCGCTCCCACTGGTAATTGGGCAAACCGTTTTGTCTCGGATCATCCGCCGGGCCGGAGACGATGGGTGCCAGCCAACCATCCACATACCAGCGATCTTTATTGTAGTTGTTCAAGTTGAAACCATTGGGATTCGTCGCACTCTCCGGTGTGTCGCCGGGGCCGCTCAAAGTCGGACTTCCGGGTCTGACCGGTGCCCAGTTGAAGTAGTTCGAGTGATCAGTCAAGGCAAAGAAGTCTAAGCCCGCTCTGTCTCTTGCTTCTGCAAAGGCCGCTTCCGGCGTGATACGTCTGTGACAGTCAGACATGAGACTGTGGGCATGGAGCTGTCCGAAGAATATCTGCTCATTGCCGCGGATGTGCTCGACGAAATCAAGCACCAACTCTGCACTGTCTGTCATACCGCTTGCAACCGCCCAAGCAATAATTTGCAATGTATCGTCCTGACTCGGACGGAACATGGCATTTGTGATCACAATCCCGTCCACATAGGGAACATCGTTCATGAGGACAATTTCCGCAGGTGTACCCGGATTTTGTACGATGGTGAAGTAAATACTCGCATCCGGTGTTGCCGTTGTGAGGGTCAAGGTCGCACCGACAGAAATCCGCCCGGACTCCCGGTCAGGCACTACGTTAGCTACAGCGGCTTGGGTATAGGTGAAGGTCTGCGGCCATGACTCGTAGGGGTAATCCGGATGACTGGAGGGCAGAACACCCCGCGCCTCAATCGCAAATTCAGTGACACTGTCAAAGGCATTCGCCGGGACTGTGACATCCACAGGGTTCGGCCCCGTTGTCCAAGTAAGGTCACTGGGGAACCGCCACTGGATTTGCGCCACTGCCGGAGCAGTGGAGAATGTCACAACTCCGCCTGGGGTCACAGTGCTGCCGCTGGCCGGGTTCGCCGTCACAGGCGCAACCGGAGCCGCAATTCTCGTCAGGCGCTCAGCATTGCCGATGCCCGTCATTGCAAGAACAGGTGCCGGATTGAACGCTGTCGAGTAGATGCGATGCTCCGCGTTAAAGGTATACACGTGCGCCCGATTCACATAAGCCCGAGAGCCGCTTTGTATATCCGCAAATGCCGCAAGGTTCGGGCTGCCAAAGTTCATGCGAAGTACCGCAGAACTTCCATCAATGGGGTGCGCTAAAAGGACATCGCCCGCTCTGTTTAGAATGCGCACCGGCTCTACGATGGATACCATCATCCCTTGGAAATTCGTTCCCGTCACTTGTGCAAGCGGGACAGGAATGGGGGCGATCTGTGCAACAGTGCTATTGATCACTTGCGGTGTAACCGCGACTGTTCCGCTGGTGCTGCTTGCGCTCAACCGCAAATGTCCGGAAACCGTATGTACATATCCTGTCACACGGACATGCTGACCTGTTAAGCCGCCCGCACCTGTAACCTGCACCAAAATCCCGGCATGGGGAGTAGTTGCGTCTGCATAGGTCGCCTGCATAAACGCAACGCTCGCAGCCTGTGAGCCTGTGATATGGCCTTCTACGGTGACCCGGTCACCGCTGCCAACAGTGGCTCTGGCAGCCTCAATCGAAATTGGCGCTGTCACAACTAGGTCGAACTGCGCAGATGTGACCGTTCCATCAGCGGTGGTTGCAACTGACAAAGTCAGCGGATGCTCTCCCGCTGGAGTCGCATTTGTCGTGTGGATGGTAATGGTCTGCGTTCCACCGGCAACCGTTGCTGTATCCATAGTGATACCGGGCACACTATTCACATTGTTCAATGCAATGCTGTAACCGGTGTCAATGAGTGCAGTCGTCACCTGGAAAGTCGCGCTCCCGCCTGTGCCTACTGTGAGCGCACCGGTTTGTGTGCCAACAGAGATGGTCGGGCCAGGTGCTGTGGTCGCACTGACTGTTGCATTGACAAGCTGGACAGCGTTTCTAGTCGCATTCCAGCCTACATATGCACGCTCGACTTCAACCCAGCCGCTGGCAGCTGTGGCAGTTGACAGGGGAACGCCGCCTGGCAATCGTAGCTCAATCCGCTGCCCGCTTGGAAGACCTACAAGAACAGCGTTATTCCCTCCGCCACCAGTAGGTGCTGCTCCGGCAGCAGGTATTTCAAGAACCTGCACCCGCTCCATAGACACAAGCATAGCTCTAAATCCGGGCGGCGTAAGTTGTGACAACGTAAGCTCTGTTGGAGTAAATGGAAGCCGTCCAGCAGCGGGAACAATGTTTATAGATGATTCTGTGGATGCTGGATTCCCGCCTGTAATGTGGGTTTGAATGCGGTTCATCCCGCCATCGGCAGTTCTGTATCCTGTTACTCGATCCCATTCATTCACGTATCCGCCCAAATTTACACCCGGGCCACCCACAACGATACCATCGCTTGTCCCTGTTCCGTCTTGCACCAGAAGTCTTGAGTTGTCCGGTGTCCCGTTTAGGTTCTGAAGCACACCAACTGCATATCCTTCTATCGTCACTCTTTGGGCAGGAACAATGGCACCATTCGCCATATCATTCGCCTCGGCAATTGGGATCACCCGCAGAACGCCGGAGCGGATGGTAATGCCGCCCATTGTAAGCGTACCGGCCGTTTGAATCGGATCATTGGCTGGCCACGTTCCCGTACCGGCTCTGGCTGAATAGTTTGATGTCATAATCCAGCGCAGAAAAAGAGTTGCTTCATTGTCTACGCTTGATGGCAGCATTACCCGATAGTGATTGCCTTCATTGACCAGGTCGTTTGTCCCACTAGCAGGTACCGCAAGATTAAACGCACCACCTGTAAAAGAGTTCCAATCGCTTGGATTTGCGCCCCCCACGGTGCTATACTGCAACTCAAAATCCCTAGGTCCTGTGCTAGTCGTACGCATCGCCCATGTCACTTCAATATCTTCAAGTCCTACAGTAGAAATTGATGTCTGATACCACATAGCGTTCGCCAGACCAACGAAGCCATTGCCTGCACCCGCACCACGAAACGAAGATGCCAATTCTCGCCGAGCAGGTGTCCCTGTCCCTGGAGGATTAATCTCCCAAAACTCCAAACGTGGTGCCGTTTGAATGCCGCCCGTTGGTTGCAATTGACGTGCAGCTACATCGTAATAGTTGGCAAAATCAGCTGCCGTATTTGTCGCCGCAAACAAGCGCCACGCCGCTTCTATCACCGGCGTGCTCCGTAGCGCAATCTCCGTCTCTTGCACAGGCTCGACTCGGCTCAATATTCCCTCCAACTCTTCGTCGGAGACGATATTGTCCTCATCCACGTACAAATTCTGTGTCAAATCAATGACACTGGGCGGCTCCGCCGGGACTGTGTCCACAGCAAGCGCCGCCGCTGGAAACATGGAAACCACCATGACCAGCGCCAAAACCATTGTTAGAATTCTTGTGCTCTTCTTCCTCATCTTCTGCATTGAAACCTTCCTCCTTATTCTGCTTCGTCCTGTTCTTTCCCTTTCGTTCTGTCCTTCAAAACCCCGGTGACTTTCCGGTGACTTTATTGTTAGATGCCAGCAGCGCCGCTAAAAACGCCGTGACAGGAACCGTCAAAATCAATCCAATACTGGCGGAGAGTCCTTGTACAATCTCAATCGCCAATAAATTCAAGTTAATAAATTGCAAGTAAGGCAACTGATATATGGCAATGATCGCAATCACCGTAATCGATGTCCCTGCAAAAGCCAAAATCAGCGTGTTAGACATGGTCCCCATAATGTCCCCGCCGATGTTCATCCCGCTTTTGTAGAGCTTTTTCGTCTCCATCTTGGGATTCGCCTCACGAATCTCAAACACCGCCGAGGAGATCGACATTCCCACATCCATCACAGCCCCCAAAGCCGCAATGATCACACCGGCAGAGAGTAGGTGCGGAATCTGAATTTGCGCCCCTTGCTGCGCATGAAAAATTAACTCTTCCGCATGCTCTAGGTGCATCCCTGAAATATGGGCAAAGCGCCCGGCTAAAATGCTGACAACACCCGCACTCGCCACACCCACCAAGGTTCCGCCAATGGCGGCGATGCTTTTTGGGCTGATGTCACTCACCATAAAGATCGCAAACACCGTGGTCAAACCCGCTGTGAGCACCGCAAAGAGCACCGGATTATGCCCCCGCAGAATAAGGGGAATCATAAAGAAGACAACCATCACCAAGGTGAACACAAGGGAAATCGCCGAATAAAGCCCCTTCTTCCGCCCGACAATTAAGAGCATAAGCAGAAAAAGTCCAATAAATATGTAGAGAAAGGTGGCCCGGGAATGTCCAAACACGTCCACATGACCGACGACACCAATCTCGCCTTCCATGATGGACACTAAGAGCTCCATATTTTCCGTTGCGTGGTGATTGTGGAAGCGAGACATGGTGTTCACAATCCGAAACCGCTGTCCCACATGGTCACCGCTCAAAATTTCGATCTCTATGGTCTGCCGCCCGATGAATAGCCCGTCCACAAAGGGATCCGGCGAAAGCTCGGAATCGTCCACTGAGAGTACCCGCGCCCGCTGTACCAGAAAATGGGGCTCCCGATCCAGATCAATCAGCCCTGAGCTTAGGGTTACGATCACACAAAGCAGAAGTCCGATTACACCTATCCAAAGCCGACGGCTGCGCACCATGTTTCCATCTCCATCTATACAGGTTCTTTTTGCTGAACATTGTCTTCCACCTCTAATGATATCACGTCCTCTCCCTAAAAAGCAATGGATTGCTTTCATGAACATTTCAAAAATTATTTAGCATCTTTCACAAATTTTGTAATCCTCAAATGGTGTCAAAAACTTTATGTTTTTAACACCGCCTACAGCGGGGAAGAAAACATATTCCTCTTGTAGGCAACTGAGATTTATGATATCGTATCTGCATCACACAAAAACGTTAGGAGGAACAAACTATGCAACTATACTCAACAGACTTTATCACTGGAAAGAACATCGAAACCATCGGACTTGTAACCGGCGGCGCTGTGCAAACAAAACATCTCGGCTAGGACTTTATGGCCGGGGTCAGAAAACTTGTAGGCGGTGAAGTAAACGTCTACTCCAGAATGCAAGATGAAGCGCAAGCGCAAGCTACATTGGACATGATGGAAGATGCAAAGCTGATGGGCGCAGACGCAATTATCGGCATACGCTATAGCATTGCCTCCATTGCGGGTTCATCTAAAGTGCTGGCATGCGGTACTGCTGTCAAGTTTGTGTAAGCAAAAACCCAAATATCCACCCATATCAAAGAGTCTCGCTTTCGCGAGACTCTTTGTCGTGAAGCATAAAGCCTCCTTTCCCAAAGGAGGTGGCAGGTGAAGCCTGACGGAGGATTCAAGTCTACATAAAGCAAGTATTAAAAGCAATCCTCAGTCCGCTCCGCGGACAGCTCCTTTGGAAAAGGAGCCTACGTACCGAACACCTTGCCTCCCTCCCCCAATCTGGTGTATAATACCGGCATGAAAACTTTTATAAAACCTCTCTTCCGCAAAAAATGGAACCTCACCCCCGGTCAGTCCCTGCTGACCATCTTTCTTGCGTCCATCATCCTATGGGCACTCGTGGGACTCATTACGCCTCAGGTGTACGACCCGCATTTTTACTTCCGTGTGAGCTTCCAAAATCCCCTGCTCATCCTGCTCAACACCTTGCCCATTCTATTTCTTATGCTCGCCCTGTTCCTCGCCACAAAACATACGCCCTTTGCGGTTTTGATGACTACCTGCTTCTTTCTCATCGCAGCCTTCGTCAACCGCATCAAGATGGATATCCGGCAAGATCCCTTTGTCCCCGGTGATCTCCGTCTCATCCGCGAGATGCTCGGTGTCATCGGCGACTACGGCTTAGGAAACATTCTTCTTGTCGTAGGGGCTGTGGTGCTCACAGCGCTCCTCTCTGTTTTCGTGTTTCTCAAGTGGAATCGCGTTCAAGTGCGCCTCCTGCCGCAATTGCTCAGCCTGATCTTACTGTTCTCTAGCGGAACGCTTGTGTTCCAGACCACCTATTCCAGCCGTGACTTGTATAACTCCTTCCCTTACGAATACGGCGGCAAGTTCGCCGAATATTCCGGCAAGGGCTTCGTCTACAGCTTCCTCCATGACATCACCCAGCTCACCATCACCCCACCCCCGGGTTATGATCCGGCACATATTCGCGCTTTAGAAGCTATGGAAACACCCACGCTCTCAGAGGACATCGTGCTCCCTCACATCATCGCCATTCAGTCGGAGGCATTTTCTGACATCAGCGCACAGGCAGACTTCGACTTCACAGGCTTCCGTGACCCGCTCTATTATTATTGGCAGATCGCAGAAGAAGCCCTAATCAGCGGTCACACCTCCGCAGATGCCATCGGCGGCGGCACCGCGTGGACAGAGTTTTCCTTCCTCACCGGCCTCTCTCCGGCAGACCTGACCTTCGGCATTCCGCCCTATGATTTCATCCGTGGCGATTCCGGCTCCCTGGCACGGCAGCTCCGGGATCTGGGCTATCACACCGCCATGCTCCACCCGGGGCATCCTTGGTTTTATAACCGTCAAAACATTTTCCCGCTCCTGGGCTTTGAGGAAGTCCTCTTCGAGCAGGCATTTCCCGCCGATGCGGAAGTGCGCGGCGGTTATATCTCTGAAGAGGCAGCGTTTGACTTGATGCTAGAACACATTGAGGCACATTTGGATGCCGCAACACAGCCTCTCTTCTATTTTCTCATCACCATCCAGAACCACAGCCCCTATGGCAACAAGTTCTATGATGGCCCGCATCCGGAAAATTTCACCACAGGTCTCGATCTCACCGAAGAAGAGCGAGACATCATGGCAAACTACTTCACCGGCATGATAGACGCTGATACCCAGCTCATGCGCCTAGTGGAGTTCATGCGCGCCTCTGATGAACCCTTTGTCTTGATCTACTACTCTGATCATATGCCATCCCTCTCGCCCACCCTCTTCCCCACCTTGGGTCTCGGACGACGGGGCGGTGAATGGGAGGAACTTTTAAATCTCTACCAAATCCCCTACCTCATCTGGGCAAACGAAGCCGCCTTGGAGCAGACGGATATGTTGCAAAATTTAGAACGCGCAAACCTAGACCCGGACATGCCCTACTCCGCCTTCCACATCCCCGCCATACTCCTAGAGCTCCTGGGACTTTCCAACCTCTGCCCCTTCCACAGCTTCCTCACCACCATGCGCCCCCACGTCCCTGTGATCAACTGGTACGGCTATCGGGATGCCAGCGGCGAGTTTGTCTTGTATCTGGAGGGTGAGGCTTTGGAGAAGGCGACACTCTATCGGCAGTGGGTGCATTATCGATTGTTTGACCGCGGGGTTTCGTTTTAGAGTTATCGTTTCCACAAAAGCGCAGCAAGCTATAAACACAGCTTGCTGCGCTTTCGCATCTTGTGTAAGTAAAACTGCATATTGAAACAGAATTGGCAAAATACCGAATGATCTCCCTTCATTCCTCAACAAGCAAAAAGTGCCGCCCCTAGGCGACACTTTTTGCTTGAAGTTGGAGCGGGAGACGAGATTCGAACTCGCGACCTTCACCTTGGCAAGGTGACACTCTACCACTGAGTCACTCCCGCACAATCAACTTACCTGCGTATTATAGCAAACATTTCAAACCCGTGTCAAGCCCGAATTTTTAAGAGAATGACAAATTACCTTGATACACGTAGGGGCGATCGCCTCGATCGCCCGCAGTTCATGGAATGTCGGCAGCGAGGACTGCGGGCGACCGGGGCGGTCGCCCCTACAAATCAACCTTACTTACACGCCATCCATTTCCCGAAACCCCCTCATTGTACACCCGCAGTGTTTGTGATACAATGGACACAAACAAGCAAAAGGAGCGTGAGATCATGGAACATCTCGTCATTGCAATCAGCCGCGAATATGGCAGCGGAGGGAGACGAATCGGGGAAGCGGTTTCTAAAAAGCTTGGAATCTCTTACTATGACAAGGTTTTGCTGCAACTGGCTGCCGAGCGAAGCGGACTCGCACCGGAGTTTTTGGAGAAGAGCGAAGAAGAGGCCTCCGGCAGCTTCCTATACCACCTCTCCACAGCGACCCTTGGAACAAATTTTTTCTATCAATACGATGTGGGAGTCGGCGATAAAGCATTCTTCGCACAGACCACAGTCATTCGGGAGCTAGCAGATAAAGAATCCTGCGTCATCATCGGACGCTGCGGGGAGAACATTCTGCGCGAACGAGAGCGCTGTCTCAAAGTCTTTCTCTACGCCCCGGAAGAGGCACGAGTTGAGAGCCTAATTGCAGAATACGGCATCACAGAGAAAGAAGCCCGCGAACGGATTCACCGCATTGACAAAGGGCGGTCAAACTACTACCGCTACTACACCGGCGAACACTGGGGACGACCCCATGCACATGATCTGTGCATCAACACCGCAAGCGCCGGGATTGACGGGGCTGTGGACTTGATTGTGGCTATGGCAAAGCGGATGTGATTGGCTTGGGGTATCTCCTCGCCGAGTGAGTGCAAATAGTATTTATATTTTGAATAGGTGGAATTATTTATGAATATTATTTTTTTAGATGTTGACGGAGTACTTAATTCTTTTGGAAATGTTGAATATATTGGAAAAATTCCTCTTGAGA
>Ga0136643_10001153_pt1 | contig 31505 bp, 16 predicted proteins | sample TergutLab28metaG_FD_96883 | JGI IMG/M metagenome (GOLD analysis project Ga0136643, IMG submission 96883) | Labiotermes labralis P1 segment gut microbial communities from Petit-Saut dam, French Guiana - Lab288 P1 (version 3) (version 3) | ecosystem: Host-associated > Arthropoda: Insects >...
AACCACTCGATAGATTCACTACAAAAGACAGCTATACTTGGAACATCACACATAATACGGAAAGTATTGCAATGTGAAGCTTGAAGCCTGAGCGGTGAGGATCACCGCTGGTTCAAGAGAAGTACCAGGAAGAAATGTCTGTGACAGGAGACATACATATTGTATAATAATAATAACTTCGAAAATATCATAAATAATAACAATGATAATAATAATAATAACAGAATAATAGCCTCCTTAGCAGACTTTACCAAAGAAGTGGAAGCATGCTGAACAACCAAAAAAAAATTTCCCACCATTTGTGAAAATAAAGATTTATTATCGCCATAACAAGATCCCTTTAGAGGACATTTTTCTGAACAAACTGCTTTCAGTTCGTACATTGACATCCCACTTCTTTAAAGTTCATTAGATCTTATCTGCCCATCCATGCGGAATTCAGCGAATGAATTCTTCGAGGTGTAGCCTAAAATATCTAAATAGTATCTATATCTGTGCATTAATGAACAGTTTAATAGATAATACCAACAAATGCACACACACATTTTAATATACACGCTCGCTTATGAACTACCAAGACTCCAAAATGTTTCGATTTTTTCCAGATCATCCTCAGGGAGTTTAAATCCAACAAACATACGTAAAACACAGATAAATTCACTGATGGAAACGTCCTAAGGATGATCTGAGCAAGATCGAAACATATTGCAGTCTTAATGGATTTAATGTGACAGTGTACCTTTGTTACTTGTGCGTGTGTCGGAATTATCTATTAAGCTGGACTAAAATACTTTTAGTATTTCGGATTTTCTTCATTTTTTCTGCATGTCCTGTGCATGTTGTTGTTGTTGTTGTTGTTGTTGTTGTTGTCGTCGTCGTCGTCGTCGTCGACAACGACGGCAGTGACGAAGCGAGGGCGTGATGGGCCAACGAGAACATAAATAAACAGGCCACAAGTACAGCATAAATAACGGATTGTGCCCCTTTTTATCCGGAATAAAGTGCTCGCTGCCTGTACCTAGTCTTCTTAAACTCTCACATTTGATAAACTCGACCCCACCCTATCCACAGTCTCTCTTTGTCACCAAGCGCCATTGCTCAGTCTCCTGCATGCGAGTCATTCCTGTACGTTTTAATGCTGGCTGCAGATGCACAAGGCGACTGACTGGTCCATACAGTTTCTCGTGAGATCCGCTAGAGTGCAGCAGTAATCAGAACAATTTCTCACGTTTGCTGCTTTCATGCTTATTCTCTTCTAAACTTGATCGGCGAGAGAAAGAATATATCTTATTTTATTTTTTTTTTCAGAATTCTTTAGTGATTGTTTACCTGTTACCTGGGCTGGACTGCATTGTTCAATTACATGCGTTTCCCTCACACGAACTTTTAGAAATGCAGATTACTGTTACCGTTCGGTAACTAATGCTCCTGTAGCTTATATCCAACGAAAAATTATATGTGAACAGCATATAAATTAAATATGTGGCAAGAATAATTAAATTGCCACAAAAATAAAACAGCATGTCACTTTCAGTGTTCCCTTCAGTTTAGTTATCCTTCAGTGACGAAAGATTAGCTTCGTAAAACAGGACTCGTACTACGAGATTTCAGGCCTTCGCCACGGTGTAGGTGAGGTCTTAGATCTTCTAGGATAATTGCAAGGAGTAGATTTGCAGTTGCTTACTGACGTTTCGGGAGAACGTATATGACCCATCTTCAAGGGTCAAGCAGTCCAAGAAGAATTTTTATTGGCTCAAGAGTCCAGTAGTCCAAGACTAGTCTTTGACTGCCTGAACCTTGAAATGGGAGCAAGATTTTAGCTCGAATTGTCAGTGTACCATCACCAACCTACACCGAGTTAACATCCTAGAAGAGCAAAGAATTCAAAACTCCTCAACCTTACGTTATGTGCGTCTTGTCCTGTCACTTTCTCCTACACTTTCATGGCCACATATGCATCTTTATTTAACGTATATACAGGTATATACCATTCTATATTATTTATACATACAAGGCATGAATAACAAAAATTTTTTATTTTCAAAGTGTAAATTATTGTGTAGTGAGTTCTATGTCTGTAGGATAGACATTTAATCTAGACTATTCATGTTAGACACCACGTCATCTCGTACAGAATTGTGAGTTACAAAACCTGCGGTTGTTAACCCATTCAACTGAGAGATATTTGCAAAGAAAGTAAATATTTCCACCGGAAATGCACGGAACGAAAGACGTGTGGTGAATTTTGTGATTTTGTAGCTGATGTTCGTGTTACCCATTTTACGGAAACCAAAATTCCGTCACCACATTAAGAAATAGCTCGACTTCGTTATCTTAAGGCCAGCGGTCCGTGGTCTGCAGTCAGTTTAGCGACATTATTAGCTCCTAGCTCTCTTTTAATTCTCAACCAAAAAACTTGGCCCACGGGTTCACGGCAGCCCTTGTTTAGCCTATCTTTGTGTATTTCCTCAATTTCATTTTTCGGCTATTTGAAGGATATTTATCAAATTATGTGTGTGCTTTAAGCCATTAGCGGCCACTCCAAAGGCATATATATATATATATATATACACACATTGATTTTAGTTAGATGGTACAAATAATAACAACTTGGCGGGTGCACAAACGTCTAAGTTGCGCTCGACAATTTCACTTCTAAATTTGGGTTCCTGAAATTATGTGTGGTACCAGATTTTTACGGAGTACTCCTTGACCCTGTTGATTGAGGCACTGCTGTACAAACCGAAAGGTCGTGGACTCTATTCCCGATGGGGTCATTGTGATTTTTCATTGACATAATCCTTCCGGCCGCACTATGGTCCTGGCGTCGTTTCAGTCTGTAACAGAAATGAGTACCAGGGATATATCCTGGGAGGTAAAGGCGGCCGGTGCGTAGAGCTGAAACTTTATCACCTCTACATACAGATTTTCTAGAAATTCTCAACATCGTGGAGCCCTACAATCGCGTCCAGGCCTGTAATGGGATAACCTTAAATTTTACCTTTACTGGATCTTCATAAAGTATGCAAATTTTTGTATATCATTCTTCTGTGGTATGAGAAAGAACAAAAGTCTCCTCCGTAATATAGGGGATTACATTTGCATGCAAGTTTGATGTTTTTAACTCACGATTAATTGGAGATAGTTGTTCGAAATTAAACACGGAGACATCGTAAACATATCCATATATGAAGCGTAAAATATTATTCACACGTGTAAGCCAGCAATTACAAATACTGTGTCGGTGTGAATCTCCGAGTTTCATCCCCCCAAAAAAATTGTATGAAGAGGAAATCTGTAATTAAAAATTAGTTATTACAAATAAACAGTAATCATTAAATTCTGTTCAACTTTTATTTACTTGTCTACTCAAAAATACAGACGAGATGTTGATGATTACGATAATAATAATAATATCAATAATAATAGACAGTAACATACTTGAAGCAGCGAGTAAAAATATTTCATCTGACTCAGTTACAAGATACAAGAATAGTCTGCCAGAGTAGTATTCCAAAAACACGTCTTTGACGATTCTTTTTTTTTATAGTTCAACAGTCCTACTGGGCCTAGGCCTCCTTATTGTTGAGTTTTTGAGATCACACTCGAGACGGGTGATCGGCCCATCATAGAGACCTCTACTTGAAAATACACAAGACAAAGGCGTCCATATCCACGGAGGGATTCGAACTCGCAATCTCACCAAGCGAGCGGCAGATTTTGACAATTCATAAATCTATGGATTACTGCGAGAGCCTAAAGCCCTCTGAATTTTTACACAGTTTATTCATTTGCCTGTGTCGGTTATGTAATTATAACACTTGAGGTTTTCAATGTTGTAGACTAATAACATAAATATATTTTAATTTTACGAATTAAATAAACATAATTAGATATACTAGTAATAAGCAAATTTTAAAAGTAGTATTTCTAAAGTGCAGTATAAAACAGACGACCGATCTTGGTGGCCCAGCGGTCTAAGGCGTGGGTCTGCAGCAATTCGCTTGCTGGGACTGAGGGTTGGAATCCCTCTGGAGACCATGATATCTGTCTGTTGTGAGTATTAGTTGTTGTCAGGCAGATGTCTCTGCGTCGGACTGATCACTCATCCAGAGGAGTCCTAACGAATGTGATGTGTCTGTAATCGTGAATCCTCGATAATGAGGAGTCCCTCGTTCCTTAGGCGCTATAGCGCCATGAAAAAAATTATTATATTACGTGTAGTAGGTAAACGAACTGCTGCTTTCCAATATCTATACGAATCAATATAATTTGTAAAACACTGGTCTATTTGACCCCGTTCTGAACGAGATATTTTATTGCCCTAAGTTTTTTTAAATCCAAGTCACACTTCAGCTTTCAGTTTTGTCAAAAAGCAAGGAATTTTTACTCTCAACCGTTAATTATTGGAGGGATTTTGATGGCGCTAAAATAAAGCTCTTGGAAAATTAAAATTGACGCTAAAATGAGCCAAGCTTACAGTTCGATGGTAACTGTGTATTTGGGGGAGGATGGGGATGAAAAATGTGGTAAAAATACTGTAAAAATTCCTGTGGGGTGAGAAATCTTTAATCAAGAGTAGACTGATATTGTTACATCAATTCCTATCCATAAACTCCCCCCACCCTGTACCACTTCTCCACCCCTCCGTACCACATCATTCTACCCCTTTAAACTTCAGTAATTTTTAATTAGCGTTATCGGCGAGAGCGTCCCTGGCTAAATTATGTTTTCCGCTTTCATCCATGCAACGCCATACCCTGCGTCATCTTTATCTTTTTCGGGTTAAAGGGGGGAGGGTGTCCGGAAAGCTCTTTTTAAATAAAAAGGGATAGTGGGCAGAAACGTTGGGACTAGAAGTGATGGTGGATGAAGAAAGGGAAAGGAGATTTGTTACGGCGAGAGAAATTTTAATTATTCCTTATCGAAAAGTAATCTTCATTTCAGTTATTTATAGTTGTTTTAATCGTTATTCGTCGTAGATGAAAAATAAACCTGAAGGACTTGGCACTAATCTTTAATTTCTTATTTTGTATCTCTCTCTTTGCTTTTTAATCTCCTCTTATTCTTCGGAAACCCTTGTTCTATATTCCGGTAAAGGGGTATATTGGAATAAGAAGCGTTGAAAGAAGGAGAGAGTTGGACAACCTTGATTGCGAAGAAAGTGAAGAAGAGGAAGAGGAAGAAGAAGAAGAAGAAGAAGAAGAAGAAGAAGGACGAAAGAAATGGCATGAAATTTATCGCCCAAGGCGATAGCAAGTAAGATAAAAAGAAAACGTTGCTCTTAAAATGTGTCTCCATCCCTCTTCAATCTTCCCCTAGCCATGCTTCTAATTTCGAAATGAGGGAGGTGCAGGAGGGTGGGCGTATTGGTTAAAGGGAACCTGAGATAACTGTCTTTATGTGCCACTGTCGTCCACACAGCAAATGATAGCCACTTCATTCTATTGTGAATACATACGAATTTTCATCAGCGTTTTGTACCTCCCACTAACCAGGACATGATGCTTTTTAAGGTTTTTTTTCTAGATGTTGTGGGATTATGCTCAATTTGCAACCTTTTATAGCCGCCAAGGGGTGGGCCTGCAGCGCAGAATTAAAACAGGGCCTAGCAGTGACTTGCTATTGTAGTGCAGAATGTTGCGAATTTGCAGACTGGGACTTGAAAATGGACTGCTTCCTTCACATATTACTAAGGCAGCAAGCATTACGGAATTGGAAATAAGCAAATATATTTAAGGAGAGCTCTGAACATACGATATCACTTGGAAAATCTTAACGCTAATGGAATATTAACATCCAAACCGAGAAGTTGTGAAAGGATGTACTAACCGAAAATGTAGCAGCTTCACAAGAAATCGCTGCTTTATATGGATTTTGAGCCCAGGCTAATCTTGCATAAGACAAGAATTAAATATATACCAAGATGCAAAAAAAGAACGCAGGCCGGATAGAGAGCTGACGATACGATATTCTACCAACACCGATTTGTTGTTATTTGTGTGCCTAATTGAGAAGCCTTTAGAACTAATATCAAGAGATACTTCAGATGCTAGGGGCAGAATATATAAATAAGCTTTACTAAAGATATGGGATGGGAAAATGAAGATTATTTTTTAAATTAGTAGTTTTAATTTTACCACGTGGGTAAATAAATATGGGCGTAAGAGAATGAAGAACTGTTATGGAATGCACTAAGAAACGTCATATTTTGTGATTCTTTACCATTCGTAATCCCGCAAAAAAGCAAGAGAAAGTAAAAAATAACGGAGCAGGGACTTATAAAAGAGGGGTTTAAAATTGATACCGATACTGCCACTATCTCATCAGGTATAAACTTTACACCGAAATCGGGATTTGGAAAATTCGAAAAAAAATTACCAAGTTCTTAACAGATGTGACTTCTGCTTCATGAGGAAGCTTTCTAAGCATTCTTTCACTTTACGTTTGAGGGAGCACATTCATTATTTCAGCTATCGATGTGAGTCAATTAGGCTTTTATATTTCTTAGAGCTGTTTTAGGAGCACTGAATATTTCTTGTAATCTGTGTGCTTGCTTTTCATTCGTGGATAAGAACTTTCAGTTTTGTTTTTCGCATCGTCGGTGCATTATACCACAAGCTGTAAACACAGCCTAGTGCTCTTGAGGATGGGCGAAATTACAGGTCGAAACATGTTGAGCTGATTTAAATTGTTGTAAAATTATTATTGTTGCATCTAGTTGGCTGTTTATATTATTGACAAAAGGTACTTAACCTGAAAATTTTAATGAAACTGAATTTTATAGTTATGTTAATGATTTTCGGCGCCCTCGCAAAATTGCGAAAAGCGACTATTATCTTCGTCATGTCTCTCTGTCTGTCCGTCAGCATGGAACATCTCGTCTCCCACTCGATGGATTGTCATGAAATCTGATATTGACTGTTTTTCGAAAACCTGTCTAGAAAATTCAAGTTTAGTTAAAATCCAAAAGAATAACATGCGCGTTTATGAAGACTGGTATACATTTATGATCATGCCTCGCTAGTTTCATCTTAGAATTAAGAAATGTATCAGACAAAAATTTTATAGAAAATCAAAACACGCATTTTATACTCTATAAATTTTTTTTCCGGAAGATCGCGCCGTTTAAGAGATAATGCGGAAAATATTGTTGAGCTGGACAGGCTACTGATGACAATATGGCGCATGCGCATTGCGTGCTGGATACCCAAGGCTACAGGCATATAGTCGGAATACGTAATAAGTATTTCTTTTCTACAGCAAAAATGGTTGCAAATACGCTCCTCAAAGTAATGTTACACTTACATTCCTTGGCTTGATAACATTTTAAATTGGGCTATACATTCAGGAGTTGCTTTACTTCACATTTCTGATATCACTATGTAGCAGCTGCTGATTATGCTGAGTGTCTTGTATTAAAATAACTAGGGATAAACCTGCCACGAGGACGCACCTTAAATCCGTATCTCTGCCAACGCAAGTTGCCCGATATAGTATCATGCATTATCAATAACCATAACGACGCCAACTTATATGGTATCGTTTGGGAGAAGAATTTTCCGTTAATATTTCATTGGGACGCTTTCAGCCGCGTAAGCACAGAAAATATAACCTGTTCGTCGCTTCGGAAATACGCCAAACAATAACCGCGTGTACCTCGCCTTGGATCCATTGTAAGATTTGCGGAAATAAGTAAGATGTTGCCAGTTATTTCGTGTGGGTGCCAAAAGTGGTAATTTATTTTGAGAACTGGAAAAAGTTGCAAGCGTTTTAAAAAATGTGTAGATAGAAATTAAGGGCAAATTATTTCGGAGAATTATCGCCACCATGACATCAGAATATCTTGTCGTCCTCTTTGATACCCGAATACATTAAGATTTTAAAAAAAATTAAGCCGTTTTGCCTGTTATTTTCCAAAGGTGTGAAACGTCCGTCTGTAACATTAATAGCATTCAATAATGTGGTGCTGAAAAAGTACATGAGCCTAAGAGGGTGCAAGTAATGTACGGGTAATATAAAGATAAAGGTAAATTGATCCCGTTACAGGTCCGGCGTGGCCCAGAGGGTGGGTAGAGGTATAGCTCTACTCTTCCATGACCGCGGCACTAGAAGGGGGTGAGTGGTCAGCAGCACGCTCCGGCCGCACTTTACCGCCGGGAAAGACCAGGTACTCATTGTACAGGAGGCTGGGTGGGCCCCAGGGCCGGTCTGGACGGGCGGAAAATCTCGTCCTCACTGCGACTCGATCCCGGACCTTCCAGCCCGTAGTCAGTCGCTATACCGACTGAGCTACCGGTTCCACAATGTACGGATAATATAAAATTGCATATTAAAGAGATTCGTCTTTTATTATCCTCAATAAATCTTGTTGGGGTGGTGAAATAAAGGAAGATTAGATGGGTAGGGCATGTAGCACATGTGTTAGAGATGATAAATTCCTATATGATTTTGGTAGGGTTGCCTAAAGGAAGGTGGTCACTTGGAGTAACTATACGACAAGCAAAAGACAATAATAAAATTGGTCACCAAGAAATAGGATGGGGTGTCTTGGAGTGAAAAAATCTTGCTGAAGATAGGGAAAAGTGGAGGGCTGCCGTAAGAAAGGTAATTAAACTTCCGCGTTCTATAAAAAGCGAGTAATTTTGTTACTTTCTCCTGATGAAGAATTTTGCTTCACGCAATCCTATCAACCGGATGCGGTAAATGGGTAACTAAAATATTACGAAATGTAGAATTGCGTGAGTTATAGGCCTACATGCCCGCTAGTTTTGTTTGGATAGTAGAAAACGTTGACATATGATTGGCCGCCTATGTAGCTCGGATGGAGGATTAATGAATGTTAGCAATTATGATAAAATTGAGAAGAATGAGATGGGCTGGGCATGTGGCGCGTGTGGGTGAGGAAAGAGGGGTGTATAGGGTCTTGATGGCGAAACCGGAGGGAAGGAGACCACTGGGGAGACCTAGGCGTAAATGGGTGGATAATATTAGGATGGATCTCCAGGACGTGGGATGTGGGTATATGGACTGGATTGGGCTGGCCCAGGATAGAGACAGGTGACGGACGTTTGTGAGTGCGGTAATGAACCTTCGGGTTCCGTGAAATGCGGGGAATTTCTTGACTAGCTGTAAACCAGTTAGCTTCTCAAGAAGGACTCTGCACCATGGAGTAAGTAAGTAATTATACAATATTCGGGCAATAAATATCTTTAAAAATGATGAATTCTTAAAAGGAGAGAAAGGTGGCAGATGAAGATTAGTGGAGGGCAAGTCGGTGAGGAAGGCGGTTAGATATTTCTGAGGATGATGTCCATCGGTGTTATCTCTTAATAGATTTGTTGAAACTTCAAGCACTGGTGTTAGGGAAGTGGTTTGTTAGAGCTTACATTTGCTAATTTAAACGCATTAAGTTTTCCTGTTATGTTAACATTAGTGTTCCTTCCATATGTATATTATAGACAGTGATTGGTTGTAACGCATGCACAGTTTTTTACAAGAATGGGCGTGTGACACAATGAAGCAAAGGTATTCCTGTTTTCGAACATAAGAAACGTGCCTCCACGTGAAGAGAATACAGCTCGGTCCATTTATAAATTCAGCAATGGGTGGCTATAAATGCAATTGACCTTAACGTATTTGAATGAACGTCCAAGAATTTGGCACGCAATAAACAGTAATTACGAAGCTGTGTTGACCCCTGCTTCCGCCTCGGGATTGATGACGAAAAGAAAACTTACCACCAGGGAGGGAAATTTAACCTGAGACTCCGTAGATATTCCCATAAAGGTGGGGTTTTCTAGATCATGTTCAATTTATTTTTAGGTCTATAATATTAATAAGAGTAGAGAGAAAACAACCAAATTATGTTGTCACCTGATCTCTATAGTTCGGAAAGAACACATGGATATTTAACCCCTTCCAAGCTGTAAGATATCCCGTTACGAAGCAGAACCCTTTTCTGGCAGGGTGACAGACGACAGTAGTAACAATAAATTATGTCTTCTCTTGACCAACGATGAAAATATTTTTTAAAAATTATAATCTCTAAACGTCCTCACGGAGCGGATTGAATTCCGTATGTGAGTTTGAGCGGTTCAAGCAAAATTCTGACTGAAGTATTTGTGTTTTAAGATTCGTTTTAATATTATCATTCCATCTACACTCAGTGAGTTCCCGTTTATCAGCTCTGCGACAGTCAAATTTTGTATTTTTTCACTAATCACTTGGAGAAGAGCCTTTTTGTAACAATATCTCCTTAGCTAGTCAGATTTACCGAAATCCGTTGAACCACAAATTTTGGTACCGTTTTGGTACCGTTTTCACAAGAGCCCATTACTGATCTCTATCCTGAGCCAGATGAATCCTGTGTCAACCCTAAAACCCTAATTTGTAAAATTTATTCTAAAAATATTTTATATTAAAACTAATAATTCATATTAATATATCGTCTGTGGACCCGGTAGCTCAGAAGGTATAGCGACTTACTACGGGCTGGACGGTCCGGGATCGAATACCGGTGAGGACGAGATTTTCCGCCCGTCCAAACCGGCCCTGGGGCCCACCCAGCCTCCTATAAAATTGTTACCGTGTCTTTCCCGGGGGTAAAGTGCGGCCGGGACGTACTGCTGACCACTCACCCCCTTCTAGTGCCGCGGTCACGGAAGAGTACAGCTATACCTCTACACACCCTCTGGGCCACACTGGGCCTGTAACGGGATCACTTTACCTTTTTAAAATTAATATATCTTCTACTCAAAGTTTATGGTTACATAAAAATTATTTTTTTTTATTTTTTGTCGATTATGAAAAGTCTCCGCAAACATGTCGCTGTTGCTTCCTGTTTTGAGATCTAATAAACGGAATTTTTGTTATGGCAGGAAAAGTATAACATATTGCCGAACTTTAAACAGATTATTTTAGTTTTTGCCTAAAGGTTAACTGATCTTGTGTTAAAAATTTGATTAAAAATTCTTCCCTTCTTCACTGTTGTTACTTAATGACTGCTGCCTTCCAGTGTCAAGTGATGTATGTACAGGTGCAGTACAGGAAGAAATACACGTGTGACGTAACACTGCGGAGCGTTTTTTAAATACTGTTTCCTTGGAAAAAGCAATAAGTATTACACATTCTGAGTGTGTGTTTGTAGCCTTAGGTATCTCTCAAGAAATGTGCATGCGCCTTATTATATTGCTATCTGTGGCCTGCCAGGTTGTAAAATATTTTTCCCCATTACCTCATAAAGGCACGGATTTCGAAAAAAAATGTTATTGAACATAAAATATATATTTTGATTTTCTCTAAATTTGTTTTCTTCAGAACTTCTTACTCTAAGAAGAATTCAGTGAGATATCAAATATTTTTATTGGTATCCATGTAAAGTACCCGTTATTCTTGTCAGATGGTAAAGAAACTTGAATTTCGACATATTTTCGAAAAATATTCAGATACCAAATTTAATAATTATCCGCCCAGTGCGAGTTGAGTTCTATGCGGACAGACGGACGGACGGACGGAGCGACAGACAGACATGACAAAGCTAATTGTCTCTTTAAAAAGTTTGCGAACAAGAATACAAATTATTATTGTTAGTGCCTGAAATGAGCATAAAATATACTTGGTAAACAGACAGCTTTAAAAATTAGGGATCCTAATTTAGGTTACGACTCCATATAGGTCAAGAGTTCTCGCTTAAAAATCACTGGTTATTCTGTTACAAATTTATTTGGTGTTTGAGAAATTCAGTGGAAAATTTGTCTGAACATGTCTCAAATTATAAACGGATTACTTGTGGCACTTTAAACAACGTAAATCATTTATTATGATAGAAACGTCTAATGAAATGAACAGGTTAGAAACTTACATCAGAGATTAATAACTCTCACTCACTTGCCAATTCGTGAATCATCCAGAAACAAAGAAAATGTGTACATTCACAACACATTATCATTGGCAGAAGAAACTCACGTCGGGCAAAGAAAAGACGGAGAGGCTAACACACAGGAAGACAGAACAAGCCACATATTTCATTACGTCCTTCTGTTGCTGATGGTATATAGGTCCATACACATGTCGATCTGTGAAGTCACATGGCAGGATGCTGATTTGTCGCTAACAGTAAGAAGTCTCTTTAATACTCTGTTAGATTTTGTTCACTAATTACTGTTGAATTCCTTATATACAAATTCGAAAATGTAGGCATAGCATAAATATTCTGATGATTGCAGTTTCTTTAACCACCTTGAATATCGCAACATTTAACTGTCAGATGTGTTGAGAATAATATTGTAATACCTACAGAGTGTATTCTACATGAAAGTTTAGCTCTCACTTAAAAGTGTATTCTGTATAAAATTGTAAAACTTACAAATAAAATGTATTGTACATAAAATTTTAAAACACGTATAAAAAGTACCGCACATCTACTTTGTAACAGACAGTTTTAATGTGTATTTTACATAAAATTGTAAACTCACGTGTAAAGGGCATTGTACGTACAATACACTCATGTGCTGCATTTTCTCTGCAGTTCTTGCTGACAAACATTTAGTTCCGATAAATGTATGTATTTCATTTACGATCGACTTGTGAGCAGCAACGGTTGGTTTCGATGTACGTTTCATTATTATTTCCAATTGTAAACAAAACTTGAAAATACTGTCAAATCTTAGTATAATCCCGTAACAGAGAATGTAACAATCTATATTAACCTTGTATCACTTTGTTATTTGCAGACAAATGGGGCAAGGCCCGCACTCTTCCAAAATTTTTGTGTTGTTCTATGTATTGTTTGTTTAGTGTCGTTCTGTGTATTGTTTTTGTGTAAATGTGTACTGTACTGCTGCTACCGGGTGGCTACCCAATTGCAGTTAACAAATATATCATATCATTCACTAAGAGACAGACAGACAGACAGACAAACAGACGTACAGTCGTGGAAAATCTAACGGACGCAATCTGAAAATTTTCTTAGTTGAAGTGTCAAAAATCAGAATTGAACACAATAAATTCTAGTAAGCATACGAAATAAACCGCAGCTTTAAAAAACCTCTCCCTTCAAGGACTTCAAAAAAAAAAAAGGAATTTTTAAGTCACTTTGAAACTATTATTTTTGAGTGATATAAGCTAGTAAATCTTTGCAGAAATCCTATTCATTATTTCCAAAAATATCGCCTCCCCTTTCCATGTTCACATTTGTTTAATACATAATGTAATCTTTTAGTGTTTTTGCATGTATCATGAAAAGAAATTTATAAAACATTTTAAGCAATATTTATTGTTTATAACTGCACATAAATTTATGAATCTTGCCTTCATATAGCATATAGCAGTCTATAGTAATGTACATTTAATGACGTTCAGTGGAATGTACTGGCTCAATGTTTATTGCAGATGTATTGTAGGGATCTGTGACTCCGATGGTGAAGGCACTTTTTACCATTTAAATGCCGAATTAAATCCCATCTGTCATTTGCTGGCATTATTAGGAGCTCACCATATTCTCCACGTTAGCAGGTTAAGGGTTAAATTAGCTGTTGAGTTTTATCGTTATACACGATGTTACATTACACAAGGCAATACCGTTCACAGCCAGCGTTCTGAGAATAACAAAGAAATGAACCTAATTGTAGGCCAATAAAATTAAAATTTAAACCAGTTAATGGTAAAAATATAAATTTCAAGTGATTGCAGTAATTGCAATTAAATTTCATGACAGATATCAACTTCAAGGGTTACCTGTATATTTTCCATACCCTTTCTATAGGCATTGGACATTACAGATAGTATGTTGGCAAACTTACCCTTTTGTTCCCATAGTTATTTTACTGATAATATCTAGTTTAGGGATTTGTAGTGTATTATGTTTGGATAACATCAAATCATACGTCATTCTTAAGAAATTTCTTAAAAATTAATATTTTCTTTCACGTGAAATCACTGGAGAGAGACAGAGGCGTGGAAGAATTATAGGATAACAACCGTGAGTTTATTTGGTATATCAAAAGGTACGGCCTGAGAAATATTTCTCTACCGTGCACGATTCATGCAAGTTTTTGGATGATGACCCGTATCATATCTTATTCCATCATCCCGCAGCATATCTCACGACAGGTACCAGGTCTCTTTTAAAGCAAGTCTCCAGACAATGCGATATGGCTCTTCTTTTTATCTATGTTGTTTATACTCCAATAAATCAAGAATAATTTCAGTTTTGGGACATACGTTGAGGCGACCTAAGGGGTTAATAAATTTACTTCCTATTAAAGTTTCTCGCGGCCGTGAATGTTACAGTTACAGTGGTCTGGTGGGTTCTGGTAGACACGTGTCAATGGAAGAACCAGCTGTCTCCATTCTTCAGGGTGAGAGCTGGAGACAGAAGGTTCCTTCAAAACATGATACATATCTACTGAACTACTTTAATCACATCCTGCCATTCCGTAATATTACAATCTTGTAAAGCTATACTATTTTTCTACGTTTCCCTTTCTATGTATTTTTCATTACGTTTGTTATCTCTCGTGTTCTTCTCTTCCTCTTCATGCTTCACACTCTTCTCCAACATCTTAGGTTACAAAGTCATGATTATAGCTCCCTTGTACGAGCAGAGTCTGAAAGGAGTGAGGCATTTTGAGGAGCCCAACAGCATGAAGTATTTCGATTATTTAATGTAGACTTTGCTGACAGCTATAGTCAGACGGCCTGAAGTCAGGCGAACACCGTCATGCCTCAGTTATTTCAGCAAGGACTCTGATACAGGGAAAACTCTATTACGATACGAGAAGACGGAATAAACTCCCGTCCCCATTTCCCGTTACATCTTTTTATGGTGTGTTCAGTTCACGAAGTAGAATGCCTGTCCTTACCTACTCTCTCCCGTGTCTTGCATCTTCCCTTTCTCGTACCGCCCTGAGACTTAGAGAAACTCAGAGGCCCGTAACCTATTTTACACATCTCCGGGTTTGGTAATGGTATCTGGGCTGGGTCTCATAGGAACCATTCTGATGCCTGCCCATCACAGGACAACGAAATGTCTCTCGCAGCGAACACAACGGCAGGAATAAGAAGTCCACGCGCTGTCCTTCCCAGAGGTTGACACGGAATGCTACGTAAGCCTATTTATTTATTTCGCTACCCGTCTGTCTTTCCGTTGCTTTATCTTCAGTCTGTCCAGCCGAATATGAAGGCAACACTTTCATGGGGCAACACCAGTTCCTTTCCAAATTTTTTCGTACTCGCCAAACAAAGTAATAATTTCATTTATTGCTTGTGTTACATCCTTTGTGAACAACTAACATTCACGGCATACTAATTTACTAAAATATATGGGGCAAGAATATAAACAACCAAGTGTTTAAATCCGTATGTATGAAGTTTGTGTTGAAATTCTTTTGCACCTAATTAAGTTTAGGGTGAAGGGTAAATATGTGCTTATGCTTTATTCATCATAAAGCCGTGTAGATATATGAGGCTTATTTGGAAAGTAAGTGCCGTTTCGCTGTAAAAAAATCGATTATGGTTTCATATAAAATTTTATTGTTATCAGATTCTACATTCTTCAAACTATTTTTCACATATTCGCCGCCATTATTGAGACACTTATCGTAGCGGGGCACACATTTTTGTATACCCTCCTCATAGAATGCGGCCGCCTGCGATGTTACCCACTTCTGACAATGTCATAGAGTAGAGTCCTTGAAATCTGAGGAAAGTGTAGGGACAGATCAGAAATTGTGAAACGTCTGTCGTCACACACTCCTTCGTTGACCTTACGCACCAAATCATCATTCACCAAGGATGGACGCCCACTTCGCGTCTCATTGTGCACGTTCTTTCGTCCTTCGTTGAACATCCGAACCCATTTCCTAACCATGCCATCACTCATCGCATTGTCACCATACGCTTGACAGATATGGTGATGAATCTCACCTGGTAGCACATTCCTATCATTCAAAAAACGAATTACAGACCGCATTTCACAGTCGGCAGCCCCTTCAATTGCCTTAGACATGTTTAACGCACAGGAACAAAAATAAACATAACACGAATTTCACGAAATGACGTCTGTGGCTTCTCAATTGATAGAGAAAGTCACTGAACATGCGCAAAGTGACAGTCTCGAGGATGCGCGAGAGATATGCGCAGACGGTACTTACTTTCCGAATAACCTACGTAAGTAGGATTACAATTTTAGTTCCATGCATTCGTATTCCTTTGCGCTAGATTTTGTATTCGGATTTACGCCTCGGCGGCTAATTTATCTCCTGAAAAGACAGCTTGATAGGGATTGGTTAGGAGATGTTGTGAATGCCTGAGCCAATCTTGAGACGGTTATGTAGAAAACATTAATAATCCTGCCTGCAGCCACGATTAAATTGATTAACATCAAGTTCATTAACTGGAACTAGAAAATACAGATGAACTGGAGTATAAAATTGTGGCAATATTTTTAAAAAGTTTCTGTTTTGTCACAAAGTGTGCTGGTCTTTGGGCTCTCTTGTTCCCATACAAGAATTTTAAAGAGTCGCACAATTTCCCTCATAGCGGACGAATAGCCTGCTGCCCTGCACCTGACCGCCGACCACCAGCAACCAAGACATTGCATACTATATGCGGCAAAAACACAAGTATAGTCTCGAGCTCTTGATGATGGGCGTATAAGTGCCCGAAACATGTTGAGCAGATTTTAAGTGCAATAAAGCATTCAGTAGCATCTAGGTGGTTTTCTTCTCTACGCTTAATTTTCAACACATTTGCCAGAGTTACAAAATACTGTGACCTGTGTCAGCAGATTCAAGTTTTATTCAATTTCAGACCGTTGTAACAGATACTACATATGTTTGTGGGGGATCTCGAACTCTGGCGAATTGTATGCCACCAAATCTCTGTGTGAGCGAAACTTCTTTCAAACAAACTTTATAGAGGAAAATGGTGCGTGCTCCGTGAACAATAGAACCCTCTTCATGGTCAGCATAATTTTTCTAACTTCTTTAATGTTTCTGCGGTAATAGATAAGGTGGAGGGGAAGGGTAACAGTTGTTACGATGTGCGTAATTTTTGTAATAAAGTGCGTGGTGCAGACACTTTTAAGAAACTAAGCATTGTTTATCTAGTCAAGATACTCCCCTTTTATACTGGAGTCCAGAAGTTTATCTTCTTGTTCACGTCATTCGCTACAACCCCCTTCCTGAACCAGATGCATCCAACCCACACTCACCCGAATTATTTTTGTAGGGATAATTTTCATATTTGTGGGCCCGGTAGCTCAGTCGGTATAGCGACTGACTAGGGGCTGGACGGTCCGGGATCGAATCCCAGTGGGGACGAGATTTTCCACCCGTCCAGACCGGCCCTGGGGCCCACCCACCCTCCTGTAAAATGGGTACCGGGTCTTTTCCGGGGGTAAAGTGCGGCCGGGACGTGCTGCTGACCACTCACCTCCTTCTAGTGCCGCGGTCACGGAAGAGTAGAGCTATAACTCTACCCGCCCTCTGGGCCACACCGGGCCTATAACGGGATTACTTTTTACTTTTCGTATTCTTCTTACTTCTGTTCCTAGTACTTCCAATGATCTCTTAGTTCGAGCTTTTCTAAAAATAGTAATGCATTTCTCTTCCGGTCAGTTCGTGTCACATATCGCGCCCATTTGACCCTCTTTGATTTATTATCTTAATGCCATTTGCCAAGGACTGAAAATCGTCTTACATCGCATTACGCAGTACTTTATGGCTTGCTTCATCTGGTCATCCAGCACGCTGTGAAACATATTCAAGGGTTCATTATGTATGGGGAAGTAAAATCCAGAAGTCTTTCTTAATATCTAAGTAACTGACCTAACTACCAGCTAGCTACCTTCAAATTAGAAGGAGGTTAGCTGAGAATATATCGAATAAACAGTAACAGACAGCTGACAAAATGTGTTCCTCCAGTTTGGTGGTTGGGCGAGGTTCTAAACACTCCTCACCGTCAAAATTTTACATGTAAGGAACCATTCACAGATTCATCGGAATTGGTTTTTATAGTGACAGTATGAAGTGTAGAGTGCTCAAAATTTGCTGACGTGATATTATTATTCAGAATGCATACACATGAGCTTAGGACTCAAAGGACAGTTTCTACGAGAAATTAGAGCTCGTATTCTATCACTTTCCGTTGTACCACATGAAAATTCTGTTTGAAGGTTGTAATGCAGAACTGGGGAGAGAGAATTTGACATGAGAAAGGTCATTCTTAGTACAATCATAAATTGATTAAATTTATATGGAAAAATTGGTGTCACGTAAGCGACCTCTAATTGTCATGTCCCGTTCAAATACAATGAAAATCAACTACTGTATGTGGTAGACGTTACATTCATATAATTTTCAATAGTGTCACTATCAAATTTCAGGTAAAGTTATTTTGACTGTCTTCGTAGTTGCACCGTGTATTTTGATAGTATTAAGTCCTTTATTTGCCCAACTAATGCAAACAAATTATTATAAAATTGCTAAAGAGTTAAAATCATTTAAAATTATAATAGTTGCTCCAACATGTTTCGGTTCACATAAACCATCATCAGGGAGCTCTCAGCCTGTGCTTCGCCAAAGTTACAATGTTGACTTCGGTTACATATATCGTTATTTGAAGTTTTCGGTATTGTGGCTGCATATAACGATATATGTAATTTAGTCAACGTTGTAACTTTAGCGAAGCACAGGCTGAGAGGTCCCTGATGATGGTTTATGTGAACCGAAACATGTTGGAGCAACTATTATAATTTTAAATGATTTTAACTTTTTAACAATTTTATAATATTTTGTGTGCATTAGTTGGAAAAATAAAGGAATTAGTTTGACTGTACTTCTTTAAGTTGCACAACCTGAAAAGGGATTCGTAATTTAAGTTTGTGTCTCTCGCTGAACTACAGGGAAAGAAGGTTTTCATCGATTAGTGAAGAAGGCCCAAACCTACAAACTCTTGTGCGAGTGTGTACTTCGAAGTTTTTGTCTTCCTATATATCTTGCACATTATTTTCCTATATTTGCTTTTTCAATTTCACGGCCCAAGCGCATGCAAGTTCCTGTAATATTACATGCTGGTGCATTTTATTACCCGTTGATATCGTAACTTTCCATAAAATTTCATAACATCTCAGCTGCGGCAACTTTCACTTATTTATTTAAAAAACAACATTTGCTTCGTCCCTCATTCTCCGAGAGCTCTCATTTTGTTTCTCCCTGTCGGTGATTTCACTTTGGTGATTCTGCACACAACAGAAGTGCCGCGATATTTTTGTAAATTTTTATTTGTGTTTTTTTTAAATAAAAATACCTTGCGAAGTGACGTAACCGGCAAATAGCTCTCAACAGTAGATCTGAATTTCGGTGCGTCATATTACAAGCAAGATGATATTAACACTTTAAACGCCGAATTAAATCATATCTGCCATTTATTGGCATTATTAGGAGCTCACCATATTCTCCACGTTAGCAGGGTAAGGGTTAAACATGTTCTATTTGGTATTTTTATGGTACATTAAAAATTACCTTCCTGGAAGTGATAAATCTTTGGTTTGTTTAAATGTCATGAGTTGACAGAACTGGTTTGTATTCTGTATTATTGTTACAAGGAAGGTATTGTGTTACTGGAAAATATAGTCATTTCAGAGAAAATTATTTTGCGTGCCACACAAAGTGTAAACTAACAACGGAGTTTTTAAACAAAATCCTTTTTGTCTAGATGTCCAGAAACTTCAGTTTTTATCACACTTTACAAGATAAACACACGTATTTCCAGAATTCTCACTGAAAGTCGCTTGGTAGTCTCATACGGTGTATTTAACAAGACAGAAAAATACGCACAATCTAAATTTTGCATTTGATTACTTTCTCAACAACATATTTTATGATTAAGCAGGTTATTTTACTTATGTGTTTTGTTATTCCTCTCGCCTTCCTAAGTAACTGTTCCAACAAAAGACTTTTGGCAGTAGTCATAATAAATTATTGTATTGTAGGAAAGGTTTTTCTTATTCCTCGCAACTGTTAGTAATTGGATTTTACCTTTGCATCTTGTTCTAGAACAGTTCTTTTTTATGTCTGCTAAAAGCTACTGTCCAGGTTCACTAAAACAGGTAAAATAATTTGTAATCTTGGATCGAGGATTGCTAGCTTAACATATACTTTGCTTGCGTTGTAAATGCTGTCACTGTCTTCCAAAGAAAAGAAAAAAATCAGCAAAATTTCAATGCCCCAACAATAAACTGCGCTTCTTGTCATACAAATAGGATGTTATCACCGTCTTCGTAAGAGGGGAAGGTGTTAAGGCTTTGGTCGTAAATAAGCAAAACTTTTGGCTTTGAGAGTGAAGATTTACAACACATAAACTATCTATGTGTACAAAATATATGCTATAAATAGGGGTTTATTTAAACGGCGAAAACCCACGACTTTATACACTTCTTCCCTCTCTGTGGTATAATATAATATAATATAATATAAAATTAAGTACGACTAAAGGAGGAAGATATGCCATGACACCTTATTGTAAGAGAGTTGAAAGGACGGGATTTTTTTTTAAATAAATATTTATTTACAACATGTTCCATTACATGGTAATACTACATGTTCCAGTGTTCATATGATTCACTGCTTGTCCTTTTGGTCAGTTTTTGGCACCACATGTGGAAATATTTTACACAGTTACTTGAGACTGACGTAACAGTTCAACTTCTTCTTACAATGAAACCAACTAGACGCACTAATTTCTCAAATTTATTTTTGGAATAAAACTCTACATATTTCGGACAGTTCCTCTGTCCATCATGAGGAGATTTTCACTGTACACACTGCAATGGTATATGTCGTACAGGTTTTCAGTTCCGTCCTGCTCCTGCTCGCAAGCTGTCCACAAACCTGTATGACATATACCATTGCAGTGTGTACAGTGAAAAACTCCTGATGATGGACAGAGGAACTCTCTGAAACATGTGGAGTTTTATTCCAAAAATAAATTTGAGGAATTAGTGCATCTAGTTGGTTTTATTATAATAATTTATCACGAAGCACGGCCAAATGAACATCAAATAACAGTTCAACCTTTGTTTTCAGTTTTTAAATTGGCTACCTTTTATCAAAATATACAACTCCAATGTGTGACACCTGAGCTAACATCGTGTTTTCGTGACTCCTCGTGTCTGGACTATTTAAGTATAACGATTGACAAGAAGGTAAAAGGCATCTTCATGTTGCGGATAGAGGATGCCGCCTCCGGTTAGGGAACGTGCTTGTGAACAGACTTAATTCGTGAACAAGGAACAAATGGGGATCCTCCGTCCACAGGAGGTGGCAAGTAACTATTAATTTCTCACCATTCAAGGCCATCATGTTACGAAGCGTTACACACAACTTTGGACGTAGGCAGATTCTTAGGAATGTCGCACGTAACGCGACAGGAACATAGGGCATTCTTACCATTAACGGAAACTGAATCCTGGTCATATGGCGTGTAATCGTTCAGTACGCTAACCGAAGAATTCCGTCTCCCCAGTTAGACGTATTTGTAAAAATTAGGGGACTGTAAATTTGGTTTGTTCAGGAGGTAACAAATGTGGCTTTCTTTGGAAGAGAGCGGATGGTTTCAGGCGTGGACGGATTGAGAGGTGACCCATAATTTTCTTCAAATTATCCAGCTGGACGTCAAGGTACTGAGCTTGAAGAAACAGGAAGGTTTCTATAATTACATGATAAGCTAACAAATTCATATTTATTCTCCTTATTTGGTCACGTTTGAGAAAACTTGCTCCCCAGATAGTATGATCTGTACCAGAGGCTGCAACTACAGTTTTATGTACTCCTGATGATGGGCGCGATGGACGCCCGAAACATTTAGAGTAATTTAGCAGTAAATACGTATCTGCTTATTGTTGCATCTTGTTGGATTTCTTCAACCTACCTCACATTTATTGGTTTATCATACAAGTATAAAACAGTCCTTAATGGAAGGATATGGAACATAAATAGGACAAGATTCCTTTCCAGTTTTATTCAGTAACTGGCTATTTAGTTTGTGTTGTAATGTATTTTCTAAAACTATGAATTTTTGCTGGTACTCTTGTAGGGAATAAAAAGAATAATAGTAGTATATAATAATATAAACATAAACAAGATTAAGAATAATAGACGTTTGTTAACTGCATTCACTTTCCTTACCTTTCGATTTTATAATAAATGGGCTGCTGAAGCTTTCTTTGTTGATGAAACATAGCCGTGTTTATCAAATCTTTTATTGTGAAATATTTCTTTTCGTTTGACATTTGTAAGAGAAGTTTTCTAAAAACCACGCTTTTGAGTTTTGTGTAACACACATAAGGTAAAATGTGCAGACTCTCTCCTGGAAAAGTCACGCGGTAAGCAGTAGATGAATATTTATTATTATTTTTATTGTCTATTTTATTATACCGTACATTTTCTTACATTCCCGCTGTTAACCAATAAATGCACTAATTAAATACAATAAAGGAGACCATTAAACACCCTTCATATTAGGTGCAAACTCCTACATGTTTCGGCAACCTGAGAATGGCCATTGGTGTCGAAACTTGTAGGGGTTAGCACCCGATATGAAGCGTGTTTTATGATATCTTTTATTGTGTTTGAGTTAGTTGATTTTGTTGGTTAAAATAGGGAATGAAAGTCGCTGAAAATATTTTCTAAGTAAGAGTTATTGCTGATTTATCCACAAAAATTTAAATATTCCGCCGAAAGTACAGTACGTTCTTCCTTCAACATCTTGGTCCACGTCAATGACGATACACTTCTATTGAAGTACTGCACACAAGTTTTCCGTCTTAGAAACTGGAAAACACGAAGTGAAAGTACTTTCTCATCCAGAACTCCCCGATACCCGGAAGAGCATCCCTTTGAATATTCACGAAAATTGTCCTCTTGTCTTTTTGACCAACGTTGTGCTAATAAGAAGATGATTATGCGCTATTTGTAGGATCTTACTCAGTGGGTAAAACAGAAGTAATAGGAGTAAAGCGTTTCCCTGTGCCACAATGTCCGGCACAATTCTCACACAGGCAGCGCTGGAAAATGAGTTGGGCTTATGTGAAAACAGGCCGAGAAATATCCGCCGGAGGCATTAATAAAATTAATCTGATGGAGAGAGTACGTTAAATGATTTTCTTACCTTGCATAAAACAGTACCTTTACAAAGGCAAGGCTGTTATTTTGGTTGCAGAACACATTAATTTTTAATTGTGACAAAATACAAACCGCATAGATAGATTATTTGAAATAATTTTTGTGTCTGTTAACGTTAACATTTAGTGCACATTGTCGTCACATTCATGAAAAGAATTAACACAGTCTGTACTCTGATATTTCCTTGTGTTCTTATTCCGGAGTCGGTCGGTCCTTTCCTGACACATGACATATACGACTTACTTCTCTGTGAAGCAATTGGGCAGCTGATCGCTGCAACTTTGTAACAATACACGCCTTAGTCATCATTTGAGTTTCACATATAGTAGCTACTGTTTCAGGAATTATTAAGTGTTTCTTTTGGAAATAAATATTACGAATTTGGTTGTGTGACCGTGCATCACAGACACAATAATAAAAACAGCCAAATAGATGCAACAATAAAATTTGTTATTGTTGCATCTATTGGGCAGTTTATATTAAATATTACGTAATTCGCTACAAAGATATCTTTGCCAGATACATTTATAAAATTTACGAAGACAATTGTTGTTAATATTTTTTAGGATAGTTGTTTAAAAATTTGAATTAAATAATGTGTAAGTCTGCGTGTTTTCACCGGTCACTTCTAATACATACATTGTTCACATCCAGATAGTCATTCTTATAACAATTTCTATTAATTTGATTAGATCCCATTTTTTCCATCTACGTTTTCAAGACGTCCAAAAAATTCTATCACATCTCCTTTTTAATTCGTTCCCCTCGTATTCAATATTTTATCTCTCCCCAATTTCGAAGTATAACTTATGTTCCTTGAGGCTATTTAAAGTTAAAAAACAGTTCTTCCACTTGAATTGTGGATTGACTGTATATAAAATTGGAGAAGGGAAACAGAAAATCATATACCAATGTCGTTCCGTACAACTAGCATAGATATTTCTTTCCGCCTTGAATTTTTATTTTACCCCTTAAGAGTTAAAAAAAAAGAGATGAAATTCTGATCGTTGGGAATAAAGAGGAATTGAGGAAAGAGAGGGAAGAGAGGGGGATGGGCTTAGAAATTAGCTGCTTCAGTCTTGTTGGAAATAGAGGAGGCCAAACCAATCCGTAAGTTATTTTCGCTGGAGGCTAAATTACTGAGGGATGGGGAGGGGAGTGAATATTCGGGCGTTATAATACAAAGCTTTGGTTTTACTTCGGAAACTGCAAATGACACAGAAAGAGAGAGTTGAGTATAGAAAATTGTGTAAGAGGGGCAGAAACATTTGAGAGCTTGGAGAACGAGAGATCGGTATAAAGAAGACAAATATATTGCGAAATACAGATTGTAAAATTTATACGGTTATAAGCCGATCCTTTATCTGAATAAGTACTAATTATCTTCTGTATGTATGAAGCATATTCTTTCGCAGTTGCACATCTCTTTGTGGCGTTTCTCAGTTTTTATATTTGCAAGATAAACATAAGTATGAGGTCTGTACACTTGTAAATATTGTACAGATAAGAATATTTGTTTCGTGCACATGTATTTTAGACTACATTTAAAAATGTATACATGTGTGTAATTGTGTGTGTGTGTAGGTACTGTATGTATGTATGTATGTATGTATATATGTATGTGCGTATGTATGTATTATGTATGTAATTGTGTATTTATGTATTTGTGTATGCATGTGTGAATATATGTGTATGTAGGTACGTACCTATGCATGTATGTACGTACGTATGTATGTATGCATTTATGTATGTATGTATGTATTGTGTGTATGTATGCATGTACGTAGGCATGTATGTATATACGTATTTATGTATGTATGTATGTATGATGTGTATATGTATGTATGTATGCATTACGTATGTATATATGCATGTATGTATGTGTGTATATGTATGTACGTATGTATGTACGTATGTATGCATGTATGTATGTAAGTATGTATGCATGAATGTATGTATGTATGTGTCTATGTATTATGTATTTGTAAGCATGCTTGTATGTGCAAGCGTATGTATTTTGAAAGCTATGTACTGTCCATGTATACGTACGTGTATAATATATATGGTCTTACTTTTATATTTATGCGTGTTAATCGAAAGATTTCTCCAAAATCCTGGAAAATAAAAATACTTGTCTGACTAGTTAGTTAAATAATTTAACTGTTCACTATGACTGAGAAGGGCCCAGATATGTAGCATTTTACCTCAGGTTATTTCTTTAACTATTTGAACGATATACTAACTACTTCCAACAGTCTCATAATAGATTTATCAATAAGGATTAGTGCCATGTAAATAAAAGCAGCCGGATTACAGGCACATATCAAAGCCCCTTGTCTCTCTCACATATGAAATAATTTTATGAAGAGTTTGATTTCTTTTCGTCACAAGCAGTGCAAGAAAGAGTACAATTTCTCTGACAGTCGATCTGTCACAGCACTTCCGTCTACCCCTCATGTCGCCTTGCCCATTCTCTTCTTTTGACCACTCTAATAATTTCTGTGAGATCTCAGTTTCCAACGCAGATATGCGCCAAATTTGTTGTATTGTGAAATTATTCATCTGGAAATTTAATATTGGCGTGCCACAATTTGACATAGAGGTGTCACAATTTTGAAATAGAAGTGCCACAATTTTATATAGACTTACCAACATTTCGGAGAAAGTTTCTTCCATATTCTTCAGTGTAGAAGACAAATTTTAGCATGAATAAAGCTGAATAATTAACTCTTCTGTTAAGAACCTAGAGACAGAAACAAAATGCTCTCCGAAATGTCCGTAACTACCTACCAATCGGCACGGACTCAAATTACAAAGAACCTGTCACTTAAATAGGAGCACAATGAGGACCTCACGCCTGTCATGAATAAGTTGTTCGAATATTTGGAAGAACCACATTCTCAGACTGCACTAGAATTGAGTTTGGAAGTAACTCAAATTGTGAAGATTTTCTTTTTCAATTTTGTATGTCCTTCTTTTGCTTTATCTTTTTTAGATCGTAATGCAGTCGTGTATCTACAGACTCTTCATAATCTGACTTAAAGGCTTGTTAAGACCGACACCTCTGAAACACATTTCACAATGCGAAATAACCTCCTGGTGTTCAAGTAAATCATAATTCCAGTCCAACTCCGATATCTGGTAGGTTTAGATTATTTACGGAGGGTTTTCCATCTTTCACGCTCTCGAGCGTGAGAGATGGAAAATTATGGAATTATTCCTAATACCAATCTTATTGTTTGATCTCTTATCCTCTCTCTCTTTTAGTTTTTCCGTCTATTCTTTTTAAATGTCTAATTTCTTTGGCTTGCAGTTGACTGTTATATTTGGAATACCAAGACCATGATTCAAACCCATATTTTATTATTGAGAAGCATGTTGATTTACACACGGCAAGTTTTAATTTCCTTGTTACTTCTGTTTTGTTCCAGGAAACATTTAAAAAATCTGAATAAAATGCAGTGGTTTTAATGCTAAACCTGGCGGTATATATAAAAATAATTAGGCTTGTGAAGGTTAAGGATACAATTGTTGATTGGAATTAAAATAATTTTAATTGTAACCACGATAAAAAATTTAAATATCAGTAACTTCCACGTAAATGGTCCAAAGTTTGTAATGGAATTACTCTGCACTTGCCAAGACAAAAAGATAAAAAATAAGAGGACTTTGTAATGTTGAGGACTAATGAATCCATTTGTGTTTTGGACAAACTGATCGCCATTAGAACCAATCCGCAGGGTGGTCCATATATTTTGCCGCCATAATCGACTGGATATTTTTCAGAACTAGTTATACTGTAGTGCTTATTTTACTTGATTTGATTTACCTAAAGAAGCTGGTTCACTGAACGAAGAGAAACTTAGAGCCATGTAGAACTGTAGCTCTTGCAAAGGACGTTCCAGCTGCAGTATGCCAGCAAGTGTCAGGTCTCTCCCCACCAAGCGGGATCTTTACCAAAACGCTTAATACAGACAGGGAGATCCAGGCGTAGCTTTACAATCCAATTACATCACGGACTTCATTCCTCTATCTCTCTTGAAGCAACCCCTTTCTCTCTCACCTTCCTTAACCCTCATTTTGCCTACAACTACTCAACTACACGCAGTCCATTTCCTCAACTGACCAAAACTGGTATGAGGTTTGGTCAGCGAGAACAGCGGTTGGTTTGTCTATTCGGATTCCGTCCATCTCCAACATCAAGGGCTCACCCCCAATGTCCGCACTACAAAGCCATAATAAATTTGATGGTAAGGCTGGATTTGTATTGACTTCCAAAATATTTTGCTTTTTGAAACCGTACAGAATAACTGAAATTCTAAGTAATGAATGTTATTAAAATACATGTAACCTAAAACTATTTTACACTCACCGTGCATATGTTGGTCGATCTTCTCGGGACCCTGTCTTGGGTTATGAAAAACACGGCTATGGTATACCCTTCGGACTTATTCTTGGGATGTAGCTTACGAATTTTTGGAATATGAGATTACTTTTGAAATTTAATAAGGCTGTCATTTATTCTGTGGCTGCTTTGTTTTCTAAGATTTTACCTACTTGCCTTTGAAATCCGAAAAGAATTTCATGCTGCTACGGACATTTCCACCCATTAAACTTTCAATTTCTTCTATCAGTATTACAAACATAAGGAGAGCGCGAAATTTTGAGGGGTATCACGCTGGTGATATTTATACAGCGTGGTGAAATTTTATGCGTTGGTCAATCTTAACCAGTGTCGCGTCGTATGAAGCGTCTCGGTAGGCGTAACTGTCGACAACGGGAGCTAGAGAAACGATTGTTTTAGAAAGCCTTAGAAGAAATTATAATAAAAACTTATTAGGATATCGGACTGTCGCTTATCAGTCAAGCAGGAAGAGAAACACCCTGTGTTATTAAACCTTTACTTATGTTTAGTTAAAAGTGTCTTGTGCTAAAATAATTTATAATAGGGTTTATTATTATTTTTATTCTGGTTTGATTTTGTATATAAGAATACTTTAGACTGAAACTCATAGTCAAATTTCAAGTACCCGTTGTGTAAAAAAAATTTGCTTCAATTGAAATCTTATTATGAAGTTACTTTTTGAGACGCTTGTAACTCTGTTTTCTAAACTGTAGCTTATCATGTAATAGGTTCTTCATTGTTTGGTACTGTACGTCTGGACATGTCCCAAGTGTCTATATGTTATTTGATTTCTTCCTGTGCGCTGAAACTATTCCGTCTTTGAGCACATCGCTTATCCTGTCCTTTCGAAGTCCGGCATGCAAACTGAAGTTAAATTAATATTAAGTGGGGTCATGAAGATGGACCACCTGTGTGAATGCGTCCTTCTCACAACACACACACGCTGTCAAAACACATTTAATAAATATGCGAGTGTAATAATGAGAAACATCTGCCGGCCTTTGTTTCGTATCATGTGTAGTGATGATAAAATGGTGTCGAAAGCGTTACCAGTTATAAAATATTTAAGGTAAAGAAGCCCGTTAGAGGCCCGGAGGGACCCAGAGGGTTCCAGGAAGTTAAGGTCCCCAGATTTCGTGACAACGGCACAGGATGTTAGTAGGTTGTCAGCCTTAGGCACCGGCCGCTTTTACCACCAGAAAATACTCCTGGTAGTCATTTCTATTAGAGGCTGAGTCGACCCCAAGGCCATTGTGTGATCAGGAGGACTTTATGTCAACGAATAATTCCAATGGCACCGTCTGGGATCGAACCAGCAACCTTCCGACTTGTAGCACAGCACCTTAACCACTGCGCTACCGCCTAAAACCTCATGTGTGAAAACAAGACAAAACTAATAAGAAACATTGTGGCAGTTATTTCGTTCGGTCTCCTAATCACCAAAGTATTTGTAGCAGCTATTCTTTATATTCGAAAGAAGATGGATTTACAAGTGTATTAAACCTAAAAGAACAATAGGGCCATTTACAAAGCAAAGCGTGTAGCTGAATTAAACCAGAAAAATATCCCCTGCGCTATTTCCATTACCTCACACATACAAAGAGCTCCGTCAACACATTGTTTAAAGATGCTTCCAAAAATGAATTCAGTGTATAAAAAAATTGATGATGTTTAAAAAACGCAAGTCATAAATCCGTACAAGAATGCTGCATGTATTACAGCTAATATTCTAGTAAAACTTCTAAGCTGAAAGAATAAAATATCAGCCTGACAATTCCATCATCTATCCGATGTTTAAGCAGCCAGAAAATCTGAAGAGATTCGCTAAGTTTATACATTCTGCAGTCACATGATTGTCTGCTTTAACGGGAAGGACATCAAGACTATTTGAATAGTTAAAGAGGGTAGAGAAAATCTTGTATGTATGGGGATGTCTTTGTGTCACCGTTATGCATATAAATCTTTATGTGTATTTGGAGTTCCGTGTTATGTTGAACCAGTTTTGCTACACACGATACGAGAGACTAACACACGGTTTTGGGAGGTAGGCAACGTGCGTATTGGGGTACGTTAACGTACATATTGTTTGCGGTGGAAACACGATACATTATCTATACGTTTTTGAGCTACACGTCGTTGTAAAATATGTAAGTATATTGAGAGCGGCACAAAATATTTTACAGCAAATTTGTGTCGCCGGAAAGAATTAAACGTACAGATGTCTTCACGTTAATTCCCGACGCTGCATTAAAAAAGAGCGTTCGTTTGCTCATGACCTCCTTTAGACGTACAGTTTGGGTACAAAAATCGTAAAAACACACATATCTTTGCTGACTTTCTCACGGTTTGTGAACGTTGCTCTAAAATATATTATGAAATCGGACGGAATTGATTAATTGTGAAACAGTAACAGTTACATAATCTGAGTGTGTATCTGTTTTCTTGCCTTATTTATCCAGCATGTAATGCTCATGCTTCGTATTGTACTGTCGTCTGTAGCCTGTCTGGTTCCACTACATTTTTACACATTATCGCATAAATGACACGATTTTTGGAATAAGAGTTATTGAATATAAAATATGTGTTATGATTTTTTATATGACTTTGTCTGAAACATTTCTCATTCTGAGAAGAATCGAGCGAGATATTTTCATATATTTACGTAGCTCTTCATGTAAAGTACTCGCTATTCTTTTCTGATTTCAACGAAACTTGAGATGACCTGTGGCTAGTCACATGGTCTCGTAGTGCTCACCCACCCATGCCGACATAAACAACCACAAAGAACACAAGGACAAATCTCTGAAAACGAAGATGACGCTGTACGCTAGGTGCTTTTACGTTCGAATGATAACATATACAAGTATTTTGCACTGTACACTTTAGTCACTTTTGTAGAATTTTACAGCCGGGTTTTGACTTTACACTTTTCGTCCATGACGTAACTAGCCATTGTTTTTTTTATTTTCTTTGTCGAATACCTCCCTGAAGATGGCCGAAAAGTTCGAAACATGTAGCAGACTTCCTATACAATTGTATGTTTTTGCATCAGTCTCTTGTTGGAATGAACACTGTAAAATTAATTTGTTGCACGCAACATGGCTAATAATAAGTGTCAAATAGTGTTTTCTGCGACGTATGAGCTAAGACAAAATATGTATAATGTACTCATCACAGAATATTTTATCCTTCTGTTCCCTACTTAAATTATTCAACACTATAATACAGAAGATGTGAACGACACTTCTATTTTGTTTGCGTGGGAATCTTATTCTTTTTACTAGAAAGGAAGAAAAAATGGTGGATGTTTTGTGAGAACAAAATTTTCAGAAGAATATTGGACATGTAACCGAGGAAGTGACAGGAGTGGGGAGAAAATTGAGTTCGAAATTTATAATTTATATTTCTGATACGGTGTCAAAAATGTGATTGCATAAATGAGGGCGATATTTTGTGGCATGTAGCATGCAAGAGGAAAGAAATCTTCAACAGTCATATTCATACCAACTGCAAGAAAGACCGAAACACTAGTGTTTATCATTCCGTCAACAGAACTTTAGTAGTAAACGAACGGAATAACAAATAGTTACTTACTTACTTACTCCATGGTGCAGAGCCCTTCTTGATCAGCTAACTGGTTTGCAGCTAGTCAAGAAATTCCCCGCACTTCACGGAAACCGAAAGTTCATTACCGCACTCACTAGCATCCGCCACCTGTCTCTATCCTGGGCCAGCCCAATGCAGTCCACATACCCACATCCCACATCCTGCAGATCCATCCTAATATTATCCACCCGTCTACGCCTAGGTCTCCCCAGTGGTCTCCTTCCCTCCGGTTTCCCCACCAAGACCCTATACACCCCCTCTCCTCACCCATACGCGCCACATGCCCAGCCCATCTCATTCTTCTCCAT
>Ga0136643_10001154_pt1 | contig 31505 bp, 21 predicted proteins | sample TergutLab28metaG_FD_96883 | JGI IMG/M metagenome (GOLD analysis project Ga0136643, IMG submission 96883) | Labiotermes labralis P1 segment gut microbial communities from Petit-Saut dam, French Guiana - Lab288 P1 (version 3) (version 3) | ecosystem: Host-associated > Arthropoda: Insects >...
GAGGTTGTCGTTTTGTTATGTTATGCGGACTTTGCTTTGTGATTGACACGGTTGTGGAGACTTGTGCATGTATTGTGATTTATGGTGTATGGTTTGGACTGGTCCAGTGTTGCATATGTGACAAAATGGATGTACAATTATAAATAAATATAAATAAATAAATAAGCCTCACATATGGCACAATTTACAATCAAGTTATTCAATAACATTCCCCCAAGCATCAATAATTTAAATCATAATATAGAGGAGTTTTAAAGGCACCGTTTTAGAAGTGCCTATTATGATCAATCCCAATCTGTACAGGAACCTGCCTTCATTAAAAATCTGAAAAAAAATCTTACATATTAAAAATTTAGTAGTTACATGAAAAAAATTACCTAAAATTATTCACGTAAAACTACGTATTTGTATTTAAGTAAGTGTCAGACTAGGCCCTAACATGTTCTGCATTATTCGCTTACTCCTATTACGGATGCAAGGAATACGAATAATAAATTTTATTCTTTACACTGACCACAATGGAAGGCCACATTTTGCATCTCTTGAAAATATACTTTGCTACACATCAATTAACAGGAAATGACATGAACATCCAATACAAGGGTCACGGATTGTGTAAACACCATGCACTATAAAAACACATTTTAATACACGCAACTACCCATTACTGAATAAACGTCATGTCGCCACTTACTGGTATGCGAATTTTCAGCGGGAATAGTAGTAGCTCGTTACGTACAGCTAAAAAGTTTTGTTTTATGCATGCACATCATTAGATTTACTCGGTCCTTTCAACTGACTACGAATTCCAAAAACCTTGCCTTTTTTTGTTTCTTCCTAAGGCGAACATAAAACGGGTTTCCAAAACTACATTGCTTTTGGCAGTTTGCCAGCCACGACCACGTGTCCTCGTAAGAGCAACGCAGAGACTACATTCGTCAGTGTTTGCAGAGCGAATACATACACTCTGCCGTTGGCCACAGATCGTTAATGTTTCCAAGGCAGTCTGTAAAATCAGTGTTTATGTGTTAGTGAGGTTATGTGCAATTAGTTGTACCCCCAGCAATATGGGTTTACGTCATCAGTATTTTATTGCACGCACAATTTTAGTCCGAAATGGAAATGTAGACGAAGCCGTTAGGTTGTTAAATAGGTAAAAGAAGAGTATGTTCAATTTCTTATATTGTAATAAAGCCGCAAAAATGAGGCTTGTGGCCCATACCGTGGATTTAGATTAATTATCCCTAATATATATATTTTTTCGACCAGGTATGATAACTGAATTACAGAATTTGGCTGGTATGTGTAAGTGGATGTTAGTTTTGAGTTTCGTCCATAGAAAAAGGTTTTAATTTACTTTCTTTATTGACGGCCCCTGAGAAGAAAGGAACTATACACATAATTTAAATGAACATTTATTCAGTTACAGGTACATTACGTAGCAAACAATTCTAACCTTCAAACTGTCGTGTTGTTTGCTGTACTTGCATTCCATTTAAGGTTACTAAGCCAAATTCTCAGCTTTCATACATACACATTGCCGCTAATTACTCTTTGAACGGTGGTGCTAAAAATGTCATTTTTTATTTTTATCAGTGAAGTATATTAGAAAGATGCTGAATCACTACTGGCTGCCCCTATTCTACTCAACCACAATGCCAATCACTACTCCCACTATTCTAAAGTTTGTGCTAATTTTTTAAATTTTCTGTGTAAGTTTAAAATACTGATGTGCTCACCAGTGTTGCTGTTGTGTTGATCTACTGTCTAGCACGTTTCAACATGCTTTTACATTTAGAATTTAATGGATTGAGTTAATTTCAAATGTAATCGCATAAACTGGAAAAGTAGCATGTATGGCACTTACATTGTAATTGTGGTTACTTTGCCGAACACTGAAGAGTAAAATTACAACAAAGTAAGGATTGGAGGCATAGCTCTGTTGTTAATAATAACACCAAAAGTAGTGGGTGTTTCCCCAAGTTCCACTGCAGTAAATATATAGCAAAGTAGTCGAATGTACCTAAATCACTCGGTTTTGACTGCTGCAGACCACATTGTGGAACGATAGGTTGCCAAGTGGGCTTCTGTCCTTTTGAAGATAAAGAACATGTGACTGGCTATCTGTGATCTCATTCCTCACAAGGAAAACTCATATGTCATTGTATGCATACAGGCATATTGGTTTATCTAGTGTGAATAATATTTATTTCCTTTTAACAGGATTTTAGGTAAGGAAGGAATATTTGATCAGTATCGCCTTACACGTTACTACGAGAAGCCCCACAAGGTAATGCAGAATTCTGAATGAGACAGATATGTACCCAGTTAGAAAAAATACTTAAGACTGACATTGTGGATGTGTACCAGTGTATGTTGTGAAGAAATTAGAAATTTTAAAAATTAAGATTTCACCTTGCATGCTGAATGGATATTTTTTTTAGTAGTAATTCAGTAGATGGATCTTGCAATTGGTATTATAACAGCAACTTTCATGTTTGAAAGGAACTTGTCAGAAGCTCATTTGCTTCTTAAAAGGTTTGTTATTTGCCATGCATGGTCGTGGGGCCCTGGAAACTTCTCAGGAAGTATAAACAGGTGCAATCTGATTTAAATCTATCGGTGCCTTCACCCATCACCCATTGTGACAAAATCACTGAAAAGAAGGGGCTTTTATTTTCAGGTTCATTTGTTTGAGGTTGATGAACCAAATTAAGATGGTTGCTCTTGTGTCTAATGAAGCAAACATACCGTTTAAATTCATTTGCTAATGTTGGTGTAAAGGTGACTGACTGGTATTACGATTAAATTACTATATTCCTGTTCAAAATAAAAAGTTACTTTCAAGGGGAATTTATAATGCAGCCTTTCAATTTCAGACACGGCGCAGGATCAATTTTGAGAAGTGTAAAGCCATCTACAATGAAGATATGGATCGCAAAATACAGTTTGTTTTGAGAAAAAACCGGACTGAGCCATTTCCAGGATGTTTGTAAATGTGAAACAGTGTAATATTGCAAACTAATGTTGCTACTGCAAGCAGTGTTATATATCTAAGTGATAACAATCTGTAGCCATAACAATAAAAATAAAGTAACAAGTTGTCTGATTCAGATACTTTTATTGATACATTGGCTGTAACTACATGTCCACACTATTTCATTTATACAACTTCATGTGTGCTGACTTTTCTAATAAATATACAGAATTTAGCAACAGGGGAAAATAATTTCCTCTGAATGTCTATGAACCAGCAGATAGGAACTTCAATAACAAGACTACTTTGACCAAAACTTAACATGATAGAACTGAGTAGAGTAAAAATAATTTACAATACTGTGCTATCATGCAAGAAGTATGTATAATGGGGTAAAATTTACAGGATAAAGAAATTATTTTGCCACACATTTGAGTTTCTGAAGTTTCAACTGATGTTTACCAGGATTCATGAAAATTTCTATTTTTTTTAATTGACTTATTTACATTTTATCTGTACTGATTATATGGTATGTGACATCATGGATGCTGATATTAATTAAGATGTAATGATTTATAAGGAATATTTATTTTAATGACTGAATGTAAATGAAGGCACTATAAACATCTGAAACAGAAACATTTCTAACAACAATTTCTGAATAACAGTAATACTTCTGTACAATAAAAATAATAAACACCATCAGTTTCATGTGTTTATCTCCTGAGTTTCTGTCTCTTTTTTAGAAATTGCACTTAATCACATAATTTGGTAGAGATCGTAAGTCTTCATTTCAAGAGGCACTCTTATGAAATGTTGCCACTAACAAATTGTGATCTGTGTACACACATTCCAATCAGAATAAATTTTGTGTAGAATATTCACAAGGAAGTATGTATACTGTGAATTTCCCACACTCCCAGTTATTTCTCGCTCCAAATCATAGTAGCCAGATTATTTGTGCCTTTTAATGTAGACTATAAAATTAAGTATGTTAAATGTTTGTCATTCAGTGATCTCACAACTTCGATACTCATATTATGTGCATCCTGATTATACTCTGCCTTTAGCATTGAGCTGTTTTTCAAGGATTTTGCATGTAAACACAACAAACATAACATACAAATATTACATATAACAAATTAAGCAGTATAATGGAATGTTCTGCATGTCCACACAACTGGTATTTTGTGAGGAAGGTCAAAATGTGTCCCATATCCATTATTTTTAAAATAGACTATGCTTTGTGTATTGTGTGTAGGGCACCTATACATTACTTATGTCTTATTGTTTTTCTAATACATTTTGTACAGCTGGACTATTACCATTTTTAAGAGGGACAAGACAGTTCTGATGGTTAAAGCTCTTAACGCTACAAACTTCATATACAGGCACCAAGCAAACCATGTGAACATAGTGCCCACAACTCTCTCTTCACAACAAAAACAAGAATCACTGGAACTGAAAGAACATCATACAGGGCAGCTTAAACAACTGTTATGATGACCCTTTCAATTGGTTTCATCAATACTATACTCAACTGTTCTGAATTAACACAGCACTGTTGCAGTCTTGACTATAACCAATTACAGTAATTATTTGCTAGCAATTCATTCATCAGTTATCCAGATATGCTGAAGTTCTGAACCTGAGAACACAGTCCAATTTAAAATATACACATCAGCTGATATTGCTTATCATACGATATGGTGGTCATTTCTTATTGTCAGATATTACATTTATGATTTTCAATGAGACTGATTTGAATTCCTCCAGTTCAGTCCATCAGTCTGTCTTAGCACCCAGACATGACTTGAAAGCTTTGCTTTAAACGGCATGTTTCTAATGTGTATGGTAATCAACAAGTAATTTTAATGAAACTATGTTTCTATTATTTATACTGTTTGCTGTTTCACTGGTTAATGGTAGGAGTTATTATAAATATATATAACAGACTGCCAGCCCCAAATATTTAGGTACCGCAGGCTGTCTCGGATATCTTTCATGCTGAGAGCTAGAAACACAAATGTGGATGACATAACCCAGAAAATTAATTTAACCAATTCAATGAAGGTTTAAGATTTCAAATGTATAACTTATGCTCCTCAGGTAACAGGGGCCGTCGAACAGAAATTCAGTGTCTGACAGAGATGCAATCTGAGTCCCTTGCAATTTAATACATTTACTGCTAATGTTGTAGATGCTATTGGTGAGGGAAATAAACATGTGCCTCACAAAGGGGAAGATGTGTATTCCTGGTGCGCTGTTCCCTGCCAATTAGAAATCTATAATTTCTGGATAACAAAAGGGGACAGACCAGGTTGTATCATATTATGAACAATGGAGTTTTTAAGATGTAACTGGAAAAATTCTGTGATTGTGGTCTTCAAGAGAGCCGGAAGAATGAAGAAAAATGATGTTTGTATATGCCAAAGAGTACAATAAGGCTGGGGAAACATTAGACAGGTCATAGTGCAAAAGGAACCTAGATGTCCACAGTTGATAGATGTTTTAGCAGAACACCCAATATGAGGGATCAGATTACTGCAGAATATTTATGAGATATGTGATTTCAGATTATTATATAGGGTGTAAATCCTTATTGAGTAAGGATATGATGGTGGTGAATGGTGGCAAAGTACTGGTGCAGGGTGAGGCAGATGGGCAAAGCTGACATTGCTGGGGGTTGCTATGATTGACAAGTGGAGAATATTAATTCAGAACCTAGGCCAAAAGTTACAAGAGAAGTGTAAAAGAACTGGCTTGGGGTTTATTGAACTAAACCATCAGGAGTTAAATGTGAATGCAATATCTAAGATGATCAAACAGGGATGCAATTATATACAAAGATAGAAGTTCCTAGCAATATTATGGAAAATGTTCATTAGTATTGTAATGGGTGGACTATATCATACAAAGAGGAATAAGTAGGGTAGCATGGTTTTGATTGGGGATCTGGAAATTGAGAGGGTTAAGGGTTGGGGTAGAAGGAGACAATATCCATTATGGCAAGGAAAGAAGATTACCATTCACATTTTATTAAAGTATTCAGAGATAGCACTTAAGTAAACCGCAGGATGTATTAAAATTACAGAACTAAGAAAATTAGGAAAACTTTTAATTCGGGTAAATATGTAAGGTAAAAGGTAAATGGTAGTACTTACTCCATGGTGCAGAGTCCTTCTTGAGCAGCTAACTGGTTTGGAGCTAGTCAAGAAATTCCCCGCATTTCACGGAACCCGAAGGTTCATGGTAGTACTGTGCTGGGAAAACTGGAGTAAATATAGTTTCAGAGGGGGCATTAAGGAACAAAGTTATGGTGCTCCATACTGCAAAACCTGGTGTCAATGGGAGCAGCCCCTTTGATTACGTACTTTGTTTTACACTTTGGAAAGACGTAATACTGATGCAACTAAAAAATTCTTAACTTTTAACAATGACTCAAATTTTGTATTGATACAGGAAAAATGATGAGTATAACTTGGCTGCATGTTTTATCTTTTATGATTTGTGCCACACCCTGCAGTTATTCTGACCAAGTTTTTGATACATGGAATATGCAGGGTGCGTCAAAAACACCTGACGGTTTTTGAAATCCGAAAACCAGCGTGCCAGCTACACGCTGCTTTCATACTGACCATTATCATGCACATTGATGTTTGGAGTTTAGTTGAGATGGAGCACTGGTCAGTGCAACACTGAATTGTGGCAGTGGAATTGCTTATCAAAACAGAGTTGGTTACACCTATACAAAGTGGTTTCCATCAGCAGTCTCAAAGACGTGATGCTCCTTGCCGCAACACTCTGCTATTGTGGGTACCGAAATGGTGTCAAGAAGAATCAGTGAAGGACAGCAAACCACAAAGACATACATTTTTGGCACCTGCAACGACAATGTGGAGCAGGTAAGAGATGTCATGTTGCAAAATCTGCGCCGGTCAGCTCAGTGGCAAGCTCTCGCATTTCGCTTAAACAAACGCAGCGGTCACCAGATTCTCCACAAGGATTTGCATTACCGTCCATACAAAACCCAAGTTGCTCAGGAACTTAGTGAACGGGACAAGGTGAACCGACTACAGTTTTGCAATGTATTCTTGGATGTGGTGAGAAACAATAGCAACATAGTGAACACATTACTAATGTCAGTTGAGGCTCGCTTCAATGTGTCTGGTTATGTGAATAAACAGAACTGTCGCTAATGGGCTCCAAACAAACCACATGAACTTCACCAACATCCTCTGTGTAGTGCAAAAGTGACAATGTGTTGTGAAGTTTATTCTCATGGTCCTTATTTCTTGGACAGTACGAAGGGGCGTACAATAACTGTGAATGCAGAGCAGTTCAAAGTCATTCTGGAAAAATTTCTGCGCAGTGAGTTACATCCTTGTCAATGAGATTTGTTGTGGCTCCAACATGATGGAGCAAATGCTCATACAGCAGAAATTTCCATGCAAGTCCTCAGGACTGTTTCCAGGCAGACTCATTTCTCATTTTGGGGACATCACATGGCCTGCCCACTCGCCTGACCATGCAGTACCATACTACTTCCTCTGGGGCTACCTTAAAAACAAGGTATACGAAACACGTCCTGCCAATACTGCTGACTTAAAACAGCGAATTCTGGAGTGTATTCAAGGGAACTGCAAGGAAATGCTACAACATGTAATGACAGCCTTTCCATCGCGACTGCAGGAGTGTATTGAATGACATGGTGGTCACATACAAAGTTTCATATTCCAACAATAATGACTGAGATGAACTGAGATGGACATGGAAAATTTTTACACTTTGCCTTAAAAAGTTATTTCATTTAAAAAACCGTCAGTGTTTATGACACACCCTTCATTATATATTCTGGATCAAGGTAGAGACATAGAATATAATCCATTTAAACCCAAACCCAATTATAAGGTATACTTCACACAGTATTCCACTGAACATAAAATATGCTGCAATTATTTTTCACTGTCCTGCATACTTGCAACAGTCCTCTTTACAATGTTTTGAGAGACCTGTCTAAATTTACATGATATTCTGTTAGGTAGCATTTGCAGACACCTTCAGCTGTATGCTTCTTGGGTTGTGGTACAATAAATGCGTTCTTTAAGGAAACCAAAGAGTCACAGTATTTATTATCTGGTTGGCTGTGTTCCCTTTGTAATGATCCTCTCTCCATAAATTCCTTAAATATATTTATCATCCTGGCTGTATTACACACCGTTCTACCCTGCTGAATCCAGCTGTCTCCAATCTGAAATTTCAGGAAGGAGTGGAGCTGCATAATGTGGACTGACAAGCTTCAGTAGTTGTTCACTAACTTGTAAAATACATGTTTTCTGTCAGGGTGTATAGTTTTAAATGGACTCCCCTATAAAATAACTGAACTTCTGAAGTAATTTTGTTCTGAATGACATGTGAATGAAACTACTGTATGCATTATTTAATTATGCAGTTTCAAATTTTAAAAAAATTATACAAATTAAATAAACATACCCAGGCACATGCTACATGAAGCCATTCTTGCTATTAGGGCTGCTTGTTGTGTACAGCTCTGCCAAATTCTACTATCCCTCATTCCTTGGGTGGTGGGAGGTATCGATTTGCTTCCAATGTGCTGCGTATAAGATTTTCCAGCTCTCAAGGTTCGCTGAGATTCATGATGAAGCAACAAAGTGCATGACATCTCAACATATCTAACATGTGATAACAGCCATGTTAACAATAATCAAGATTCCAGTCTTACAAACGTTTTGAGGGAGCTCTATTTTTGGGGTAGTCCAGGTATCAACCTGTTCTGAAATGCTGACATCATACCTCAGAAGACTGGAATGTTCATCAACACCACTGTGAAATCCTCAAATCTCACAACAGGTCACGAATTCTCCTTGGAAGTTTCTTTTAACCACAAGATGACAGATCCATTTCCCAGCAGCATGCTACTAATGGAATGAAGGTTAAAATATTACGCACACATCAGTAAAAGACAAAGAAAATGCAGCCATCCTGACTCTGATAAATTTGATAACAAAGTAGATATTTTAGCAAATGAGAAAGAGTAACTCAGCAAGAGACTGCAAGGGGAATAAGTATGACTGTGTAGCTCTTGTTATGATTACACAGGAATCAGACTGCACACAGCATGACTTATGGAGAAATACTGCATTGTTTCTACTCACTTTCACTCTGCCATCTTGAATTCAACAAAAATGGTCATAATAACAGCAATGGTTTAATAATTAGATCTACAGTTTGTTCCCAGAGGTGCAAATGCAGTCACCAAATGCCAAAGAGGTACAGGTGCCATTTCAGACACAGATGACGATGGATCCCTTTTAGTAACCTTACATTAAAACACAATAATAATTTTGTCACTGCTATTGACTCAAAGCAGTTAATCGCTCCTTTTAAAGTATAAAGGTATGAAACAAACTTAATTTCAGAGGGTTCAAATTTATTTTTACTTCTAAAATGTTTTATAAAACTAATTTAATGTCTAGAATTTTTTAAATATTTGTTTCTTCATTGATGTTTGTAGACAGTGTCTTGCAACCTTATGTTATAACTTCAAGATTAGATTATACTGAGTCAAAAATGTCACTTATTATCATATGTTTTATTTATAATCGTTAATACAGGACTTCAAACATTTGAATTTATGCTGGCTGGTAACCTTCAGTAGGCTGCATGGTGGATGCATACAATGGCTAAAGGGTAACATTTACACTAACATTTTGAAAAAATGAACTGCAAGTACCCTTAGGAAACATGCCTCGCCACATACATGAATGCTGTCAGATGTACCACCAAAATGATCAGACATCCACCTGTTTCTGTATGCACTACAGTGGGCCACATTGTGTGCCCTAGATGAAAGCAGTCATTTTAACACTTGTTGTAAACACATTGTAACGCTATAAGATTGTGTGAAGTAAAAAGAACCATGTCTCTCACCAACTCTTTTTTTTTACATGGAAAGTCATCCTTATTCATTAACATTTCAAAGTCCTGTAGATTTGTAATGGGTGAAACTTGGACCCATGCTGATATCACATTTTGACTCGGTATGAGGTCAGGAATCTACTAATCCTGAAGGTATAACATACAATCACCAGGCACCTGTATAATGGATTTACTAGTACAGTTATGACGTACGTTCAATAATTAAGGTTCCCTAGATCACAAAAGTTAAATGGGAAGTCATGACAACGTTATACAGTTCATTCATTCCACTGAAGTGTCACTATTTTTCAACATAATCCCAAAGAACACTGCCAAATTATCCAATTTCAGCATGAGTTTAAAAATTCTGTCACCTTAAAAACTGTGCTCTTGAGAGGTGATGAGATATCACCATACCATTTCACTCCTCAAGCAAAACAAGCTGCATTACTGCTGGTGCAACAGTTTGGTGGTCACTGATTCCACAATAATGAAGTGGAAATGGCTGTTCATGAATGGTGGGGTTTTTTAAACTTGCACCAAGATGGGACAATTGCATCAATGTGCCCCAGGCACATTGATGCGTGTGTTGAAAAATAATGATGTTGATAAATAATGGTCCTTATATAGAAGAAATGAGAACATTCAACACTGTAATGACTCACCACTTAATTTTTATGATTTAGGATACCTTATTCATTGAACAACATAAATTGTACACGTAAATAGAAGTAGATTAGAGAAATGGGGGAGCTGAAGAACTTTCTTGACAAAACCACTCATTCTTACTTTAAAAGTGACATAAACATCCCACAATCCGTTAAAAATAAATGTTAAGTCCCCTACTCAAGAGAATGCAGTTGACCTGCACACTATGGGGAGAGGCCCTTAATACTCACAATGATGGTCGGAGGAAAACATACAGATCCTGTCAAAAACATGAGGCTCTATCAATGTGTGATTTTTTTTTAAACAAACACTAATTGCCATTAGTTACGTACTTTTTCTGTAACAAGCCGAAAGTCAAATTTACACACACACACACACAAAACACTATATGAAATAACTGTATTATTTCACATGCACAAAGCAAGACAGAACTTCAGCCCAATGTATTTTAACTGGAATACACTGGTTGGTGGTCACAAACAAGGGATTGTCGATTTTCCAACACAAACTACTGCCAAGGTCACCTGAAAATTACACAGTCAGTAACAAAATATAGCAAATCTATACAAAGTACTGTACTTGATTACGAAGTGTTTCAAGAGTAACTTGAAAATTCGGTTGTATCATGGTCATAAAACCAACAAATACAGACTGAAATGATCAACCTCATCACCAGTGTTTAAAACATGCAGACACCAAGAACAAATCTTTAAATCACAGTTAATATTACAGTATATGGCAACAAATTTTTAATTAGGAAATCTGGCCGCACCAACAGGGCAACAGCATATTGCTTCAGGAGGTGTAGGGTCTAATATAATACAGCTGTTCAGTCCTTCTGTTAAATACAGACACATTCAATCAACAGAATCCAGTCCCACTATTTAATGCTGACAACAAACTATGGCACTGAAACTGCAGTTGCCCTATTTTGCATCAGTATACCCTCTGTTCATTGTGCGATGCTTGGTAACTGACATAATACTGTACAAAGAGTCAATAATTTATATGATTTACTAATAACTGAAAGAACCAGGACCATACTGGACAGACACATTTTCACTCAATCATTTGCAATGGTTTAAATGCTACCTATGCTTCCAGAACAGTATCTTGCGTACTTCTGGTTTAAACTCTGGGTGGTAATTGTCACAGATACAACAGTTTGACTTCCAGACAGGGGTTTGTGATTCCACTCACTGGTGATATTGATTGCTTCACTGAACAAGCACATTGTAGTGTCGATCATCTTCTGCGATCAGAAAAACTTGAGGCCAGTTACCTTCATTCCAATCCGGGTACGAGCACATAAAATCTTCAGTACCAAAGGCTGCAGGTCGTATGACTCGTAATGTTACTCCTAGCGTGTATCCCAGAAGAAACATCTCTACCTGTAAATACATCCAATATTACCCCTCCTGACTTCTATCACTTACCACCACCACATAGTATCATATTAGGCATCAGCAAACTGCAACAGTCACAACCACAGCACATGATTAATAGCAACTACATGCCTACACCATGCTGTGTGTTTCATGAAAGCAGAACAACATAGTCAGTTGAAGCAGAATGGCAATATCTACAATTCACAATAACTGTCCCAATACTGACTTTTTCAGAATGTTTTTTTTATTGATAGACTTTTCCAGGGCAGATACAAGCAAAAACAAACTGTACCTTTTGTAAAAGACTCACATGCCCTCAGTCTATGTTTACAATGTAGTTTCTTTTATAATGCTGTCACTAGATCAGGTTACAAAGCATCAAATGGCAGAGTGAGGAGTGTATATCAGACTGAAGGGATAAGGAAAACCAAGAAAAACCTCAGACAGGACAGTGTCCTAGTTGAGATCTGAAATGGACATCTTCCAAACACACGCAAGAAGTGTTATGGCTTGAGATAACCTGTTTGGTACCATGTTTATGCCATCAAAAAACATATATTCATACACCTAGATTAGTGTTACCTAATACTTTGGTGTTGAAAGAACAGTCCCAATTCACTAACCTTTAAAACCTGCATTGGCGTATGCGAACACATGTAGGAAAGCACCTCTAGAAATTCATTTTATATATCTAGACAATAAGGAAATTTTTAGCATTTTAAAACATGCTGCATAATTTGTATTACTTTCCATAAAATTCTACTTATTTCACAAATCTATCTTTTTCTGTTCAACCAATACTGACATTTGTCATAAGCCATGTGCTAAAATTTAAATACCAACCCCAGCAGGATAAAGGCTAATATCAATAAACACAGCGCATTACCCATATTTATTATGATTGTATAATAATTCTAATACATGACCTGAAGGGAGAGCAGACACCTTTCCCATATCCATCTATGGCTTACAACTGTTAACTAGTGATACTTGAAAGAACATGTGGAGAGCTTCTGTACAGTAATGCCTTAAGATTAGATGTTATGAAAACTTGGATATGGAAATTCTGAAATACTCTAACTTAATGGAGCAGAGTCTTTCTCAAGAAGGTAGTGGGTCCTCAGCTAGTCAAGATATTCCCCACATTTTTTGGTACCCAAGGGTTTATCAATGTTTCCGCAATAACCCACCATTTTTTCCTACTTTGGGATAGATGCAGTTCACAGCCTACCATCCTATTTGTCTAATAAACTTGAGACAGTGCTTGGATAAATTCTAGAAAATGTAAAGTAAATATTCCACTCAAATGTTATATACTTATATAATGAACCAACAAATGCACATTTATAAATATGTTCAATTACATATAATTCTTCACCAACATGTTTCTGTCACTCTCATGACCATCAACAGGGTGTTGTATAACTGTAACACAATTGGTATACAAATAACTGTACAAAAATGTATGTTAAGACCACTCACTATTACATTTAATATTCTCAAGCAAATCTCATGTTCTTAAGATTTATTACGTTTACATTTTTGTTAAAATAAAATAAAATACGGTTTGTTTATGTTCTTTAGTGGATGTGCACAGGTGGTTCTCATCCTGATGAATAAGTGAAGTTGTACATAATCTCAATTAATTTTTTTTAATGTCCACAATATGTGATTGAACATATTTATAAATGTGCATTTGTCGGTTCACTTAACCCTTAGCCACCGAACGACATATATATATGTCACACAGTGAGCCCTTTAAATAGCCGAATGGCCATTAAAGTGGCCAGGGGGGTGGGGGTTTAATTCCAGCATCAAAGATTTAATTCCAGCGTCAAAGGGTTAACAAGCACATAACACTCCTTAATGCATGGACATGGAAGATATAAAACTCATTCAGACTTCACTGAGTCAAAAAGAAATTCAACTTCACCTGAATGTAGAAACTCAAGATATTACTTCAATATACAAGCTAAGAGAAAACAAAATGTAGATGTTATACAAGATATTCACAAACACAAAATAAGAATGTTAGCAGTAGAATGGTACATCCATTTACATTTCAAACACAGATCCACAGCCACATTAACTATACCATAGCATGACACTACAGTTCAACAGATAATGAAAGGACTACATATCAATTTATGCACATATTGCAAAAGAACAAAAGACAAATCAACTTAGTGAGCTAAAGCACAAAGGTTAACAATGAGAGCACAAGAAAACCTTCACTTCAGCAGATGGTCAGCTGCCTTGTGGGGGTTGGGGGAGGGGGGGACAGCCTGGATTGGAGGGGGGGGGGAATGTTGCAATGGAATTCAAGTGGAAACTATCAAATTCAGAATGGATTGTCAGGACTGTAACTGTGTCTCACTCAACCCAGCATGGCTCTATAGTAACAGAACAGAATTCTAATAACATGCAAGAAATAATTAAACAAAACAGAATCTGAATTTACCAGAATTAAATCTGAACAAAAAGAACAAGAATCATATGCAAACCCGTGGGGTGACAGCAGTTCTGGCATCACTTACAAAATCATTATTTTCATTGTCCCTTTACTTGTAATGTTCATTTCAAAGTGTCATCTTACCTTACAAACCATTCAATCACTTTTACACTCTAACAGTCAAAGAATACTTTTCATTAGCACACCAACAAATGCACATACATAACATTTTTTACTTTAAAATATTTAATGTAAAAAATGTTATGTATATGCATAGTTGGTGTGCTAATTAAATGACTCTACGAAATGCACGGTGCAACGATAAAGATAGTCAATGCCATTTTGGAATTTATCCTGAAACTACAAACAATTAAAAACAGGCCATATAACTTATATATTTTATTTTAAATGTTCCACATGCATCTGCAGGAATGAAGTCAGAAACATTACAGTCCTAGCTCTTACAGCTGTAGCATAATTTCAGAGTTTTAAAAATAATGAGAACAGTAAGAAGCACCATCACCCAAATTAATGATGCCTTCAAAAATTTAATACAACCACCCAGCCTCCTATTCCTTGGGTGCCAGGGACCCCTTCCCTGAAGGAAAAGGGGACAGGGCATTAAGCTAACTACTCACAGCCACCTACTGCTAAAGTTCGGAATGAGTGGAGCTATTACCTCCTCTTCCTTCATGACAAGTACAGGGAAAACCTCACTTTAAATTACCATAAAATTCTGCTTGCACTTTCAGAATATTTAATTTCATATTAATCAAAAACTAAAACAATATGAGGGAACACAACAAAATTGTTAACACGTGTCTTAATACAAGCCAACCGAATGAAATAATTCCTGAGAATTACAAAACCTTTCAAATGCAGTAAAGAAACACATGACATGCAAAAATTAACCTATTCTATGAATTAAGCTAAGCATAAGATATTTTAAAACTCACATTTTTCCAATCCTATATATTAGGTTTTGCAAATGGAGAAGAGAAATAAATAATACTGAAGTACTATAACAGTAAGTACTAATGATATATCTACAGTAATTAAATCAGGCAAAAATACCACTCACAATCCAGTCAAGTACCTAGCTACAATTCATTAAATTCCAATTTTCACAATATAAGTCAGAGCATTTTCACTTGAGGACTGAGTAACTGATAAAAGTTAAATGATTTGACTGTCACTGACTGTATTAAGTTTTGCATATAACTTACAATACACACAAAGGCATATCCCAAAGTAACCAAACTCACCATTAGGGCAGATTAAGAGCCAGTATTACAGTTTCTTATCATTAGATGCCACAGTATCACTAAGTTCCAAGTTGGTCTAGTGAGTTTTGCAGCCATACCCCTCTATGCTGCTTCTCAAAGAATTTGTATTAAGTTTTGCTTCAAACTCAGGAATATAGATTGTAAAAGTACAAAATATTCAGAACAGCTTGTAGTGCCAATGCCATGGGACAGACTTTTGAGTAGTAAGTCAATTCAAATGGGCAAACATCAGTTGATGACTTTGAGCATTCATGTTGTCTGTCCACAGGTTAAACAGGCAAAAAGGTGGAGGAACTTTTCAAAATCACCAACAAAGAATGATGTTTGCAAAACTGTCAACAAAGACTGAAAAAGTACCATTTCAGAGATCACTGACAGGTTAAGTCCCTCACATGGAACATGCCAGTCGATTTCTATGAGAAGATTTGAATGTGTGGCAGATCTCTGCCAAGTTTGTGCATTGGTTGCTCATAAACAAGGACAAGAGGAAGAAATTTTTGGCCATAAAGAACAAAGACTTTGTCCTCCACCACCCTTCTTACTTGGCAGATTTGGCCACTTGTGATTTCTTGTTTATAAGAATAAAATCGCAGCTACTAGGGCATGATTTCTGAGATGGCCCTGAAATATGGGACAAATCAATGACCATCCCACATGTGATTCCATGAAGTCAGTCATATAACTACTTGCAAGGATGGCAGAAATAATGAACCCGTTGCATAAACTTAGAAGTGGGACTATTCTGAAGGAGACAGTAACAACCAATAACAAAAGTCGGCATACATTTTGTTATCGACTCAGTCTGGAAACTGCTGGATATTCCCTTGTGCACACCCCTCTGTATTCTATCTTTAATTATGTACTATAATGACCTGTCAGTCTGCTAAAAGTAAGATAATTATAAATAAAGTGTGTGATACAGAACACTCTTTTTGAACAGTCTGTTTTGTAACAGGCTATATGTGTCACAGCTATCATCTCTAATCCTTTGTTTGCTTATTAACATTTGTGTGCATGAATATAATGTCTGTTTGGATCGTGTAAAGTAATGACAGAAGCCTCTATCAGTCACTATATCACAAAGCTCACTTCCATCTACCGTGTCAAAAACATTTTCAGTGTTAATGAACCTAATACAAGCATGTACATTATAAGCTCTGCTTTTTAATTGGGTCATGATTAAACTTATAAAAGTGTGACAATACACCTTTATTAAACAGATAAAATGTGGCTTATAATGATAATTTCTTTACAACAAAGCTTATCATCAGCACCATATATTTATCAAAATTATGTATCCAGCAAAATCCCACATAAGACAAGGTCACTTTCCTGGCACTTTGCTTCATTAGGAGTGATCCTAACTAGCTGTGACTTTTTTCCATAAACTTTTACATGGGCTGTACCTGCAGGCTTATTTACAGGTAGTTGTTGCTAAAGGTACACTTAGCTGAGCCTCTGGGCTTATTCCTTGCCTAGCAGAAGAAAGTCCACATTTTAGGATTTTGTTCCTGTTATGTCCGAATACAGAATTTATTTGAAGTGAAGCAGAAATGCTGGGTAATAATATGAAATACAAGGGACACATATATTCATTACAGCTCCCTCCCTTGGTCCTTAAGGCTGTAAGTAAATGTTAAGATAATGCCCAGAAACAGGACAATACTACTATTCCATAACATGCTACATAGCATCTGGGATTAGTAATGGTAATATTAAACAACCTACTACTGAAACAAGCACTCAAGTCAATATATTAACAATAGTTTGAGACAAAATTACACATGAAACTGTAAACAAATATATAACTTCTGCATTCCACTATATCAGAACTACTGATAAAATGAATAACAACTTACTTGCTCCAAACCACCAGAATTTCCAACTTCGCGTAGATGGTTATTCATGAGATCTTTAGGAGTCTCAGAAGTATCTCGTGCAAACATGAGCATTGCAAATAGTGGTACACCATCCGATCCATTGGAGCTCCCTCGATGCAATTCCATAGCACACTGTAACATGTGGAGTTTCACAGCCTCCACCACATGTAGGTCTAATGTAGGATCAGAATTGAGCAGTGTGGCCAAGGTTTCTTCTCTGTCGCCATTTGTTAATGATAAGAGGGATGCCTGTACAGATGATATGACAGATCTGTACTGTTAACATGGATAGTTGATATTCAAGTTTACATACCTATAATGCATTCTTACCACATTGTCCAAGTTGCGAAGACAAACTCCCATGCCATGCAGTATATTGTTTCCTCGGTACGGCAGCCGACCAGCAAATGTCCAGTCTTGCAACCACCCACAGCCCTCATTGCTGAGGGCATGGGATAAATACTGGAAAGTCTTTTCACCACTAGGAACATGAAGTCCCTGGGCCAAGGTTTGGAAGATGGCGGCACGTACACCACAGTAGTTATCCCCTCGGACCCGGCGTAAATGTTGGAGACCCAAAAGCGTAGGGATCTTTGAATAGCCCTGCATTAAAAATGAAATGCTTTCTTGTTTTTTTGAGTTCATGTATTCTCCCGTCACACATACATAAAACAGAAACTCCATCTTCCCACACTTCTTACAGGATTGCTATGAACATTGAAAAATCAAAAAGGGCCTCACTCCCATTAAAGAATATAAGGTTTCCCAAAGACATAACAGAACTCTGGTATCATTGGCACAAGCAAGTTCCAGCTCCAGATGAAAGCTTAATTATTAACATTTGTATGTCAGATGTGAGAAATTTTCACAACACTACTGCCACGTTTCGCCTTTATCTTCATCGACACTGTCGAACAAAAGGTATGTTCTCCATCATATGAGTCAGACATTATGTCAGGATGACAATTATGCAAGTAAATAAAGCAGATCATCAAAGTTAACTGAGAAGTGACATAAGAAGAGTTAAGAATGTATTATTAGTTTATGCTCTTAAGCTCATGAAAAGGTATGCACTTATCCACCTCGAAATTCTTCAAACCCCATTTTAAATATAAATTCACAACCATAGAAGACTACTCTTAGTATACCACCACAATCAGAACATCGAATTTTGTAACAAGTATGAGTTTCTGCACTGAAATTTAAAGTATATGATGTGGGCTTTTCTTTAAATCTTTCCATGTGTAAAGGAATGCCAAAAGAATTGATGCCATAACATCAATATAATTTATGAAATGATTTACTTTAATGTAGAAATTCAACTAATATGCATTCCCACTATTTAATATGTGTAATAAAACCACAAAGATCAATATGGCTCAAGTGCACATGCTTGTACCTTGTATTTGGGTAGTACTTAGTTAAAATTTTGGCCAGAAAACTTATGTGGTTTTCCTCTGTCCCCTTAGTTCAACACTTGAAAAGCAAAAAGCATTGGAAGACACAGCAAAGAGGGATGAACAGGCAAAAAAGAGACAAGGCTTCTAGCAGCAGTGTTACATTGTCCCCTTCTGCATACTAAACCAGTATTGTGTAACAGGAAGTTGGCAGTACTTACTTTCAGAGTGTACACGTTTGAAACAAAAAACAGTATGAAATATTTTGGATGATACATAAGGTAAGCAAGGAGTTAATTACATTGCTTCCTGTCCGGAAACCCGAATACGTGCCATACCTAATGGAGCATATGATCCAGTTTTATACTCTGACAACTACCTATGCCAAAATCATAATTGTGTAGTAGTATGCACGTTACTCAACTCTATTTTAAAAAGCAAGTCTCTCAAAGGGGTAGAAATGAAATTTCTGGAAGTTGAAAATATTCACACAGAGCGCGACTCCATAAAATCAACAACTGAGACTGCAATGCAAAACAAAACAGTGTTGACAACATGTGACTGGCATAATGAAGCATCTCTGGCAAACATGAAGTGTGGGCCAAACTTCATCAATCAACATTCACGGATTTCAAGGATTATAAAAAATAGAGGAAAACTGTGATGGCAAACATCAGTCATGCTTTGTATGGCTTCAAGCTGAACTGGAAGAATGTTCATTGCATTCAGCTCAAGAAAAGGAATGCAAAGGAACTGTTGTACAATCCATGGCATAATGTTCAAGAAAATTCATCATATATTTTTTTCATGAACTGCAATTGCTTGAAATGGTGTTTTTGTTCCAAATTACCTGCAGTATTGTTCTTGCTTTCTTTGTGTTCCCCTGCCATTCCATGGCAGCATACTCAGACACATTCACCCTCTGACCAACATTTTCTAATGTTGGAGGCATGGCAAATGTACACAGAGAAAGGGGATTTTCATTGCCTGGTGATGACAGTTCACTTGGGTTGCTACTGCTCTGTGCCGACACAGCTGCTTCATCCCAACATCTGAAAAAGTATTTCTCTTCCTTTTACACACTATCCACATATAAAATACACAATTACACCTCAATTCTAATCATCATGTCATTTGACTTTACAGAATCTTAACAACTGAAAGCATTATTAAATAAATTATGTAAAAAGAAAGAAATATCTCATTCTTGGAGACCACTGTGTATCAAAACAGAATCTGTGAGAATGAGACAACTACTATTTAAAAGCAACCGAATGTCACAACACTCAATATCTGCTAAAACAGCTGGGGCAGACAGTAGTGCAGAAGAGGTGGGTTACTGCTCCTTGCCAGAAGGTATCTGCCTGGATGCAGACTGAAAATGAATGTGAGATAACTGTTCTTGTATGCAAGACACAAAGGACACAATGGATCTATCTCTCATTCATACCACAGCAGAATTCCAGCTACCCTTGAAATATTCCTAAAATGATCAAAGTATTCAATTCTCCTATGTCAAGGATGCTTCCCACTACTTAATAAATTGTATTTATTGCATCAAAATTCATGGGTGCAATAAAACGTCTAATGGATACAAGCTTGTAACTAACTGAAAATGTATAACACAGGAAGAGTGCACAAAATATTGCCAGGGAGAAAAGTGAGCAGTACATACTGGAAATTGTATTAGAAAAAACTAGGAGCAGAAACAAGGAATACAGGACCACAATTTATTATGGAATATGGTAAAATGAGATAGTTAACAGAAGGAATCCTTATGCATATTGGACTGTGCATCATCTTGATATTTGAATAAAGGTAGACCAACTAGATGACACTTGCTTTATTATGTCAATTTACTGCTCAACAAGTTTCAGATGTTAATACATCTGAAACATGTTGAGCAGTAACTTGACATAATAAAGCAAGTGTTATCTAGTTGGTCTACCTTTATTCAAAAAAAGATGGAATCCTGTTTATACATGGTACCTAGTAAATGGAAGTTTTGTCTGTCATTCTAGTAGTTGGTAATGTAAAATTAAATATGGCACATGATGATGGGAACAAGACAGAGCATAAACAGTGGAGAAGGTGACCCTGTGAAGAAGCCATTATGAGGCAAGTGCCTTTAATATAACTCACGGCTGAGTGACATTACGATCACTTTCTGCACGTCCAGTAACAGGTGTTGTGACATCCCATTCCATGCAACCTGATTCTTCTGAACTCCAGCATGCCCAGGATTTTACCTCCAAGTCACTTGCCATTTGTGATGTGCATGAATCCAACATTTTACTGCCACTTTCAAAGCCACTACTGCTTTCCACTTTTGAAGATCTGTGTATAGAAAGTACATAAAGTAAGACAACATTTTATCATTTTTTTTGCACAAAAAGCCCGGATGATAAAACCTGCAAGAAAACACTTTCAGACATGTTTACAGTGTACAGTGGGGTATGCTAGACCAAATGTAATTGACTCTAGAACCTCGTTCGTTATACCAGCATCTGTTCATTCTAGCATCCATTGAAATATATGTATTAGGGGTAATCTGTTCCAGGCCCACAGCCTAGAGCAAAGTTACCATCCAACACAACCATTTAAACAGGAAAAATACAAAATCACTTTCTCGCTTGGAAATTATCTCTTTCTTAATGTCTAAGTTAATTAGCTTTCTCACTCTATTTTGCCAGCTCATGACTAAAATTATATAGCAGAATTAAAAAAAATATTTTCACTGCTAAAGGCACTAATAAGCAGATAACTGAACTAAACTGATAACTGAACCTTACAAACGATAACAAAGTTGATGACTGATACTCTAATCAAAGTGGGAAGGCATGACACGTTGTGCACGTGCGTGCTATGTTGGCCGATATTATTCCTCTGTGTTCATTGTAGCATCCTGATTTTATTGATAAAAACTGCTGTTGCACACCCCACTGTATTTTTAAAACTGTAAAGGTGGGTATCTCACACCTAGTACAGTTTTAATATCTTTTTAATGTTTCTGAGAAAGGCCAGATGATGGCTTAATTTAGCCCACATATGTAGCCTGTTATACCCTGTATTATATGTCGTGTACAACTGACTTTTTAAAATACATGTGAAAATTGGTAACATAAAAAAGATGTGTCACCTCAAAATAACTGAAATATTTACCCTCATGAGAGTTCCACATGAAGAAATGTTTCATCAATCACAAAAATAATTTTTCTTACAAGTTGCTCACAGTAACAGTAATGAAACAACTGATTATCCAGTGACTACTGGTAGAATTGTGTTGGTATCATTAGCATTCGAAATTACCAGAACCATTATTCTCTCTGTGGAATTCTTTCCACTAATGCAAAGAAGCTCCTTTCAAACTCTTGTCTGCATATGTGCAAGCCTTAAGGACAGACCAGTCTCATCAGTAAAATAAATGTTGTTAAGTTGGTAATCCTCAGTAAGCATAAGCACACATTCCTTCCTACATTCTTCCACATCCATGAGTCACATTTTAGGACTCTCTTTCTTCAACACAGCATCATGTGGCTGCTTGAAATTGCTGATCCAGCCATCATAGGCTCTGAAATCTTTATTGTCCAACTTCGTAGCAATGTGTATACCCTTTTGTCTTGCCACAGAATCTGCTGTCCTGTAGTTACCACAGACTCTAACTACAGAACAGCTGCAACACTTTATACCTGATATGTTTCAGGTATACAATTCTATAATTGTACAAAATTGATTACTACTACTACTACCACCACCACCACCACCACCACCATCACCACCACCAAGGATACTACTGCCAATCATAGTTATTATGATTCCCAAAGAGTAAGTGAAATTTTAAAGACTGTTCATGTCTGAGAAGGCAGTAATAACAACACTGCTGGCTTAAGAACATTTATAGCAAATTGGAACACAGACATCTTTCTGCAAAATAATATGCAAACTGTCAGTTACTATTCACACACCTTTCTGTGTTAGAACTGGCAGTGAAACTGTGGCTCAAGATCATGTTCTCTAGCTCCTCGGATGTGTTACATAGAGTGGAACCCAGCTCTGCCTCTAGGTCCATTTCCAGCGTGTTTGTAGCAACTATTGCAATACCACCTTCTTCTTCAATTTCAGGATACTCGACCAGGTCCACCTCATCCCATTCCAATTTTGCCATTAATTCATCCTCACTTGGAGTTGGTGCCAGTTTAGACTGGTCAGTTCTATGCAACCTTAACATTTGTATTGCTGCTGCTGAAGATCCCTCTTCCAGAACAAATTGTCCTGATGGCTGTTCTGCATAACTTGAAACATACACCTGGCATTAAAAATTAAAAAGACATGAATTATTTGTTCTTTGCTAAGTCAAGATCCATATTTCAACCATAACAGAAACAGTTTTTATAATACTAAATACAGCTTGGTCACTGTAGTGACTGACTACAAAGTTTAGTCACTGTAAGGACATGCCTTGATGAACAGTGTTCAAGAATTTTTCTTTCCACTACCACTTACAGACCAACTGTGGGACCCACCCAACCTCCCAACAATGTGTACAAGGTGCCGTTTCTCCAGGGACAAAGAGGTCAAAGCATGAAGCAGACTGCTCATCTTCACCCAGTGCTAAGGTTAAGAATTTATAGGGATCAGTGATGGAAAGTTTGTCCAGCTGAGCAGTGACATACTTTACAAGAGCAACTTTCCGCCAAAAAGTGTGTGTTCTCTAACATGATATTTTAAATACATAAACCTATAGGTGATGTTTACTTACACCATTACAAAGAAACAATTTAAATGTCATTCCTGACAAAATGCAACTTGTCCAAGCTACAATTAGAGTTTCTTGCAGGTAAACAACCTATTATACGTACAGTTCTTCTTACCAAGTATGTGACAATTTCCCACTTACCTTCACAACCAGTCCTTTAACCAGTTTGATAAATTCCATATTCCATGCATTAATTACATGCATATAATGTATTAAAGACCAACAAAAGCAATTTAATTTTATTAATATACTTTTATTTTATTATGTTTGCTGGGGGAAATTTCTTTGAGAACAAGAATAAAACAATAATTAAACTGTGTCTGAATCACTCCACAGTATTACAAAACCACGTAATTTCTGGTTTATATTCACTGTTGAATAATAAAATGAAGATTACTACAAAAATATTGGAAGGTAAAACTTTTTAGATGTGTGGGGTGATGTATAAAGGAGATACATGTGGCAAATTAAAATACAGATTACTGGGTGATGTTGTAGTCTGGATGGTGAACTACTACTTTTAATTCTGTGGAGTGATGCAGACACATTTTAATTACAACTGTATTCTTGTTCTCAGAGAAATCGCCCTGAAGACAGCCACAAGAGTGGCTGAAATATGTTGGTGAATCTAATACAATAAAAGTACATCAACAAAATTACAGTGCATTTGCTGGTCTTGAATACATTTTATGCAGTTCTTTAACCTTTAGTGTAGAGCCTTTTCAATGCCATGTTTCTGCTGCAGCTGTTGAACTATTCAATTTAAACAACCAATGTGGGAAAGTATTTTCCCTTCAGACAATGCTGCCTCATTCATCCATTAAAGGTTAATATGAATTCTGAATAATACCAATACATTTGTACTTTCTCATAGTGCTTTCATTCATACATGTAATACTGGACATTGATAAGTTTAAGAACTGAAGAATACATATGCAGATTGCACCATTAACTATTAGTACAGCATAACTGTTGAAAAATAGTGCTTTCTTCCTGGCAAAAAGTGGCAGTACTTGCAAAGAAACAAGTCACTTTAAACAAATTTTTTTGTGTACTCTCACTATTTAAGAATACAATGCCAGTACCATGTACTGATACATATTGCCAGAAAAAAAAAGGCACTTAAGATTAATACGACAACATTTTATGATAAAAGATTATGACCTTCGAGCTGCCCAACAGTTCTGGTTCTGGCAGAGAAAAGCAATGTACAGTCCACTCATTACTGCAGCAAAATATCCTTATTACAAAGTTAAAGCAGAGTGAATATAATACGAGTAGTTCCAGTTACAGCATTCACATTTCCTTGCAATAAAATTCATAACAAAAGAAGTTCTGAGAAAAATCTGAAAAGCAATATGTAATGGCAATTTTCAACTACACTGCTTATATAGTTGGAAATGGCAGCATGTGAATGGTAAACCAGTCAGGATGAAGAAAGCAGTCATGGTCCATCATGAAGTCCATCCCAGAACTGCCTGGCGTTAAAGAGAAGAACTACAAAGAATCTCATGGAGTTGGGATAGATCAGTCGGTGTAGTGAATAGGTTATGGGGTGGACAGATAAGAAGTTTTAATTCAATTCCGAACACGGAGAGACTTTCTCTTCTCTGTGGTGGCCATACTGGCTCTATGGATAACATTTATCCCTCACATCTAGTGCCAAGATTATGAGTATGTTGGCAGTTACACCTCTACCACCTCCCAAAACATGGCACATTCCCATTTCAGTTGGGGCACCTTATCCTTACCTACAACAAAGTTCATCACTCAGGACAGTTGGTCCCTGAATGAAGATCTGAAACCAGAATTTCATGAATATAAAGCAGGAATATAAATCACTTGATAGTGAGGTCTGGTCATAAATATAAAATAGGAACACAACCAGTCTTTTGGATGAGTGGATGTTCCATCTTAATCAACAAAATTAAATGTAATCAGCTCTTGAAATATGGTGAAAAAGAGGGCAGAAACAACCACAAGTTTAATATTTCTACATCATCATGATGATCCATTATCATTATTCTGTCACACATGCCAAATTCATAAAACTATACTATTTTAGCAATTTCATATAAAGATGTTTCATCAGTAGATATCAAGCATGACAATGTGCAGCTCACCAGGACTCTTCACATAGACAGCATGCCTGTAGTATAGAGGTATCATCTCTTGTAAGTAAAGACTAAGTAGTCCCTATACATGCCATGAAGATACACATGGGGGAATCACAGTATAGTTTCACCTGCTCTTAACCTTGGCACTAAATGGAAGTGGACCAGCATAGGGAAAAAGCGACCAATAATAACTGAATAGGAGGCTGGGTGGGGCCACAGACACAGTCTGGATATTTAGGAGAAGAGATAAATCTCTTGCCCTTGCTCAGATTAGAACCCTGGATCATCTCTTCAGTAGTCTAGTCACTATACTGACTATGCCATCAAAGCTAAAAGCACCACCTCTCAAATAATCGATAAGCTGCCACCCAACGTATCCGATGCTTAATGCTGGCAGTATACTGCATTCTTGCCAAAGATTACAAATTTCAACTTGGCACTAAAAAAGTGCAGTAAATTTGAACTGAACTGCAGTCCTTGTTACCAGGAGGCAATTTTGGAATATATCAGTACGTATCTCTTAAAGGATTAACACATTTACCTTTGAATTACTGGCCGGGCTTCTTGTTAACTTGGGAGAATCCCAGTCCAGAGATTCTGCAGAACCAATGCTTCCTTGCCCACCTAAACCCAGCACAGGAGACAGAAAAGAGTCTGAAAGTTCAGAAGATGTGCTGTTCTTTATAGTAGTTAGACTGTACAAGCCAGCAAAACAGGCACGAGCCTTCTCTTGCTTCGATGACTCTGTATGCCCTGCACCTGTATGTAGGTTAGGGTCTACAGCTGTGGAAACAAGGTCTTGGTTGGAAGCATTCGCTGCCATGAGGCTGGACATTCCAGGAAGGTTCCGGTTGCATTTGATGGTCTCAAATTCTTCATCCATCATATGGCAGTTAGTTTTGAGCTGGTCTATCTCCTGCTGGAGTTTCTCCATGCACAGCATTGTATCTGTGTCAAAATCTGCAGCACTCTCCGGTAAGAAGTCAAAACTCAACTCCGAGAATGTGCTGTCAAAGGAACCATCTCGTGGCAGCCGTTTGGAAAAACCTAGGGAATCATAAGATTCATCCCTAACAAGGCTTGTGCAGGACTGTAAATTGTGTGTCAAGGATGTGCTAGTGCTATCTCCAGTGGTGCTGTCTTGTTGCTGTTCCACTTCTGCACCTTCAGGAGACAAGCGTTTAGACCCAGCAGGGTGAAAGCTGTTCCTCTGGTCTAGTCGCAGAGCTGAACCCAATTTCCTTGCTTCAACACAATGTAGGCTTACAGCTGTGCTTTTGGATGATGGAAGATTAAGCCATGCACTTTCAGCCAGCTGCAAAGTGCCAATTCATCATTTTCAAAATTACAAACAATCCACAATTCAGTCACTATTAAACTACAGTGAGAACTTTCAAATTATACTGATGATCCATTAATGAAGTACAATAATGCACTGTAAGGGGTAAAGGAGGAACAGCAACTATAGCATTTGTGAAGAAAGACAAAGAAGGGAAACATAAAAGAGCTGAAAAAAATGAAGTGCAAGAGACAAACCTGCAGCCTGTTTGGTGTGGAGGTCAGTATTTTGTCAATTTTGTCTATCAGCCAGCCAGAGTTCCTATCAGGTAGCCGCTTGACACAATGTCTTGTACTTGTTTCCAAGGAGTGGAACCTAGAGTGCAGAGAAGAACCTCCAGACCATCGCAAATGGTGCTTCTGCTGCTGCTGCAACATGCAGGAATGTTTAAAGGTTTTCTCCCCTTGGCTCCCATCAGAAACATCTGCATCACGCCCTTCATCTTCACCAGATGTACTGCTCTGAAATCATTCAGTGCAAGCAAAATCTGCTACTGATAGATAATAAAAAATATCCCACACAACAATGCCAAAGCTTTTACCAGTACATAATCATTTTACTGAATTTTCTGTGAAAGGAAAACAAATAAAATTGCAAGCCATTTAAACACAGTAAATATCAGTTAGTAAAATGTAATTCTACATATATGCCACAGCTTTTACCCACATAAGAATGAAATTCAAATTCCATGCAATACAAAAGAACATACCATTCTCCTTCAAATGTTACAGATGTGAAATTCAAAATAAGCCTACCTGAGACTGCCAATTGAAAACAATTACATTTAACTGCCCAACAGTACAATTAGTTTGTTGTAAGAGAATATTAGCATGCCACATTTTGCTATTGCTCCCTTACAGTTCTGCTATATGCCATTCACATCATCACATACAAAAATCCTACCACAACGGACTATACACTACAGTAACAGAAGCATCTATGCACACAAATTGTATGACACCTTTTATTTCAGGAACATGCAAATGGATATAAACATTATCACAAAATAAGTTACATTACAATTACATATGCAATTTATTCAAACTTATAAAGTGGTTATTTCAAGAGAGTCAAACTCGCCCTCACTAGATACCCTGCACTAAAAGAAAAAGAGGTGTCGAAAACTTTTCTGCTTTTCAATGCCAAGGCCATTTGCCAAATAAGTCAGACTAACTTACATCAGATTGTGATGTTGAGCTGCTGGGGTATGTAGACCCAGAGGCAGATCTTGAACATGGGAAACTACTGGTGACAGCCGGGAACTCCCCTTCCCTTGGCACTGGGCTTGGTCCAAAGTAACGACCCTGAAGGTGAAATGTTACATGGTTGCATCTTTGTATAGTACAGCAATTACAGGAAAGAGGCTGACATTCAGAACAGTTACTGTAATAAATTACTGCATTCAACTGCCAGGGTTCTAGTCAGTTGTTAGAACACTCATAAAAACATTTATTGCAGGATACGTAATTAAAAAAAACCAGTTCAGACCATAAGCCCGATACTAACTACAAAATTCAGAATTTGATGAATGACTCGGCATGGTATGAAGTGAATTACCTTTACCTTTACTGATATTAAAATAAGTGAAGATACATGACAATATTCTTACAACCTACATTTTTAAGTTTGTGGTTACAACATTATAAACATGAGGCACAACATGGCCTTGTTGACACCAGCTTCTGAAAATATGTCCACTTGAGAACTACAAGTCAGAGGAAACTAGATACTCTCACAGAAACTGTGATTTTCAGAAAACTGCTAGTTGCATATTCTTAAACTGGAAGGATTCTACATGTTAATGTTTTATTTTTCATCCATAGAACTAACACGAGCAAAGCCATAAAGTCAAAAGTGCAATGCACACACCACACAAGTTGCACATCACTGTTTTACTATACAATATGTGTATTTGCAACTCACTGCGCACCTCAACTTCACTGAGATCCACATCCTCCAAATCTTCCAGCAACTGGTCCTCATTATCTTGAGCTTCGTCCACCACACCAGTCTCTCTCTTACGAGTGCGTGCATGTGGCCATGGTCGTGGGCGGGGACGGGGGCGAGGCCAATAGTGGTTGCAGATTTTGTAACATACCAAGCTCCCAACACCCAAAAGGAGAATCACACCAGTTGCTTTCACTGCAAAAAAGACTGTGTAACTGCAGAATGCATGAAATGTGTGGTATTTCTTGAATAGCTGAGCAGCTGTTAGCTTCTTATGAGAGGCTTCGCTCCTTGGGGTTACTAACTGCATGCTTCTCTTTCAACTCCCCAGACTTAAAATAATCATAAATTCTTAGCTGTGAAGACTGCAAAATTATACAATTCTTCACTGTATCAAAATTCCTTGGCGTTTACTTCCAGTTACTATTATATTAACGCACTGTTTATCAAAGCGTGGTAAGCGTACCACTAATGGTGCACTAACCATTAATTAGGCGGGGACTACATGGGGCTGCTTTACACGCTACTCGCAAGTTCAGTCACCAGCTGGTGAATGAGTAGCGAGTAAACTAGCCAGTCCTATTGCATGTAGGAATGCAAATGCTGGGCAGTCAGCTACTAGCTCATTCGACACCTCAGCGTTGAACTGAAGAACAGTATTGTTTAATCACAACCTACTTACCAGTCGTATTAATTACAACGAGCGAGTTTACAAGCCCGAAGCTACACCAGCCAGCGAGCAGCGAGTAGACTTCAAATTCACTCGCTCGGATTTAGTCGTCAACGATTTTACTCGCTTTTATAATTATACAAGGCGAATTTAAAAACTGCTAGTGATGTCGCTTGCGGCATCAATAAAAAATCGGAATACGAAAAAGGAAAAAGATTTAATAACAAATAAAACATACGCCACATACTGTATAGTTGCTAACACGCACCATTGCTGGCAACATGCCTGCCCGCCTATGAAGATGGAACAGACAGAATGTTCCGAAACGTTGGCATACAAAAATTCAGGCGCCGGGGAATTACCCAGAAGAAAGCATACAACAAACATAACGTAACTTATCCCCGTCAACCAGTCTGTCCAATTTCAGCTTTTGTATTTAAATTTTAAAAAAAACTGGCGGTACACCGAAATTGTTAAATTTCATTCAGTGGTACGCCAGCGAAAAGGTTTCGGAACCCTTGCATTAACTGACACTTTTCCGTCTTACGAAGGCTCACAAAATTGACGAACACTCTCCCGAAGTCTGGCACATTCCTCCTGGGACAGGTATATGAGGTAAAGTTGTCCCTGCCCATGCCATAAAGGCGTTTATGGGGAGAAGAGGCATGGTTCCACTCATTCTTAAACTCAGCCATATATATATATGGAGGTAGGCTCTAGAGCCGATTATGACGTTTCTTAGACTGTTATGTACAGTGTACAACAATTTATTTAACATTCGAACCGAACGTTGTGTTTGACGGATTAGTACTCTGCTGCACATGCAGAAAATTCGGAAGCTGAACCCCCCATTCGAGAGTCACAACCCTCGCCTATTTATTTTCGCTTCCTCCAACGCTAAGGAAGGCCCTAATACGCTAGGGTCTTTTCAATGAACATCTATTACAATTAATACTGGCCAGCAACCTACCGTTCTAAGGAGACGGAAGAGCACGGTCGCAATAACTAGGCCATGGGCGGGACGACAGAGAAAAAGTGGTTCGATTCCCGGGAGGGGCAAGAGACTTTAGTCTCCTCCAAAGCCTCCGATACCAGCTCGGAGAGCCACTCAGCCTCCTATTAATGTGTATCGAGAGCTCCTTGCCATGTGGTAAAAGGGCCGGAGGGTGAAGCGGAGCACTCACTTCCTGCGGAGGCCAAAAATGCGCGCAGCCACACCTCTATTCCCCGATATGGCTTCATGACGTACACAGACTACCTACCATTCCAAGCCAAATAACCTATGCATTTTAAAAACGTCGTTACGTACACCAGTCATCAATCAAAATTCGACAGTGAGTGTCCAGTTCGTCGCTGTAACAGCAACCTTGACTTGTTACATACAAAGTGCCGAATAATATTCTGTCACATCATGCCTATGCGTCCTTACTATGCCATCCTTACTCTTAACTCAAATGTCTACACTGGGTCCGCGACAGCGCGTTCGGTCCCCACTGAAAATTTTTTGCGCCCCACCCCTCCTCCCCCTCCCACAGAAGAAAGGGAAACAAAACACAGAGCGTCGTACGCAAGATGGCCGCTGGCCGCAAGGGCTGTCAACACGACAACTCACTACCTAATTACATCTGATACAACCGAGAAGACAAACATATATGGAACATAGTCGGGCCCCGGGCCTCCTTCCGGAC
>Ga0136643_10001157_pt1 | contig 31485 bp, 16 predicted proteins | sample TergutLab28metaG_FD_96883 | JGI IMG/M metagenome (GOLD analysis project Ga0136643, IMG submission 96883) | Labiotermes labralis P1 segment gut microbial communities from Petit-Saut dam, French Guiana - Lab288 P1 (version 3) (version 3) | ecosystem: Host-associated > Arthropoda: Insects >...
CCAAACATATCAATGATAATATCAATATCTCAGCAGACCACGATACACCAAACATATCAGTGCTAATATCAATATCTCAGCAGACCACGATACACCAAACATATCAATGACAATATCAATATCTCAGCAGACCACGATACACCAAACATATCAGTGCTAATATCAGTATCTCAGCAGACCACGCTACACCAAACATATCAGTGCTAATATCAATATCTCAGCAGACCACGCTACACCAAACATATCAGTGCTAATATCAGTATCTCAGCAGACCACGCTACACCAAACATATCAGTGCTAATATCAGTATCTCAGCAGACCACGCTACACCAAACATAACAGCGCTAAAATCAATATCTCAGCAGACCACGATACACCAAACATATCAGTGGCAACACCACGAGAAACACACTGCAGTATATTAATGCAATATATACATACAGCGTAAATAAGAGCCACTGATTATTAGAATAATATCACGAATATCTTAGAATTATTTTAATGTCAAAACTATTGGATTGACAAGTAGTACTAAACAACACGTATTGTACATAAATTGGCTCGAAAACGTTGTGTTACCAAACCATAGCCAAGAAAAACACGTAGACATTAGTTCTATTTTTATGTCTTGCTCGCTGTCCGTGTGATTCCCTTTAAAACTTCCATTCACAAATAAATCACAACTTGGTGACCACTCAGCCTCCCTTCCCCATCCCATCAGAGAGCCAGCGCCCAAGAACTCTCATAGTGTCATACCCTCTTAAGACATCCACAGCAGAAGACAGTAAAAGAAAACGACAAAACCCTTAAACTGAATTTATTCTTTGAAAACTTGCTTTCTACTTGCAGGAGAAAAAAAGTTTGCAGTCCGCTTTTCTGCTTCAAAACATTTTTAAGCTCGATATAAAGACGTAAATTGGGATTTCTGTTTTTGGAAGATAAAAGTCGTGTATCTCAGTTCACTAGACCTTTTACAGTAGGAAGTTTTGTTTTCGTGTAAACAGAAGTGTGTACAACAGACTGCGTAATACGGCATGGCAAATATCAGAAATACGCACACTTGGCTGAAAGACCTGAAGTAAAGAGACCACTTTGATAAGCGAGATAAAGATGGAATAATAATAATAATAATAATAATAATAATAATGGCAGATTTAAAACAAACTGGCTGTGGGGGAATGATACGTTTTCTTTTAGAGCAGGACAGACACCAGTGTCGGGCTCTCGCAAACACAGTAATAAATATTCTGATTTCATAAACCGGGGTTTTTCTGGATACCTGGGTGATTATTAGATCTTCAAGAAGATTTCTACTGCAAGTATCGAGTACTTTTGGTACGTACGGAACGGTGGAAAAGTGATAAAAGTGTCTTTTAATTATCGATTCAGTATATCTTCCACAAATTTGCAGAAACAAGTCTCATAAGGTGTTTCAGATAAGACCTTGCAACTAAGCCCTTAAGACAAGAATGACCTACATTATAATACGCCAGTTCGTACCGCGCACCAAGTACTTTGTGTATCTATTATAAAAACCAGTCACTTAATATTGTGTACAGAAATAACTGCTTTGCATTTTGAAATCACTACAGAACACATAAATACATTCAGAGGGCAGAATGCATAAATTCCATTTTAACGTTAGACGTCGCGGTACATAAAGTAATAAAAAGAGCTTAAAAGCTTAATGAATGGTAAAGTGAGAGAAAAGAGAACACAGAGAAATCTGAGGGTCTGAAACTCTAATCCTCTTTCCCTTTTTCATATGACAACCTCGCAGGGATCCTCAGGGACTTGTCTGTGATGGATAGTGATGGATGATCACTTCGAAAACAAGGAGAATGTAATGACACCCACCTTAAAACTGCTCTAAAATAGAACAAGGTATCTACTCGAATTTTCCATCATAATTTGTGGCTCGTTGAGACACAAAATTGCATGCGTCATATAACCTACTTGGTCTAAGTATTTCTGTCGATGGTGTGCAGCAACACACTTGACTTGGACATGTCCGTCGTCTTGGAATTTTCTAGCGTTTCGGAAATGGTTCTGTTTTTGTCTTCAGAAATACAAGTTCCTACACAGTTTGACCCCTGAGAGTGGGATGTTCTGTATCACTGTACAGAAAACGAGTTTCAACCAGAGTACAGACACTGTTAACAGCAATTTCCGTATAACTGTTACTGTCAAACTTTCTGTTATTATCTCTCGCTGATGATGTTTGATGTTAAAATGTACACATAACAGCCTCTTTAAATAAGCAGCAGTTAATTAACGAACTGACAATGAGTTGTTGACAATTTAGTTTGGTAATATTTCGGAAAAAACAGCATATCTGAAGACTGAGATATACGCTAATTGCAAAATCCAGTTCTTAATTCCAGCATTTCCCCACCTTCTTAGACAACTGGTGAAAACTACCAGAAACAGTAAGCACACTAAAGCCCAGTCGACACTAAAGATAGTAAAAGGAAACACGCGCACTAGCTCTCAGTAGTGTGATTCTTAAAAAAAAAAAAAAGGACAAACAGACGAAAATAGATTTTATGTACATGGGACCGTGCATCGCAATTCTATGTCAATAAATGTCCAACAAGGTGCAACTATACACAGTTTATTTTGTCCGGAGAAACCACCAGAAACATGTACAGCAGTTTACAGATAAAAATAAACTGTATACAGTTGCATCTTGTTGGACATTTATTGACATAGTCAAAAATGTTAGACAACATATGGCCTGAGACATTCGGTTTTTAGGAGAGAGGTCGCCTGCGTGCGAGCTAACACACCTGCCATACAATAAAGCGCGCTGCCACGTGTAAACAAGACATACACTACACAGCAGGACTCAGCTGTAACTGAATGATCAAGGAATACACACACGACGAATACCACGACATGCTCTTAACCCTCAGTGCCTGTAATGGTCGAGGTGGTAGGCCTACTGGTGCATGGGAATATGTGCTGTGTGTTTCGAGTGTAGCGTCTTCGTGACACATGCAGTGTATCTGTCACCAACGGCACTTGTGGATGCAGATCGCACACGGACTGCCTGGACACCAGCCAATAACGATGTCATACTTGTGGCTGTGAAAAGAAGGCCGTGGAGAAGCTCACGAAACTTCTCAGGAAACCTGGGACTGTCTGACCGGAAGAATAAGGAGGAGGAGGAGGAGGAGGAGGAGGAACAGGTGGAAAAACTAAGAAGAAACAGCCAGAGGTCCAGTGAGCGATAATACATTCATTACGGGAAGGGGGGGTTGGCAACTATTTCGCTGAAGGTTCCTAAGCTGGACTCGCTCGACCTTCTGGCAAAGGTAGGCTGCAGGCAATGTAGAGTGCTGAGAAATGAAGAAGGCAATTTGATGGGACGAGGATTGTTGGAATGCATAACAGAAGAAGGAAGTCTAACAAGTCGGCCTAATTTTGAATTTTGTTACATTTTATATTTAGACGGGTGCATTATCACGGAATTTTAATGATCCTGAAAGGACTACATTTGGACGGAAATTTTGAAGTTAACATTTTCAGTGCTGAATGACAAATACTCACTGCAACGTGAATTTTGATCATCAAGAGAAACCTCGCGTGTGTGCATGAACTCAGCATTTGCTCTAAGGCCGACCTCAACATATTTAACCGGTTGTTCTTCATTATGGAAAAGGATTGTAGTCTCTGTGAAGTAGGTACTGATTGTTATGAGTCACGTAGATACGTTTTGTACTTCGCAAGATAAAATTTTCATATTTTCACACTACAGACTGCTAGGTGGTTAGTAACATTTGGAAGGAACTGTCTGCATCCACCTTCCTTTAAAAACTGACGCTGTAATGATACACAACTACATCAGAAGAGACAATAAGATCAGAAAATGGTAACGGTTACAAGCAACAGGCTTGATATGGCTGTCGCTGGCAGTACATTGATACAGGAAGTGGCACATTATTAGGTTGAATTTGGGTTATGGGTTGACTGAAACCCAATTAACTAGCCGCAAAGAGGGGGAGGAGAGGGTCCTTCCAAATCTGTACCCTACTTGTTATAACGTAGTGGATATGTGGCATTTCGCAGTCATCCGCAGTGCGCCAGACAACTAAATTACTCATTTACAATGAAGATAGGAACTCAGTTGTTGTGAGTTTAAGCCGCTCTGAGGAACTCAAGACCATAGGACTGCCGGCTTGTAGGACAAGGCAGGATGTCACCTGTCGAATAATAAATGACGAATTAGAAAGGGTTTTAAAAAATGTTGTCATGGATTTATACGGCTCAATCCAGATGTTTTCCTGAACTGCTGAGTTAAGCGACGAAAAATCCCAGTCGGGGTAACCGAAAAGCCGGCCGAAATTATAAACACGTATCTGTCGAATAACGTCATATATTGCTCCCTGATCTTGCGTTTATTTTTTACTGGAGATAATAGGAAACGTGCACAACTTCAAATTTACTTATTCACTTCATTCATCCATTCATTCATTTTTAATTTATATAAAGGTTCTTCCGAAATACAGACTAACAGCGTCGAATGGCATTATGATTTGTAAATAATTGGAAATAACGTGAAAGGAAGCGGTCGTGACCAATTTAAATATATATCCCGGCACGTACATGTATGGAAGTACTCTAGAGAATCACTGAAAATCTGCCATAACAGTAGTTGTGCGAGGCAAGAACTGCAATCGCGATTTTCCGAATAGGACCCAGATGTGCTACAGCACTCGACGACGACTTCCGGTAGCAAGAAACAGGAGTATATTAATAAACGTTTCTTAATATTGTCTCTTTACGCCAATGAACCTTATGTATATAAACACGGATAGCTGCATCAGTGAGCAAGTTAAACATGTAGGTAGGTTTTCACCCTTTTCATAAGCCACGAAGGCCCTTGGGGTGAAGGGAGTTATAGCTCTACCCTTTCTATGACCACGGCACTCTACAAGGGGCGGGGAGTCAACCCCTCGCCCCGGCCGCTCCTACCATCGGGAAAGACCTGGTACCCATTGTACAGGAGGCTGGGTGGGCCCCAGGGCCGGTCTGGACGAGTGGAAAATCTCGTCCCCACTGGGATTAGATACCGGACCGTCCAGCCTGTAGTCAGTCACTATACCAACTGAGCTACCCGGCCCACAATTTAAACATACTGACTGTACATTTATTCGAAGTACACAGCGTCACAAAACTGTTTGATTGTCCCGAACTACCGCGTTCAAAATCAGTCACAACTACGACAACGTTGATGCGTATGAAAAGTACATATTTGTGATTTCTTAATAAAGATTTTGGTTGGACTGTACAAAGTCTCAGTATATGCCCCTTTAAAATACAGTGGCAACTATAAGTACCGCACGGTTCAATAGGAGATTCAGGCATAAAATAAGTTGCGCATGTGAGGGTTTTTTTCTCTTTCCTCCACCCCACCCCCCTACCAACTGCAATTATAACAGTAAACATTTGTTTGTACTGCCATCTCACTGCGGGCCGAAACAGCGTAAGGAGTATAGCGACTCACTACGGGCTAATCAGTGCGGGAATCGAAACCCGGTGTGGGCGAGTTTTTCCGCACCCGTCCTGACCGGCCCTGGGGAACAACCCAGCCACCTATAACATGGGTACAGGCTCATTCCCGGGGGTAAAGCGGCCGAGGCGTGGCGTTAACCAACCACCCCATGTAGCTCCGAGGTTAAAGAAAGAGTATTGCTATACCTCTACTCCACCGCTGTGCCTTCATGACAAGTTATAGGGTGAAATTCACCATCTCACTACTTCTGTATGCAGTCCCAGCCACAACTGAAACATTCAGCCTAACCTGCGAAGGGCTTTTCTATTCCCTGCTGACAGACGTTCCTATGTTGGGTCATCAGCCATCGTATCACAGATAGGCCTATTTCTACAGCACGATCATCTTATAATTTGAGGATGCCGGCATTTTGCTTCTGCATTGGGAACAGATGGCAATCTTTCGACGAATTCCACTAATATAATTGCTGCACGTATGGGTCGCTGGATCAGGAAATTACAAGTACTGTAAACTTATTTCCGGACAGACCCTCTCACAAAACCTCAACCTTGTGTTTACACAGTGAATTAAACGTTTCGTATGAATCTCGCAGTAAAGTTTATTTTCCTAACGAGAGAGGTGAGATAAACTACAAGAATAGACGGAACAGACAGTCAAGGGAAAAGCGATAGCCAGTTTTATTTCGGGAGTGGGAGAAAGACCAAAGTGCCCAGGGTTCGTCCGCTCTTCTTACTGATACGACCTGTAAGAAAATTAGGAATCCGATACTGACAAATTAGTGGTTTGAATAAGGGGCGTGAAATTTGGTTTACTACTTAATTCTAAAGTGTATAATTTTAAAATTCGAAATAGCATTAGCCGGTTGGTTTTTATAGTGTAGAGGACTGTGTTCTCTGAGGGAGGAAGTGATGATATTCGAAATGTTATTTGGAAAAACTTGAAGTTGAAAATCAAAGGGTATAAGGAGCTTTTCTTCCAGGCAAGCACAATACACAATGCAGTCAGACATGTATACTATAATATCAACAGCCAACTAGATGCAGCAATAATAATTTTATTAATAATTTCAATCAGCTCAACGTGTTTCTGGCGATGATTTCGCCCATCCTTAGGAGCACTAGACTGTGTTTACAGCTTGTGGTATAAAGCATCGTCGGTGCTACCTGCTGGTGAGTAGGATGAGGTGGAGTTCCACCTCATCCTACTCACCAGCAGGCAGCATCGTCGATGCTTTATACCACAAGCTGTAAACACAGTCTAGTGCTCCTAAGGATGGGCGAAAGTATCGCCAGAAACACGTTGAGCTGATTGAAATTATTAATAAATTATTACTGCTGCATCTAATTGGCTGTTGATATTACTGTATCAATGATGCACGGTCACGTAAGCATCAAAGACATGTATACATTTGTGACTTCACTATTTCTATATTGCGGTCTTCAGACAAAGTAGCAGGTTCCTCCGAAACACCCGTAATCATTTACACAGCGATAAACCTGAACAAACCGCAGTCTGGTTCAGATTATTTGTGATATTAGAAATTTTTTCCAAGCTAATTCAGGGACAGCACCTCAAAGTAGGTCTCGACAAAATTTTCCTCAAACTCTCCCATCATTGTTCATTATATTATTCGACGCTACGCAGGGCGATAACGAATTACGTGAACGATAACACAAATGTATCTGTAAGCAAATAAGAGGCGCGCAAAAATTAAAAGCACACTGCTGTAAATAGCAACTCAAACGTCCCCCCTCCCCCCTCTCGCGCATGTAAGAAGTAATTTCAGCTCTTTCGCTAACAAACAGCACAGAATCAAATGAAAAAAATCATTTTGTGTCCTGCAGTTTAATTAAACAAAATCTCTGATAACTGTTCAGCGACAATGTAGAAGGAAGTCTGAAAAAGTCTCTTCACCTGCGAATTCTATCAGAAAACGTTACGAAAAATTGCGGACTAAGGCTGCGTCTGTAAAGAGGACAGTCTTGGCCGACTGATTACGGGTGCGGAAACAAAAGATCGTGTTCAGCAGGCCTATCTGCAAAGTCACTGGAAGTTAAGAAGCTGAGCTAGCCGCGGTTTGAACTTACCACAGATATGTGCGTGGAAAATTATTCCAAAAAGTCTTGCTCTCGGGCTGCAGATGCTGTAACACAGCACCGAACGACAGGGTATTATGTTTTGAAATTTGCAGGAATTCTATTGGACCATACTGCAGAAGACGAAATACTTTTCTCAAAAACGTATTTCAGCAAAAAGCAACATATCGTCTGTGTGGGAACGTCAACAGTCATAACATATATGAATGGGAAAGTGACAACCACGGTGTGACTGCACACTTAAAGGGACAACCCGGAGATAGACGGCTTTGGTGTTCTGATCTGTGATAAAGTGGAAGAACCTCATCTTCGGTGGAAAAACTATTAAGGGAATTATCCACCGTGACATGCTGGAGTTGTGGTTAAATGCCCCGCCTACTGCTGCTGCTGCTACCAGAACCACCACCACTACCACTACTACTACTACTACTACTACCGCTGCTGCTGCTACCACCACCACCACCACCACCACCACCACTACTACCACTACTACTGCTGCTGCTGCTGCTGCTACTACTACTACTACTACTACTACTGCATGGAGAACAGTCCTTCTAACGAAGCTAACCGGTTCTCAGCTAGTCAAGAAATGCCCCGCATTTTATGGAACCCGAAGGTTCATTACCTTGTTTACAGGAGCCCTCCTCCTGTCCCTATTCTGAGGCAGATACTACTACTACTACTACTACTACTAATAATAATAATAATATTTATTTACTGCAATTGGGTTGTCACCCGGTGGCAGTGGTTATTTCACATGTATACAAAATATGAAATTGGTTACTACTAGATTTAAGTCGGGAGGGCTAAATGAGAAGCACGTAGTGGCAACTTGGAATCTTGGGAACCATCTCAGTATTTGCTTATAGACACAGGGAAACCAAGAAAAACCTGTGTCGAGGTGGCCGTTCGCAGGACCTTCCGAATACTGACTTCCAGCCAGCATTCCGGCATCTAAAGTAAAAACAGCAATACACACACAGTACAACAAATACTCATATCCACACACATCAAACCAGTCCATGCCACTCCATCCTACTTTCTGAAGATCCATTTTAATATTGTCCTTCTATCTACCACGCCTGAATGTTTCGACTACTTGAATGAAAAGCACATGTTGTATTTCAATATGTCGGAGCTCCACCACACAGCCACAATGAGGTGACAACATTTTTGGTCAGGCAGTTGCTCGACCGATGGTTCGCCCGACGGGGGTCCAATCCCTGGCCTCTGCAATCTCCACATCTGACCCCCTCCAACTCGTTCTGTGGGGCTTTGTGAGAGATGACGTTTACGTGTCACCAATACTTGTAGGTCCGAACATCTTGAAGGATCGAAGAAGAAGAACGACTTCCGAGAATGAAAATCTTTCTGCAATATGTGCGGCACAAAGTCGGATATGGTCTGATATGTGCAGGGAAACAAACGGAACACGTACTGAACTTGCTTAGGCTAAGAAAAATCTCTGCTTTGTCCTATACAATAATATGTATTTAATTCTTGTGTGGCTACTACCTTTTTCCCAACACATTTATGTAGTCGCTTGCGTAATTCATAACCAGTCAGTACAATTGATAACTATGTTAGATGACGTAAATAAATAAATAAATATAAATTACAGGCTTCTGGAAAAGACGTGTGATGACTTCGAAGATCTTACCGTTTCCATTTTCACACTAGCCACATTGTAGTCCAACTCAGGTCTAGGCCGCCTCGTTTTGAGGTTCCTGCTTCACAAGCAATTCGGCACACACACCCCACAGGATTCCTTTGAGCGAATGACCCCCTCATCGCAACACATAACAAAGACAACAGACAAAAATTCACGCGCTAGGTGGGATTCGAACCCGCTATTCCAGCAATCAAGCGGCTACAGATCTTCGTCTTAGATGGCACCGCCACTAAGATAGGCTCAGCCTAAATATAATCTCTGCAATATATTTCACTGATCAGCATCACAAACTGAATTACATTTGTTTTTCTCAAGACAGTGGAAAATGGGATGCGGATTGTCTGGATATGAAGACGTGTCTTCCCATAATTATGTACCAACGTGTCGCGAAATGAAGGTAGTATGTTTAACTCCAAAGCGTTTGTAAATATTCACAGCAGTTCAAGTAATCAGATTTCAGGAAGAACATATTCTTATCTACACCGACATCTGTGTAAGTCTTCTTCCGGATTAACACACCATCAAGCTCTCCGTTTCGAGAACTGTCTGTGATCACTACTTTCTTCTGCAAACAAACACTGAGATCTCACATTCTCTGGTGCATGATGGAGGCACGACACTGAATAAATACATCACCCATGTCTTCTTTTGAAATAACGTGTCATGAGAGAAATATACTCATCTTCTCTGTTGCTAAATCCACATTTCTTTCCAATTATGTAAAGACGGCTTTGTTCCCTAGGAAAGAGTCTGTATAAATTGAAAGATCCTTCAGTCAGTAAACTAAGACTTTATTCCAACTTACAGCCTTACGGCTCGTGGCATGTTATTTCAGTAAGTACCACGAGTTTAACACTTTAAAGCATACGGCTTACACTCGTGAGGCAAAACTGTATCTCTTTGGACCTGTGTGGCCTTTCGTAAAAACAGGATTCATCCCATGGCTGACAGATTAATGAATATGGGTCACTGGTGGAATGATAATCTACGAGGAAAATTGAAGTAAACGGAAGGAAAACTGACCTGTTGCCACGGTGTACAACGACAGAGAGACGATAAGGCGAACCCTAGCTTCCACAGTGAAAAGGCGGAGACTAACCAATTAACTATAGAAGGGATCAAGCCAAGTTACTGTCCGTACTGTCGTTACCAGCTGCTTTAATACTAAAATCTCTGCACTTCGTCCAGCGTGTATTTGTTTCGTATGATTCACAAAATACACGGCTTGTATTTTGCTCTATATTTTGCTTTCAAAAGATAAAAGCAGTGTTTTCTGTAAGACAGGAACTGAGTTTCAGGTACATAGATGACAACTGGAAAATGTATGTAGTCATATACAACTATGTCAATTAAGATATTTTAATCACTATACTAGTATAGTATTGTCATTAAAACATCTTGACACATTTGTGTTTGACTACATACCCTTTCCAATTTTCACACACACCACGGGGATGACATTCTTCCAAACACAGATGAGATGCATGCTTAAGTGCTCATATTAAAATGACATAAAAAGATTTAGTTCCTACTTAACAGAAAATGCTGTGTTTCCATCACAAAGATCAAGGGGCTAATGTTGTTTAGGTAAGTAAATAGTTTGTTGTAAGAAATTTACAAAATACATGAATACAATGTATGGCAAAATGCACGGCTTTTGTGTACAAGAAGGCGGTATGTATTCATCACTTCATGCTTTGAAGGTTTACTGAAACTACATCGGCAATGTGCTGTGAGTAGCGACGATAAACGTCAGAATTTGGATTACTGTCTAAATACAAACTTGATGTAACAGAATAGACACATAGTGGAGGCATTACAAGTGTAATTTATTTCATTTTAAAACACCGTATTTCACATTGCTTTTATCAAGTACGGATATGCCATGAAGTGTTATTAAATAAACACGCTCAGTTCATGGAAATAAGACATTAGTACCCTCACTGGAATTCTGCCAAAAGGCATGTTAATACACTAAGAATGTGAAACAAGAATCTGCAGCTAATGCGTGATTTGCTCCATTTCGTCTCTTTGTGATTCCGAATTTCTGCAATTACATTCAACTGTGAAACACATATTTAGCTGAAGCAAAGCGACAGATCGGTGACAGGGCGCAAGGCTTTCTGAATTTTTCTGACAGCATTCAAGACGTCGCCACCTCGTGCGATTGCTGGTACCAGCAAGCACAGGATTCCAACCGAATACCGAACATCCACTTTTTATTTCTTCTTTACATACGCAGACTGCACTAGCCTGTGTTATTCATAACACTGCCAGGTCTGTACCCTTGGATATGAACAAGCTGGTACGAGCAGCAAAACTCTGACTTACTTTCGGGAGGTCTCTGATTTGAACCTCGATCCGACACCGACATCCAAACGGAAGTTTTTCGTGGTCTTCTCACTCCCTTCATGCGAAATGCCGAAACTGTATCTGGCTCAATTCTGCGGTAGCGAAGGAGTTTCACCGGCAGTACAAGGAGATCTAAGCCGAAGGAATCCATTGGCTCGTGTGTCAGTTGGAAGTCTGCCGAAACGTCCAATGGAACTCGACTAGACATACATATAGAAACCAAAAGTCCCTTACAGTATTCACAAGAGCCCGCTACTGAGCCCTATTCTGAAAGACCGCCTTAAGTCCAATCCACATCACACTGCCTAATTAAGATCCGTTTTATTATTATTCTCCAGTCCTTTCCCAGCCTGAAGATAAAGGCCGCAGACCCATCCCAGTCCTCAGTAACCAACTACCAGACTAAAAGATACTGAAAATGAAGATTAGTAGTACCCTTCGGAAAAATGGAAGTAACCTGCCAGGTTATGCTGAAGACGTAGGAAACGAGTTCCTTCACAATACGTCAAAATACCGTGAAGATGGAGGCAGCACCTTCCTAAATCCCAAATTAGACCCACAGAATCACAGTCTAAAGTAACTCGTTTAAGAAATTCCTCACATTTACATACTGCAGCCATAGGAGTAACGCAGGACGTCGTACGTATTTGGCCTGTTGTCCGGTACAGCGCGCGAGTGATGGAATGTTGCCAGAGTGCGATGTGCACCGAATGCAATCAGCGCTGCATAGGCAAGGCGTGCGGTGAACTAGCGCGACTGGGCAGAATACGACTATGGGTGCGGCTCTGGAGATGGGTTGGTCACTGGATCATATCCGTTTGTCTGCTGGGCCCAAACTGTTTTCGGAAGCTGTCTGGGCGGAGTAAAAACTTGGGGGAGGGGTTGAAAATCAGAACGATGTCGATCAGTAGACTGGACTGTACATACCTACGTGTCAGAGGAAGTAAAAACAGATAAAAAACTATCCGATTCAATGATCCTGACGACCGTGCACGATTTCAACTGAGATTTCAGACTGTTTCTAATATCAATGGGAGGTAAAAACTTAATTCTTTCCCCGTCCTTAGTTAAGCATCATGTCATCAAGGCTTATGGCAAAATGGACTACATCCATTTATTCTATGCCTCGGTGCATCATGGATGTCAGCTGTCAGCTTCATGCCCCGGCCGCTTTAACACCAAGGCAGTAGAAACCACTAAACACTGGGTAGGTCCCAGAGCCTATTTGGGCGCTGAAGAAAGCAGACAGGCCTCTTGCCCAAGACGGGTACCAAACCTCTTCTCCTTCTTTGTATAGTCTACAGCTTAGTCACTAAACCTACAGAGCTATTTCGACTCGCTGATCGCTGCATCACAATTTAAAAAGTGGATCAGCAGTAGTCTAAGACAGTATTTATTAAGAACTATATACAAAAGTGAAATAATGTGAAATGCCAACTTGACGCAACAAGGTAATTTTATTGATGTATTCTCAGCTCTGCGTGTTTCAGGCGCTTACGTCCATCATCAGGAGCACTGGATGTTGAGTTGCAGGATATGGCTTTTTGCACCGAGTTTGTGGATGGATGGTGGTCTTGGGAGACACGACGTTCGCAGCGGCAACAAAATATAAAAACATAGATTCTAGTAGCATTAAATGTGCATTCAAATATTACTTCAAGCAACTGAATAATTCACTTTCTCTCTCTTTACTGGAACTTGCTGTCCTGGCCTCCACTTAGCATGTGACTGCCTCAAACATTGCTATGGATGTGTCTCGTAACAACCACAGTACCGTTTCCTTCCAGCAGCCTCTGTCTTTTGTTGGGTGTGTGAAGAAAAGGATTTAATTCAGCACCTTCAAATGCCAGGCTGCATAAATCATTGATGGTCATGAAAAGCATGTATTGCTCCAATTGTAAAAAAAAAATGATTAACCAAATCCCTTCTCCAATAACTTGAATGTTTTTCAATGCAAAATAATTCTTCCTATCTAATTGTCTGTTCAGGCAGCTTTTCGAGGATATACAAGCGACGACGCACGCATTTAAACAACATCGCCATTTCAAACGGCTTCGAGAGCTCCCTACATGTTCTCAGGCTTCCACCTTCTGTATTGAACAACTTCTGGCAACTTACAATAGAAGCTGAAAATTAATTCCCCAAGTGGGTTGCTTGAATATGAGAATTTCACCTGCAGCTCCGTGCTAGTTGCACATAATTATAGAATAATACGTAAACACAGGTGTAGAACGCTTAACACTAAAACAACAGCCGGATTAATTTGAACAGTACTGGCAGTCTGTAACAGAAAGCACGGTTCCAAGAATGGTACACCAACCCTTTCGCGGAGTCCTGTGGTGGTTCACTCATAGCAACTCCGCCATTTTTTGTTTTTTCGGAGCACTGAAGCTCCATGGAAACTAAATACCAAGAAATGCCGTACAGTACACTTATATGGAATATATCTTGTTTTCTGTGATGATTATAAACGTTGGTGCATAAGCCAAAAATATTTAGTGAAAAGTCGAAAACTTCCGTAGCCGATCTTAGTACCCTCTTCATGTACACCATACTCTAAACATTGAACAAGGTGACATGTCACTAACTGCTGCTTCCACAACCATGAACACTGATGAGTTATCACCAGTATTTGAAATATTGCGGTGGTTCATCAGTTGCGCCTTTCAACGGTGGCAAACTTATCATAAAAGAAGGAACCTACTTAGGGAATCCAAGCCTAGGGGAACAATAATATCGTAACGGATATAAGTGTGAGCTGATTCCATTGGGCTCAGTATCAGACCCAGTGGCGGGCCCTTCGGAAGACATCAATAATCATCTGGATTGGATAAAGGCCGGGGATCATGTTAACCAGATAAGCGACTCTTACCTTCTCGAAAAAAGACTATGTTCCATGTTACAGGGTAGTCAAGAAGACAGGTGTAGCAATTGAAATTGACCTTGATTGGTAATAGGACGTAACAAAGATTTGTAAAAGGTTACGAGTATAACTTTACGTTACTACTACTAGGCCCCATGGTCAGTCAGACGGGATTGCATATACTGCATTCTGCCAGGGGGGTGCACTGATCCGTTCTGCCAAAACACAGCTACACAGGGCATTACAACATGACGTCATCATCCATAATGATTACAACACAGTGTGAATTCTCCATTAAGTTACGCAAATAAATAAATATGTAGACCTAAGACTAGAAGTAATATCTTTAACTTCTAGTAACACGCCCTTCTTATAGTTACAGGTGGGTATGCCACATCAGGTGTGGGAAACAAAGTGCTGTTTTGAAGCAGTCGAGAGGCACGATTCGGGCGGTATTTCAGCTCCAATATTTCCAAGAAAATATTATCTCTTGGTAGCAGCACCGTGCATTCCATTAAGCGTGTATGTTCAGTGCAACCTTTATTTCGTAATTTCCCTCAGGGGGAGACCGGACTTGTAAAACTTTCATTTTTAAATTTCGAATGGATATAAGCTAGTGGGCTGTAAACTAGATGCACTCTGCTGCTGCTGCTGCTGCTGCTGCTACGAGCTGCCGTGTGCACGTGTGATTTGCTGCAGAGCTGGAGCCCATGCTGAACTTCAGTCGTGCCGTAAATACGTCTTGCACAAGACCGGATATATAAAAATGCCGGCTCCACATCGCAACTGTTTGAAATATATTTGCTGAGATTATGTTGAAGAGTGCGGCCTCAATGGATCCAAGATCACAGCGCGTGGGAGAAACAGGACATATTGCCCCTTGTCAGAATGTCACCGGTTCTCTGTGCAGTGTGTCAGCCATGTGAATTCTGGGTCAATGAGGAGATTCTGCGACGTCATTCTGGTAGTCTGCCGGCCAACGCTGCCCTCCAATTAGGCTGGCTGCTCCATTCTTCATAAGAACGTCTTCCGATTCTTAACTGACTCCACAGAGCAGTCCTTCTTGAAAACATAACAGTTTCTCGGCTAAGCAAGAAATTTTTCGGTTCTTATGGAACATAAATATTCATTAACGTGCTCACGCCAGCGCGCGACTTGTTCCTATCCTTAGCCAGATGACTTCAGCCCACACCCTGTCATCTCCTTAAGATGCAATTTAATATCAGCCTCACATTTTAAGACCAAACTGCTCCAAGCGGTATCTTTCTTTCACGCGAATCTACCAAAATGCCGTTAGAATTTATCTTCTCGTCATATGTGCCAAGTTCCTTGCCAGCTTCATCTTCTGTGGTCTGAATACACTAAAAATAAACTAACAATACACTAACAATAACCTCTCACATACAAATGTTAACTTCACGCGCAAACTACCGTGGAAAGACAACCGAGTACAATTTCTGTCCTGTCCAGATCCACCACAATCTTGTTACTATTCCACCCTATCGTTTCTATCGTTCCCCCTTCCTTCCTAGCTCTGATCCGCATTATGTTAAAATTTGAAATTAAACTACGACTTTGTTCTTCAGGTGGCACATTTTCGAACACAGGGCTGGTGCCTGTGTAAATAATGCGGCAACCTGTTTCGCTGGAAATGCCTTGAGAAAGACATTACACACACACACACACACACACACACACATATATATATATATATATATATATATATATATATATATATTCAATCACAAATCATGCTCTATTTTATGATAATCAACACAAGGTCCACCACATATTAGACCTACTGGGGTGACCAAATCAAGAAGGATGACATGGGCCAGTCACTTAGCACACACTGAAGGAACGGAAGTTGCAAACAAGATTTTAGCCTAAAAAACTAAAGGGAAGATACTTCAGGATAATAAAGGAACAATGGGTAAGAAGGATGTTGAGAGATGCGTTACACTGCTATAGCTCGTAGTAGGATTAATTTGCGGGATCTCTTGGAAACGGAAACGAATATTCGATTCGCATAAAATATGGAGAATATCGTGACGCACTGTGCGACAACCACCTGTTCCGGTTAGTTTTTCACATAACTGATTCTCACTTCCTCCTGCCAACTATTTTCTGATCTCACAGGACTGAATGTCTTTCGCGTTGGAAAACAGTAAAGCAGAGGGGTTAAACCTTTCTGTCTTTCTACGCCCACAGGATATCTATTCCGCCCTTTGATTCTCTTAACTCTCGCGTTATTTTGTACTCCCCACCAACGCAACTGCTTCCACTCCACGAAGCAGGTTCAAAGCCCTATTGTCACTTCAGTCTGCCTCCACACTGCACGACGTTCACGTACTCTTGTCATACCTCACTGTCTGCACATGCGCACAACACTACAGGTGTTACCGTAAGCTTCACATTAGATACGAAAATCCTATATCGTCATTGTCCACAGCGTACAAAATAACACGATACAAACTTCAAACACCTGTCAATTTCAGCGCTTGTTTTCTACAGACACAGGAGACATAGCAGTCATTTATTCATGGTTTCAGTCTTCCGTCGCGGTGTAAATGAGACTGTTCTTGTGGGATGTTACGCAGACGTTTCGGAACATCCTATCAGTCTGATCTTCAAGAGTTTTTGAATACTTGACCCTTGAAGATGAGACCCATAGGTTATACTGAAACGTCTGTAACTAACTACAAATCTAGGCTGCGTAACTTCCCAGAAGAGCGAGGATCTCAGGTACTTATGTATGTATTTGTTTACTTATTTATTTAAATTAGTTAGTTGTTTGAGAACATGGCGCTGAGGCGAATATTCGTCCAAAGGGACAGCAGATTAAAGAAAGGCGCACGGTGATGTGCTTCATAATTGTTAATCCCCAAATACCTACGACGAGGCTGTACACCTCTATGGTGGAAGATGTGCAGGAAAGAGATGCTTAGAACAACTCAGCGTACATTGAAAGCTAATATTAAAATGGTCCATAAATATATAGGGTGTGACGGTGTGTAAAGGACTGATCTGGCTCAGAACAGATACCGGCGCTGGGTACTTGTGAACGTAATAAAGAGGTCACGGACTAGCTTCTCATGAAGGGCTCCCAATAATAAGGAAGCTTAGCAATTGAAAACGTCGCTAATTAAGCCATTAAAAAGGACTGTGCCAAAGAATTAGTTATTTTGATTACTAATCTAGGCCCACTTACACTTGGTCTGCTTAAGAAACAGGTGCACAATTTTTCAAAAATCTAAGAACCACTTTAAAATCCTAGAGGCCAAAAGGGTGACACGAAACAAATGTCATACTGAAGATCCACAAATATGAGGTTCTACTATAAAGAGATGGTCACCACGGCGACCAAGTGCCCGAGAAATGTGCACTTCTGCTAGCGAAGTCTTCAGATCTTAAAATTATATAACGGGTAACAGAAAAAGGATATAGATGGAATGGTCATGGCCTATTTTAGCATTACTGCAGTGAGAATTTTACGAGCGCTCACTAACAAGGTACAGTTGGACGCTCTTGTTGTCAAATCGGACCGACATAAAGCATTACATGGTTACTTTCTCGGGCTTGTCTAGACTACTCACTCCACTCAGAAATTCGCCTGAAGACAGAAGCTTCAGCCAGGTAGGCGGTTTCTAGGGCTCAATTTGAACCCGGGACCCCTGAGTGCTACACACTCGGAGCGACCTTCAGACTTTCCAGTTCTTATTTTCCCCTAGCGTGCTAACAGTCCCGCCCCTCGCAGCATCCCCTTTTAAACACCTTAAAAATACCGAGTGAAACTTCCATCCATGTCAGATTGTTTCCTCTTTCACTTGATCTTTCGACCTTCTGTTAGGTACTAAGAATCATGCCGTCACTTGTTTACTATTCTGACCCTACACTCCGCGTAAATGAGTGTTGCGGCTGTGTTGTTATAATACCTTATTCTTATACGGAAGGACCAGATTTGGATCCCCACCTCGGCAAATGTCGATCCTAATTCAATAATTATAGCTCTTTGTTCAGCACTTCTACCAAAATTCCGATACAGTACCTCAAATTAGGCCACAACTACTAAGGCACGGTTTCAACTTTCGCTTTTAGTGTAGTCCTGTTCGACTCTATACAGTCTTAAATACTGACAGGTCTTTAAATAAGCGAAGAACAAATACGAAAGTGGGCCGGGTAGCTCAGTCGGTATAGCGACTGACTACGGGCTGGACGGTCCGGGATCGAATCCCAGTGGGGACGAGATTTTCCGCCTTTCCAGACCGGCCCTGGGGCCCACCCATCCTCCTGTACAATGGGTACAGGGTCTTTCCCGGAGGTAGAGGCGGCCGGGGCATGGGGCTGACCCCCCTACCCCATCTAGAGTGTCGAGGTCCTAGAAAGATTAGAGCTATACCTCTACTCACCCTAAGGGCCTTCGTGACTTATAAAAGGGTGAAACCTACCTACAAATACAAAAAATAATTTCTACTGACAGATGGAGCCATGCGTCCATTAAGTGAGTAGAAGATAGAAAGTTAAAATCCTGGCTTCGTCACACACACACACACACACACAAAGACAAACAAAGTAACTTCAGCTTATTCAAAATTGCGCTAGATAATAAAATGTCCCCTGAAAATCGCAAAGTGTGACAAAATGTCGCCTGAAAATCATGACTTACGTTTTTAGGAGAAGACTGGTCTAAGTTTACGCGATGTTAAATTTTTTACAGCACTCTAAAACACTGTTATTTACGCCTTAAATATTTTAAAATTCTGTCACTAAAAATAATGATCAGAGAGGACACCCTGTGACGCACTGTCTTTGCCAACTTGCAAATTATGACTAGATGAGATCATCGTCAGCGTCGCCCTCTAACTGCCAGGGCCGCCGGCACGCGACGCCTCGGTTAGCTGTCATGAAGAGGCAACGTCACAAACATCATGTCAAGACGTCCTACTTCATTCGTATAATTCACAGACACACATAACAGCTCATACTATTTTATAAAAGTATTTAATCCTTGGACGTCGAAAGACGCCTATGCGGCGTCGCAGGATGCTAGGTTCAGTTCCTGAACGACTCAGTATATGCGTCGACCAATTACGGCCATTGTTAAGAGCCCTTTTGTGTTTTGTCCATTAGCGTCTTCTTCTTTTGTAAGGGTTTGTATCAAGAAGCTAAATCTGCTAATTTAGATCCGGGATTTTGTAGACTGCACCGGAAATTTAATTCCGGCGCAAAAGGGTTAATAAAACTATTAGATGTTGAACTCAGTGTTACAAACGTGAGCAATTCATTTATCCACGGATCAAGAAAGATCAGTCTAGCATAACTGTACTAACACAGTAACACAAATTTCCTTGTTTTATTTTAGCTACATCTTTCAGTTTTAACGCAAGCAAAGATACGGCGTATCAAAATATTTAGAAAAATATTTCATTTCACAATTTTTATTTAGCGACTATTATGTCAATTATGCTGTTATTCTCCGCGCAATTTTTATTACCTCATTTATATGTGTTCTCTTTTGCTAATTGTATTTTTGTATTTTGTTTTTTTCCTGTGCTGTCTCTGTAATTGGACTTGTAGCTCTTTGTGATTGAACGTAAATAATAAATAAATGAATTAAATTCTTTCTTCTTCTCGTTCTTATTCTTCTTGTTCTTCTTTGTAGTAGTAGTAGTAGTAGTAGCAGCAGCATTCTTTTGTCTACTAGTTTAATATCCAAAAATGAAAAGATAAAGATATACAGAAATATAATGTTGTCTGTTGTTTTGTATGGGTATGAAACTTGGTCGCTCACATTGAGGGAGGAAGGTAGGCTGAGGGTGTTTGAGAATAGGGTGCTGAGGAGAATATTTGGGCCTAAGGGGGATGAGATAACAGGGGAGAGGAGAAAAACTGCACAATGAGGAACTCAATGACCTGTACGCCTCACTCAATATTGCTCGGGTAATAAAATCGAGAAGAATGAGATGGACGGGGCATGCAGCACGTGTGGGAGAGAAGATAGGTGTATGTAAGGTTTTGGTGGGGAAACCTGAGAGAAATGGACCACTTGGAAGATGTAGGCTTACGTAGCTGGAAGGACAACATTAAGCTGGATCTTCAGGAAGAGAGATGTGGGGACATGGACTGGATTGATCTGGCTCAGGATAGGGACATGTGGCGGGCACTTGTAAATGCGGCACTGAACCGCCGGGTTCCATAAAATACGGGAAATTCCTTGACTAGCTGAGAACCGATTAGCTTCACAAGAAGGACCCTGCTTCATGGAGTAAGGAAATATGTAATTAGTAGAAATAGTAGAAGTATTTGTATAGTGAACATACTGATATAAATCAAACATTGTTGGTTTACATGTAGGTTTGTGCGCCGAATTTTTAAATTTTAATGTTTATTAACAAGGCAATACTTAACAGAATAATTGTATTATTGCTTTAGAAAGTCCTTTACTGAAATTCTTGCGGAAGGGGGTTTGTACGTATTAGTGACGTCATGTGTTGATGTATCCTTTCAAGACCTGCCATAGTATGACATATAGTAATACGGTATACTCTATATGTACATATAGGAAGGTCTTACCTATTCAGTCAGGACTTAATGTTACGCTGTATCTAACATGCTTAACAGATTTCGGAAGTGAGTTTCCTACCTCCAAATGACGAAAGATTTCTTATCAATATACGCCCTAAAGCACTTGATTTTTTGAGGGGGGAGGGGGTTTGCAGTCCCACGTTCATTCGACCTCAGTCCTAGATTTTTATCTGCAGGGAAACTTACAGTTCGGGCGCATTCAGCTCCAATTGCAAACAGAGAGACACTTCACGCACGCATTTCATGCCTATTAAGCCATTCGCAACCGCCCCCTGACCTTTGCAATGTTTTGAAAGTCCATGATAAGACGTGTTCATGCACGCATTTATGGAGGTGGAGGACATTCTGTGTATTCACTGTGAACTGTGACTTCGTAAAATAAAGAACTAAACAATTAAAATGGGAATGTACTATGCCAGTCGCAAGTAAAATGATAGATAGTTAAGGTATTTATTGTCAAATGTAATGACTACTTTCGTTGAACTCCAAAACCTCACACGTTTATACGAACTATTTTAGTTTTTTTTTTTGTGTGAAAAACTGTCCAGGCACTTTAAGTACAGTTCGAATAGCGTGAAACTGGTAACAACGTAAGGAATTGTTGGAGATGCCGTGCTTTACGATACCAATTTTATCCTTACGAATAAACTGAAGTGAGGTGGCCGACATAGCGTTGATGGTATAGCGAATCATTGCGAGCTGGACGGTCCGGGGTTTGAATCGCGGCCGGGGCGAGATTTTTCCGGGCCCATCCAGACCCGCTCCAAAACTGAGCCAGGCTTCGGTACGAGTAAAGGGTCTCTTTCCCGGGGGTAAAGCGGCTGGGGCGTGGCGCCTGCCACCCACCGCCTTCTAGTGCCGGGGTTGAGTATGGGTAAAGCTATACTCCTACCTCCCCTCTGTGCCTGCCTGCCATGTAATGTGACAGCCTTTACCTTTTGAAACACAACGGAATAACTCACATAAAAAGTACGCCCATCCCCTTTTAATAATCTAACAGAGACGGAGAGAGTCAGGAAGAGGAACCGAAGGACATATCAGACCGACGGCTTTGTACCTCAAGTTCGTCCCTGAAAGTTATCAAACTCCGTAGCACCGCTCTCTTGACTGGGTGTTCGCGGACACCCCTGTTAAATCTAATTTCTCCCATAATTCTTTAAAACTTTTTCAAGAGGCTTCCAATTCATAAACAAGATACACATCTGTGTGAGGGAGGTGGGGTAATTTGTTGGTCTCAGCATCTATTGGTTTAATTTTGATTACTTCAAACCTCTTCCCTTCGAGTCACACGTTCCGCCCATTTCACCACCTTGAATTATCCTGATCCCATTTGCCAGTAACTTCAAGGTCGAGGAACTTCCATTATAGTTCTTGTAATCAGCACTCCCGTCTGAATACAAGGATTTGCACTCGTAGGAAAGATGGATTGTGTTTTACACGGCTCGTTCACTAGCAGCCAGCAAACGGCCTTTCCTAACCGACAAGCAGCCTCCAAACAACAAGTGCAGCGAAGTAGAAACGATTCGTAATGATAACTTATTTGTTCACTACTGAACACTTTTACACCCCAACGTAATAGGTTTAGAGGAAATTATGTTCTGGGTTTTTACACCGTGCAAAACAAGGCGTCCCTTTCGATGTCACAGAGTAACGTGCTGCCTAGCATCCACCTCAGCCAAATACATGGCACCACATCCGTAAAACACCGGCCGTGAAAATCCGAAATTTTATAAAGTCAGTGAATTTTAACGATTTAGCTCTGCTCTCAAACATCGAAATCTCAACACATCCTGGAAATGTTGACTTAAAATTCCTTACCGATTGACCAACTTCTGGTCTTCAGATTACTGACTAGTCGGCTGTGAAGCACTGTACCCTGAATTACAAAGTTTCGGAAAAATATGTTTATTGAATTTCAGGGTAATGGTGCCATATATTCTGCAAATGCATCGTCATCAGACCCTTAAAAGTTATTTCAGAATACCTGTACAATGGATGTGTTTAAAAGTCAGGTTACGTGTAATTATCGATCGCTTATTATCAGTCAAGTGTCTGCGAGGAAATATCAATGCCGTGTTCAAGTAATCACCGACAGTTTCCTTCAGAGACTGCGGAATTCCACAAAAACGTCGGTAACCATGGACGATCTTAGTACCGAGATCTACACGCATGATGTCCAAATTACAAAGCAGGAAAGGAAAGTACACAAAAGGTATTACCTCTACTTTTCCTATATGGCCTTTGTGTACTTCTTGCTCCTAGTTTTATGAATTGAATTATCTTCCATTACATTCGGCCAGTGTGTTCAGTAAGCCTTCTCCTACTCGCGTCGTTTGGCGATTCAAACATATTGGAAATCTTCAGTAATGCAGCACGACAACATCGTAGTTATAGAGATTTAAAATATTTGTTTTTCCGCTTACTTTTTCAAATGTGTATCATCCTCTTGCAGTGCTGCAAAATCATAAGTTAAATCTTTTGAATTAATCATATGTTGCTTACAATAAAAGAAGGAAAACATTAATTTCTCTCATGTAAATTGACGAGTAAACACATAATGAAAATACGGTAACGTCCACATATTACTGCCAGATTAGCAAATATTTAAATCAATATTAATTTAGCACAGAACAAAATATTATTAATACATTTATGTTTTATTTACTTACAGTATTGATTTTAACACAAACGGGTTGAAAAGATATGAGACTAAATATTGACGAGTTATAGTATGCTAAATTTTATACCCTAATTCCCAATTGATAACTGTTATGAAACAATGGAAGCGCCACTTTTTTCCCCATGGTGCAAGAGCCCCTAGAGAGCCAAGGCCTCCTCATTATTAAGGTTTCACGAACACACTCAGACACACCACATTCGGTAGGAACTACTCTAGACAAGTGATCAACCCCACGCAGAGATCTGTACCTGACAACACAAAACACTCAAAAAGACAGACAACCATGGCCCGAGCGGGATTGAAATTCACAATCCCAACAAGCAAGCGGCCGCAGACACACGCCTTAGATAGCGCGGCCAATGGGATCGACGGAAATACTAATTAGTTGAGTCAATTCACGTAGCTCAGTTTAGGTGGCATTAAATTATCGTGACTAAGTAATTTAATTAGAAATGAAAAAGTGTGTATTTCACATTGATGGAAAATCGCAGAATATATTTTCAGGAAAAGTCGTATTGCTGAGTTATGGTAAAACGTGTCGACACTTCAATTTTGGTTATAATCGGAAGAAAATAACGGACACTTTACACGAATGCTCTCCTACTTTTGAGGCAATCGCGAGCGTTAGTCGTTACTTGGAAAGAAATTCGTAGAAAAACATAAAACATTTTACATTCCACTCATAATTACACATTTTTTACGCATGTCCCTTCTCGTAACAAGTAAATTTCTATCTCAAATACAGGATTGACTGCATTCTTTACACGAACATCAGAACACCAACAGATAAGCCGGGTGTCTTCTTGTATTTATTAAAAATTTTTCTCACAGTTTAGAACTGTAGAGTTCACGAAATAACTCGCATTAATGAAGGAACTGCCAACATCTAGACACGCGCAAAACATTGCGCAGAAAAATATGCATATTCTAGAGCTTAAGACGAAAATTACAAACAAAAAACGTAGAAGCTTAGAAGTTTGACAGGCTTGTTGAGGAAGGAAAAGCTGCAAAGAAAGATAAAAAAATGTGATGGGTCATTAAGTTAAAACATACAGCAATACATGGTGTTTGTTTTTACTGTACATAAGTCCCGCCACGTGTTTAACCCAGATATCTTCTGGATTCATCTAAGCTATTGGCCAGCATTCCTTCTGCTCCAGCTGTTTTATATAAGCACTTTAATTCTATTTACTTACATCAACTAACACTTATTTCTTACCTCCATCCGGTTTCCGTTTCTGTTGTTAACAAAAATACACCAAACAGTAAAAGCAAAACAACCTCACCCATAACATTCGAAAAGCGAGAGGCTTTATTTGCTACAATTTATCAACTACATCGTGTTCATAAAATCAGGAGATTAGCCCTTTTGGCCCCCATACAAGATCAATTCATATAATTCAGTAGCTACATTTTCCACACGACGAATGGATGAAATTAATACGCCAACTTGCTCTTTATAATGGTAGCTGGCGTCCAAACATATTACACAAACTCACCAAGAATTTCCTCCCGCTGCCAGAATACAGAGAGTAAACACATCGGTCTACAGGGTCAGTAAAATGATCAGCCGTACAACATGCTTTCACATAGTTCATGCTAACAGTTTAAACCAATGTTATGCCAGTTATGCTAGTAAATAAAATAAAGAAATTCAATAAAACGACTTGAAAATAAGTGCCTCAAATTCCCATATACGACCACTACATCTTCCGCCTGGGAACTGAACAAATCACGACTACTTCACACATACAATGCCGTGCCCCGGCCATTCCGTGTCGTCCAAGATTTAGAATGTGTCGTTCCCATATCATTTACACAGTGCGACCGTGTTTGTATCACACATACAACGCCGTGCCTATGCCGTGTCTCTGCCGTGCTCTGACCATGCCGCTTGACAAGCGACTTTTCGGGGCCACGACACAGCACAGCAGTGGCACAGAATTGCATGTGTTAACATCTGCAGTATCTCGGCGGCATGTGGGCGACGTGCACAGATTCGGCTTCTTCCGACTATGACGCGGACATTCACGAAGGCTTTTAACCAGAATGCTACTGCCTTTTGTTATGTGTTAATCTGTTTGATGACGATGAAGAAGACAGCAGGTTATACAGAATTATACATTTTTGTGAACTAACCTTAAAGTTAGAAACAGTCTTTCGCCTTCAACGTGTATTCTTCTTTTGACTGTCTGTGGGCAACAACTATTTCACAATTTCAAAGTTCGAATAAATTATTCTAATATATTTGACAAATTTATTACTCTCATTATCCTTATTGTTGCACCGTGTATTTCGTAGAATCACTTTAATTATCAACCAACAAATGCACTTACATAAAATTTCACATTAAAACATTTAAAATCGCTCCGACGTGTTTCGATCCTAAGATCATCCTCAGGGAGCTACGTTGTTCCTTGCTGAAGTCATTTTAAAACATTCACAAAATAATTCCATTATTTTAACAGGGTGTTTTGGCGGTATATCTGTAATATAAATTATACTTATTAAGTAACTGTCAAAATAGTTCAGTAAGAATGTCAAAGTAACATATATTAATGACAATTTTTTTATATGTGCAAATAATTAGGCTGTTTGGATTAAAGTTTATGCTTACCGTGTTGTGTAAGAGTACGGTGTTGGGAATGCGTCTGGCTATGGTGTGCGTCGTGTGTTACGTAGTGAGAGACTGGCTATGGATTACGTGGGAGGATTCTTGCCGTGCTTGTGAGTTCGTAGAGGAACAACAAAACAGGATCCGTTAAACTCTTGGATTACTAATTGGGATTTTTCCGGCTACGACGCGGACGTTCATGAAGGATACGGCACTGTTGGTGCGTGGCAGGCGCTCAGAATGGCATGTGTGAAATAGCGCGACACAGCACGGCAGGAGAGCGGCATGGGCACGGAATGGCATGTGTGAATTAGCCTTTAGACTTGCATTAGTTTACGCTCCTCACTCGTTGTAACATCCTCATGCTGACCGTAACCTAGGTCATAGTGAGTTTGTTTCTCCCGGCCTGAATCATTCTAAATATGCATTTTCCATACAAACATAACCTTTTACCCACTTTCTGAACGAGCGTAGTGCTTCCATCTTCCGGAAAAGTACAAGGACTTCTTGGCCCTGAAGAGAATTACATTACAGTCATTCGAAAAGTCTGTTACTACTGTATTTACTACTTGACACTGCACAACACCCCTGAAGACCTGAATCTTCAAGATAAAGCCAATTTTGTATTAAGAATAAAACAGAAATCTCCACAGCCAGATAAATAAAGACGCATAACTTTCGTTTCCTGTATAAGATAAAAAGAACAGAAACCATTCTTTCAAGAGAAGATCGACTGAGCCAGTTCAATATCAAAGAGCGAAAGAAAATTGAACAAAATGTTAAATAAATGGCATATTCACATCAGTTCTAAAACAACTTCCCAAACTTCAGTAAACGTCTATCGGACCGCACGGCGTCACATTCCAGGAGACATCAATATTCATGTCAGAGACCTACTGCACTTTAGACTAGATGTTCCAGCCAGAAACGACACAACGCAAGTACAGCACATTCAAATTGCGTCTATAAATACAGATCTTCACAAAGCAAACCAATTGTTACCCTAAACTTTGGCGCATCTTAGCAATGTTCAAAACACGCCTCATAAACGGCACAGATGTTGTAAATAAATGACAAGAAGGAGTGTTAAATCAAGGGGTCATGGCTCAGAAAGTGGGAGTTCAGTCGTGTCAAAAACGGCTGTAATTATTTAATCACTTACTATTGTCTTATAAATTCATATTTGTCTCACTAATTCACCGGTCTCATCGTAATAATGTACGATAAAATCATAATATAATGTGTGATAGTTAATAAATCCTTTGAATATACGTCAAAGTTCTAATATTAGAGAACGACAGCCAAAGAACAGGATCGTATTCACCAAAGAATGAGAGCATAAAATTTGGGAAATTTTTGTTACCTGTAATTGAGAATATTTATTTGCCCGTCTGCTATCTAAAGGCGTAACGATTAAATATGCAAATTATGACTCTGCGTTCTTGTTTTTTTTTATTGGCATGAAATTTTTTCACATGTACAAAACGACGATCACTGACTGAGGGCGTTTCAGAACAGGATGCTGAGGAAAATGTCCGGATTTGAGAGACAGAGGGAGAGAGAATAACAGCACGATGGAGAAAATGTGGAATGAGGAGCTGTAATTGTGCTCCACAAAACATCATTACGGCGAACAAATCATGGAGGCTAAGATGTGTTGGGCATGTAGCAAGCACGGGGAAAACAGAACTGCCTACAGTATTTTAGTCAACAAACCCGAAGGGAAGGGACTACTTGGAGGACACAGGCTTAATTAGAAGAACAATACTAAAACGGAACTCAAAGAAATAAGATGTAAGGACGAAGAATCCATCGCCCTTGCTCATGATAGGTACCAGTGGCTTGTTGATTTTGTGAACACGGTTGTGAATATTCAAGTTCCACGAAATACGAATTATTTCTTCAGTAGCTGAGAAACTGGTACTTTTGTCTGAAGAATCATGTGTTCCATTAAATCTTGCTTCAAACTGTCCAAATTAATAACCACTGACATGACATTTGCACATCTGTTCAATAGCTGTGGCTACTGTGCACATTTGTAAGAGTAAAGGCAAATCCGTCCCATTACAAGCCCAAGGTGCCCAGAGGGTTCCAGGGAGTTAAGGTTCACAGATTAGGTGACAATGGCCCAGAATTGTGGTAAGGTTGTCAGCCTTACGCACCGGCCATTTTTACCCCCCAGGAAATACTCCTGGTACCCATTTCTGTTAGAGGCTGTGACGACCCCAGGGTCTTAGTGCGATCGGAAGGACTACGTCAACGAAAAATTCCAATGACACCATTTGTAAGAGTACAAAGTAGATTTCATAATATCCTGGGTGGTTGCGGACGACGTCTAGGAAATAAAAAAGGACAGAAAGACTTAATTTTTATAAACACTTACTATAACATGTTGCAGTAACATATTTTCTACGGCTTAATTTCTTCGAATAGTAATGTCTTCTGGGACGTGACCCCATGTAATCTTACAAAAGCGCCTACTTTTCAAAAGGGCCCATTTCTTTTTCTAAACTCAGTTTCACACCGGTTATCTCCAAAGAACCTTTTTTTCGTTTATTAGCTGTCAGAGCATCAAATTTCACGCATTCTTTCTGGTTTTGTGTATCAAGAAGTGAATAAAAACAGACTTTGAAGTTTCTAGTGTAGACAAATCGAAGATTACGTTTCTTGACCAAGGGGAAACCAATGAAAGTTTTCTGAAACTTTATAAAAGATATCGGGTAACATTATCTTCGACTCACGGTTTCCAAATATTGAGCTATGAAGAAGTAGTGCATTAGGAATAAAATAAGATGTTATTTCAATCCAGTGATGTTTCTGGTCTACAGAAGTTGGAACAGCAGCTTACGTACGTATTTTTCTTCCTCCCTGCATGGCGCCGGTGACTACACAACACATTTACAACCACCACCAGTGTTTTATTACTTAGCACCAAGAAACTGAGGAAATATATGGACTCTTACCGGAAAGAACTGAAAGGTCAGACCTGTACACTCTAGATTTGTTGGCTGTTTAGCCCATTGAGGCAGGAAGGTGAAAGGGAAAGTCGTACGAGAAGTGCCAGATACTTTAAACACGGCGAAGTACTTTTCTTTCTGATTTCTTGATATCCCCCGATTTCCGGAAAATCATCCTTTTTGTTGGAAGGTCTCTAGACTTTTCCTGTTTATCGCGCTGTTAAGAGTAGCTTTAGAGGTGAAGAAGGGTATGGAGCATTGGTGAAATGCCACTGACAGGAAAAGATCGAAGTACTCGGAATAAAACCTACCCTAGTGCCACATTTTTCCACCACAAATTCCGGAAGAGTGGAAGAGGACGATTAGACAGAAAAAAAAGAAGAAGGAGGTGTAATGAGAAGTACGTGTCTTACTACTGTACAAGAAGAAACAGCAAATTTACTTTAGTATAGTTCCACAGGCAGTGCTCCCACCTCCTTCTGTTAAAAGGAGGGATGAAGTGAGGTAGGGCCTTGGGAAGTAAAGATAGTAAGTTGTAGGAAGTAGCCTGTTTGAGTACAGATCAGAAGAAATATGTTAAATATTTTGGATAAATTTCGAATGCTGGTATTTAGTAATTGCAGGAATGACTTATGACGAAATTTTGACAAAGATGTGAGGGTTGTGTTTGGGCGGAAATTTTGAGGTTAACGTGGAACATCTGAATGAGGAACATGCAATACAGCATGCCATTTGGATACCAGCTTAGCATGGAGGAGCTTAAGTGAAACGTCCGCTGGCAACACCTTGCAGATGTGTACCAACTGTAGCCAGCAATTTGACATTCAAGTAGGCAAATTCAAGCACCACTCCCTACATGCGAATGTGTATTTCCATAAAACGAAAGGATGTTTTACCGCTGCGCTTCCAAGGATAATGTTGTAAGCCCAGAAAAAGAAACAAATTGCAGGAGGCCTAGTTAGCCTAAATTTCCAGCTCAAAACCTGTAGTTCATAAAATTTGTTAACAGTCAAATACGCACACGAAAGAAATACTAGATCTAAGTTACATGGAGGTTTGACACCCCTGTTAAGGAAAATACTTCAATCTTGTATTATAAACCGGAGGTGGCCATCTTGTTTGGTAACAACGTACGAATCATTCTCGTTAAATCATATCAGCATGACGCAAGGATTTCCAAGGTACTGAACTTGCTGTTATGTATTCCTTAACAAATTACATTTCTATGCCTCTCCAGGGGGCCAGGCGGCCCCCTATATCTCCTGCCAAGCCAACAAGTATGTATAACATGAATCCAGTGTTGATGTGTGTTTGTTTCGTGATAAATTCAAAACTTTCCTAGTAAGCTACTACTTTTTTTTTTTAATTGGGGGCAACCGGCATTCAATCAAGCGCGCGGCAAATTCTAATAATAATCTCCGAGCCGCAATTGGAAGATACTAATCAATTCAAAATACCTGTCACATTCAGAAGCAAAAAGTATCCAACATCTAGATAGAAAAAAATGCTTTCGTAGTTATTTCTGTGTATTATTTTCTTTTCACTTTCTTAAAGGCCCACAAAGGAAATAAAATTTCGGGGGCATTAACAGCGCAAATTTACATGAAATGTCCCGGTCACTTACACATGTTCGTTCATGTACCCTGTGTAACAAGCATAGCACCGTGAAACGGATTTTTATTAAATTTAACACCAAGAATGAGCAATGTAACTAGATGAAAGATTCACTTTTCATTAAAAACTTATAACCTGACCCAGCTCATCAGTCGTTCGCATGGCTTAATCTCAGGGAATCTAAGTGTTCTACGTAGCAAATCGGGAATAAATAACTGTACACCACAAAGTATTCTCCGTATTATTTCACCAGATTATTGAAGTTTACGTAGGCCGGACAGCTCAGTCGGTATAGCGACTGACTACGTGCTGGGCGGTCCAGGATCGAATTCTGGTTAGGACGAGATTTTCCGCCCGTCCAGACCGGCCCTGGGGCCCACCCAGCCTCCTGTACAATGGGTCCCGGGACTTCCCGTGGGTAAAGTGCGGCCGAGGCGTGCTGCTGATCACTCACCCCCTTCTAGTGCCGCGGTCGTGGAAGAGTAGAGCTATACCTCTACCCACCCTCTGGGCCACACCGGGCCTGTAACGGGA
>Ga0136643_10001159_pt1 | contig 31477 bp, 30 predicted proteins | sample TergutLab28metaG_FD_96883 | JGI IMG/M metagenome (GOLD analysis project Ga0136643, IMG submission 96883) | Labiotermes labralis P1 segment gut microbial communities from Petit-Saut dam, French Guiana - Lab288 P1 (version 3) (version 3) | ecosystem: Host-associated > Arthropoda: Insects >...
ATGGTGTAGACGAATATGTAGTTTACGGCATCGCAGTTGGTACCGCAGAAGGTACTACAGAATAATCAGAAGATAGATTTTGAAAAACGGATTGACAGCTTGACCAGTAATTAGTATACTAGGTTGGTTGAGGATACAAGATTTTAATCAAGTATGGGAAACATCAAAAATCTTATATGCTTGATGATTAACACAATAAAAATAGCGTATTTACGTTGTTTTTAGGCAGTTGTGGCGGAATTGGCATACGCGCTAGACTAAGGATCTAGTGGTAGAAATACCTTGCAGGTTCAAGTCCTGTCAGCTGCAAACCAGTAAATACGGGGTTTCCGAGAAATCGGAAACCTCCTTTTTTTGCCCTAGACCCTGTTTGTCTAACACTTTGTCTAACACTTTATCTTGTTGCTGTTCCAAACTGCTGAAGTCTGGCTTCAAGTTTGTTTGCAATATTTGATTTCGCCTCTAAATCTAGATGTGTATAAATATTCATTGTTGTTTGGATATCCTTATGGCGAAGCCATGTTTGTATGTCTTTCAAATCAAACCCTAACATTTTGAGGTAAGAGGCCGCGGAATGTCGCAAATCATGAAACCGAATATGTGGCATACCGCACTTCTTCAGTAACAGCTTGAAGTGTTGGCTCACATAATTTGGTGATAACATACTTCCATTTACGTGTGTACAAATGTAGTCACTGTGATGATAGCTTTGGGGTTGTAGCATTTCTAACCGCTGTTGTTCTTGTCTCCATTTGTTCAACTCAGTTGCAAGAGTTTCTGGCATTGGAAACACAGCATAGCTACTGTCATTTTTAGTGCTATCACGCATGTGGACAGTCTTAAATGACTGCACAACTGTATGCTTAATCGTTACTGTGGACTCTTCAAAACTAATAGCATCCCATTTAAGCCCAAGAACCTCACTTCGCCTAAGCCCATAAAATAATGTCAATTTAATCACGACTTCAAGAGGGTCACCCTTGGAGTGCTGCAACAACTGCTCAATTTGTTTTTCATTGTAATGTTTGGCTCCTGTGAATTTAACTTTCCTAGGCATTTCAATTCTTTTCACGGGGTTATAAGCGATAATGTTTTGTTTGACAGCAGTATCCAGACACTTCGACAAATTTGCAAGATGTTTGCGAATCGTATTAGCCGAAATTGTTTGAAGCTTCGTATTAACGTATTGCTGAATATGAGCTACAGTTACATCTCGGACCTTTAACTTCAATTTCGTAAAGTATGGTACGATATGAATACTTAGCGTGTGTTTATATGCATCATGCGTTGTTGGCGAAATAGAAACACTTGTGGTGTCTAGCCATTGTTCAATGTAGTTAACAAAATCCATGTTTTTACAAAGATCAATGCCAGTGGAGTTATACTCTGTCAACAACTCGTTTAATTTTGCATCCGCCTTTCTTTTGTTATTACCTTTAATCGGAACACCTGTATCGATCCACTTTGGTTTACGTTTACCATCATCGTAGACATTAATTACAGCGTAATAATTCTTCCGACCTTTTTTTGTTTGTATGCTTCCAGTCATAAATAAACCTCTCTTTCTGCCAAATAAAGCAGGATAGTTTATCTATGCGATATCTCGCATTAAGATTGTACCATAGACAAATCATCCTGCATATCTGGTTCTTGAGCTTGGAAATATCGTTGGACGACGTATATTTTTGGAATTTTATACGCTCGTCCTATCTGTATAGGTGTACCGAACTTACCTTGTTTTATCTCTTTCCTCACCGTCTGCTTCGACACTCCGAATATTTCCATCAAGTCCTTGACGCTTAATAAGTCCCGGTAATCGCCAAGTGCTATGGGTATCGACGCAGAGCTGTTTGTTAAAATATTAGTCATGATTTCACCTCATATAGCTGCATTATGATACATAAAAACTAAAAGAATTTTACGAACCACCACTCACTAACGCCTGTGGGCGTTAGTGAGCAGAGTCATTATAAAAGCTAAATTGTTTTGTAGTATGAAATACTCAGGCCATTACATTAACTTAGCGAGCTTAATAGCGTATAGCCGCAGGTTGCGCCTTCCGCCATAAAGTTGCTTTGAATCACTGCGCTTTCCAGTTTTAATGGCCTGATGCCTCTTCAGGTTTTCCAACATATCATCAAACTCTGCTGATGGTTCATAAACTTTGAGTTTCTTCAGTAATTTATCGCGACGGAAATAAATGTGATCTTTATGAATGATGCCATCATGAACCATAGCTTCAAAATCTTTTGCACTTCTGACCAGAGTAAATTGTTTGTCACGGTATAATTTACGTATCAGTGCCAAGTAGTCAATGTCTAGCTTTATAGTCTTGCCCTGGCCAGCCCGAACGTTTTGCTCTGCTACAACACCTCTTAGCTGGTGGTAGAATGAATTGTACTCATCCTTGGCAACTTCTGGTGTGACAAATCCTTTGTCAATACGATACGTTAGGAATATTTTATACGTCGCTTCTAGGAAAAATTGAGTTTCCTGTAATCTGTCATGGATTCCTGTTTTGGTACTAAGGTAAATGTCTAACCACTCTTTCAATAAACCACAGATTATATCATAATTTGTAATGAACCATTTGATGAAATAGTCATAAAATGTGGAGAGCATCAGTGGTTCTTGCTGGCAGGCTGTAAGCTTATCGTTGTCTATTGGGACTGTCATTTTAACCGGGAATATACGGGATGCATTTGAACCAAATCCCGTGTAATACTCTCCTGTTGATAGAACGCCACATCTTGGTGGTGCCTTGGCAACCTGCTGCCCTCTCATACGTGCAGGTTCTACCCCATCGCCTATAATACGGATAACCTCGAAGAATAATTTTTCTTGTTGACGAAGGCTCTCGCTATCTTGAGCAGGATAGAGGTCGTCCAATATGATTACACAGTCGGATTTTTCATACAGTATTTTTACTGCCGCTGGTATAGATGAATTAAGTCTGGGGGGTGGCTCTAAGGGTTTGTCACGGTTGTATATGTGAGATTGGAAGTTAGTGTAAGTGGTTTTTTTCATGCCTGTTAAGCCGTGTACAAACACCATGCAACGGGGAATCTTCCCTGAAGCGATAAATGCCTCTCGCATTATATTTAATAAATTGAAGGCGAATATTACTCTGCCGGACTCTAGGCTTAGGTTGGTAATCCTTATCATTCCAGCCTCAGCGTCTTGCTCTGAAATGTTTGGATCAACTGCCAGCTTAGTATTCGACATCGGACTCCATTTGACACTAGGTTTGCTCTTAAGCTCTTCAGGCCAGATTAAGCCGTCTCCTTTATTAAAGACAGGAATTCCTTCAACGATATGAGTTCCAAGACGACCTAGTCTTGTTGTTTTCTCAACCTCGACATCATGGCATTGATGACGTATAATGTTAGCGATGTGTACACCTGCCTTGGGTACTTCTGGGTTGAGTGTGCATCGAAGGTCTCCGTCATTGGGCCAATCATATTTTTCTAAATCTTTTAACGGTATTTCAATCGAATCTACCTGTGAACCATCCATAAGTGTAGGAACCACTTTTGCATAGGTCGTGACAATGCCATCGTCCTTGACCTCCTTCTTACCTATTAACTCTGGCAAGAATCTCCCGATAAACTTCTTGATTTCATCACGCTCACCATCCTTATTGGGTTTGCCAAGCGTTACCAACTCAAGTCCACTCTCAGTTGTGAATTCGTACCACTGGCTGTCGTTAATATCAATTCGATTCATTACATTTTCCTCCTCTACTTTGTAAACGCCCAGGGATGGTGTTGCCCATCCCCGAGCAACGTGACTTTAAGCAAATGCCTTCCTATAATTGGCTATGGCGTTTAGTAAGCGAGTAATTGTATCAACTACTGGTTTGATGAATTTATTGAAAAACTTGCCGATCCTACCCCATTTAAATCTTCGAGGCTTTTCTTCTTCTCTCTGACGTGCCTGCACTTGTGCCTCTCTCAGTTGATTCTCCAATTGAACAATCCTTTCATGTAACGCTTTATTGGAAACAGAAGTATCATGGCTTCCAACTGTTGGTGAATTGTGGAAATGGTTTCGCATAATAGTTTTCTCCTTCTAGTTAAAGATTTTTGAAACGTAATTTTGAATCAGAAATACCAAATCTACCAGAAATACCAGATGTTTTTGATTGACTTATTTTCCATAAGATGATCCCATGACTTACTCCTAAGAAGATTTTACTATCAGCACTCACAATGTTGATGATGTTTGAACCAACAGCGAGTGTCCTGCTGATTCAAAATATCTCCTTTCCTCATTTTTCCACGGCAACTACTGAAAATGATATAGAACGTGGTGTTGATATAAATATACTCCATCTTAAATTCAATGACTAATTACACAAAAACAGGGAACAAATGTTCCCTGGATGACTTAAAATTTGTTAGGAGAGTAATTATGGTAGAGTGTAGTGCAATAACATTTGAGAATTTTATAAGTAGATGTGAAAATTTCCACATAAATAGTGAAGCTTTTAGGAATGTCATTCAGGACTACCCGACTCTCTTTGAAGGGCTATATAACCTAAATAACTCTTTGTTCCTTGAACTTGATAATATGCACAACTTGAACAGAGATGAGTTATTAGAGGCAATATTTACTGTTGTTTACGATTATCTAATTATGCATATGGAGATGTCTGAGATATTTGGCAAATGTGCATACACCGAGTTATGTCCTGACGTTTTAAATGATTATGCAGAAGAGATTGAAGAGTTCTTAAAAGAAGATAATTCTAATATGGAGAGTGCCGACGAAATCATAAACATACCGTTCTATCGAATTGTCCGTGATGCATGTCTTTTTAATACACTCCACAACTATTTGTATTGCTCTAAGGATGGGAAAAGCCTATCTCTTAAAGAATTTGTTCGTAAACACTCTAGCAGAAATTATCCAGATGATATATACAAATATGAATTAGCTTATGATGATGAATCTAAATGCGATTTGTACGAAGAGTTTTTTAAAGAAGTTAATAAATTAGGAGTATGGAAGCATAGAGTGTCAAAAATGAGTAAAGGATTACATAAGCGTTCAGATAATTCAGCAATTCCAGAATGTATTGAACATGAGATGACTCTTTACTATAACTTGTCTCATCCAGCAGATCCGTCAGACCCAATAGTAATTGCATACGATAAAGTGAGTAAAATATTTAATACCTTTAGAATAAATCATGCATTACCAAAAGACAACGAGTATGAACGTAAAATGGAAGAAGCCAATAGAAGTGTATTATCTCGTATCAAGAAGAATGCTGACTATGAAAATTATTTAGAGCTTGGCAAGTATATTTTATGTAAGCTAAAAGAAAATCCCAAATATTATGGATTCGCCCTATATAGATTTGAAATGCAACACCGTTTGTATGCTATTACGAATGAAGTAAACAGTATAGTTGATGTAGATCATGACATGGAAAGAACAATTGCTCTTGTAAGGTCTTATTCTATGGAAGATATTCATTTTCCTAATGTGCGTGCTTACTTTGGTGAAATTGAAGATAATGAAATTTTTGATTTTTGCATTTCACAATTTAAATCCTTAATGACAATCGCTAGGATTTCGACCATGCTAGTGATAAATGGCTTCATACAAAATGGATATTTGGGAGATGATTGGTATGATTTTTTTCTTGATACATTGAATGAAATGGCTGAAGATGTTTTATATTCCCCTAAAGATATAGATTATTCATGTAGCCACGAAGCCAAGGAGCTATTCAAAAAAATTTTATCTTTTCCAATTACAACTCGCAAGGGAATGTCTGTAATAAATAGACAATTAGAAAAAGATATAGAAAGATATGAATGGAGTGTACGTAATGGAGTGTTCCCAAAAATAAAGAATTCTGAATGGAACCCTTAGTTCTGCTCAGCCACAGCCATATATCCAACCCTCGTTTCAAACCGCAGGATGTCAAACCCATATTGTTATACAGTGTGGAGAAATGGAGATCTTCCACACTGTATATTTTAGATAATAAAATATGTGCTGTTGTTGTAGGTCTATGCAGGTTGGATTCTTCCACCAGTATAACGCCTTTTTGCTATTCCCAGCAAGTAATTTGAGACGGGACACACCTGTGTATATCTCTATAAGCTATCCTTCTAAATATGAATACAGGCTATCGAGATTCTTTAACTTCATACTTTTGGGAAGTGTAACAGGCGATATATTAAGCTCTGCAAACGTCATCATTACACGTTCTATATTTCTATAGTGCAAAGCCTTCTGAGCAAGGTGGAGAGATTTCTTCTTCGGTATAAGTTCCAGAAGAGCTTTCATCCGTTCTAAAGTATTGCCTCTCTCTCGTTTGTTTGGAATTTTCTCGTTAATGCCGTCTTCAATTAGCTTAACAGCTTCCTTTTTGATATAGTAGTCGCCACGAGGAATTATCGTCTTGAATATACGCATAAATATGTCATTGCCGGTCTTTGAAAAATGTTTAATATGATTAGAAATACTATCGGAATTTGTTTTAATTCTCATCAAACGAATTTCAACTCGTAAAATACCCTTGGCAGCTTTCATTTTTGATTGAGCTTCCTTATCGTATGCAGAGAACTCTATATGTGGTGCTTTTTTTACTAAGTCGAAGCTAAGCGTTTTATCAATCCGCTTATTAGATTTCTTATACTTCGGAGTGAATCCCTTAACCTTGCCCATACAATGCAGGATTTTAATATATTGAGATACCTTTTCTCTGCTGCCGACATCTACATTAGCTGTAAGGTCAATGCGGGTCAGCGTGAAATCACTTAATTTGTACTCTGAATCAAAATAATCTTTAACGCGCACTTTCAACTCCCGTAGTAACGTCTTCGTGTTTCGGTCGGTCGGTTTCCACAACTTTGGTATATCATCGCCACCAAGCACTTTTGATGGATTGACAATCAACTTAATTTTGTTCTGTAAAAAACCTTCACAGTATTCAACTGTTATGCCATCCAATACTAATGCCTTGTCAGAATGAACGGTAAAGTAGTCCCCCGATTTATCCTTTGATTTTATTAAGCGATGGCTGCCCCCCGCTTTAGCATAAGCCCTAGACAGTAATTCATCGTATTTTTGTTTTGAAACATTTGCGGATGCCTCTAACGTATGTGGTGAAATAATCATTGGTTTAACCCTCCATATATATATTATTATTTTTACACACTATAGGCAGAATCTTACTCTATCTATAGGGATGAATAGGTGAATATCAACTAATCTATGATTCCGATAACTCCTATTTCATCATCTTACTATACGGTATATACATGGACAGTTTTAATTATCATCATATGATTTTTGATCAAAATTTACTAATTTTTCCAAAATTAACGATTGGATGATTATTGATATTACGATACACTATGAACCTCCTAATTCCGACCATCCCAGTGAACCAACTTTCAGATGCACGTATTAATGGACACTGAGGATAAACTGCCATATACTAATAACTAGCCATATTCATATCTTATTTAAATTTATCATAGTGCCATATGAGATTTGGACGTGTTGTCGCAGCAAATAGCCATAACTGCGCGATACGGCATATTTGAGTATACGGTACAAAGCAATGAAGCGATGTCAGAAAATATATCAATGCCGATGGGCAAACAGTGGAGGTTATTGAAGAATGAAGAACAATGGCGATATAATTCAATTTGTAAAACGGCGTGATTATATTATGCTTAATAATGCTCTCGGAAACGGCTCATTTGGAACAACAGCACTCCTTAAGGATCCATTTATTGATGAGCTGTTTGTTGCTAAAAAGTATGAACCTGCCGCTGGTGTAGACAAGGTAAAGTACTATAAAAACTTCCTTGACGAAATTAAACTCCTACACAAGTTACACCACCGAAACATAGTTCGAATATTCAATTATTATGCTTATGAGGAAATGAACACTGGCTATATTATAATGGAATATGTCGAAGGTATGAATATTGGCGAGTTTATTAGCGACTACTTTGCTCCGTTTTCGGACACAGACCTTGATACTATTTTCGTTCAATTAATTGATGGCTTTCAATACATTGAAGAGCATGGAATCATCCATCGAGATATCCGCGAAGGAAATATATTAGTAGATAAAACAGGAATAGTCAAAATAATTGATTTTGGTATTGGAAAATCATTTGATATAGAAGGGTGTAATAACGATAGTTTAAACAGTAAAATAAATAGGGCAAATTCTGATACATTGCCCGATGAATACTATGAAGGCGTTTACACTTCAAAAACCGATCAGTATTATCTGGCAGAGTTATTTAATCGTCTTATGAGAGAAGCAGAACATGTAGATGAATCTGATTTTTCATACCACGATATATTGACAAAAATGATGCAAAAAAATTACCAGAATCGGTTTGATACTTTTACAGAACTTAAAGAAACAATTGAAAAACATGACTTCTCAGTAATGTATGTCTCGGCAGACGATAAAAGAAAATACCAAGCTTTTGTTGATAAGATATTTGAATCACTTTCTTCTTTCACAGATGAAATGAAATTCAATACAGATACGGGATTCTTTATTACGAGATTGGAAAAATCATTGACAGACAACTTATTCGAAGACTATATTCAAAAAAATGCCGATGTCATAAGTGCAATCGTAACAGGTGCTTATCGTTATAACAATGATATTGGTATTAATTGCTCAGCGGTAAAGGAATTCCTTGATTGGTTCAAAAGCACGACAAAACCATCTCAACAATTGATAATCAATAATATAATTGCTAAGCTATCTTCTATTAATGTTGTTATCGATGATAACTTGCCGTTTTAGATGGTATCAACTGACAAAAAAATATGATATATACATGTCATTAATTTTTTGCGATTTCGGTATAGCATATCTTTTAACCCCGCCATCACTTCATTTTACCTAGTGAAATACTGTTTGGTGTAATAATGTTTAACAACCTTTTTGACCTGCACATCATCTATCTGTGGTCATTCGTCAATTCGTCCACGAGTTATAGCTGTTCGTAAATCCTTTCGAGTCCTATCGGCTATTACGTCATACTCAATCTAGGCTATGCCACTCATTAATGTGAATAGCTGCTTTCTTAAAAGACTGCGGTGTCGATTGCTTCCATTAGGGATACAATGTTAAGAATGCGACTGTCATATAATTCAACAAACGATATCAGGTGTTTTGTGCTACGTCTCATATGAGATAATGATTTTGTCAAGTCATGCTGAATCAAAAAACAGGGTCTCCATTATAGAGACACCGTTTATGTTTATTACCAATATATGTTTGACACTGTTGTGACCGTAATATCCGTTAGTCGCTCGACAACAACTCCTGCAGACTGTTAATTATGGATTCTATATCTCCTTGGAGATTTTCCTTCTGCTTCGTTGATAATCCAGCTAGATCAGCCTTCTTCAACTCTTTAGTTGCATTAGCTATCACCTTTATATGTCCTCTTGCCATCGTATATCCAGTTTGCGACTTCTTCTCAGCTATATCATCTGTCATCTTGGGGATTATGGATCTAACTGATGTTTTTCCTGATTTCAATTCTCTCTTAACTTCTTCTGACAATGAGGCCAGAATTGATTCATCCGCCAAGTCTGCTGCTGCCGACACTGACTTATTCTTCAATATGGAGATTAACAAATCCGCGTCATCATTATTACCCTTCTTGCGCAGCAGATCAACGGTCTGAATGACTTTCTTGCCTCGTTCATATGTCTTCCCGGATGATATACCAACCTTACTAGCAACCACATCGCGGGTGTCTCCTATGGGGTCGCCCACATCAGAATCTTCCGACCCGGCCAAATTGTCCATGTCGGTTTTATTCTGTTTCAAATTTTCGATACTACGTTTCTTCGCCTTGACTGAATACACTTCCTCCAAAGTAATACTCTCACGGATTCTCTGCTCAAACGTCTTATTCCGGCCTGCATTATAATGAATCAACTCTTCCAATTCTTCTTCTTCAGATGCAAACTCAATTATCTCGCACGGAGCAGTTGGATACTCCAGTTCCTTGGCTGCTAACCATCTTCTATGTCCTGATATAATGGTGTAGTCTTTATTGACCACCAATGGAGTTACTATTCGACCACGTTCTTGAATCAACGCTACTAGATCAGAAACATCCTCACTACCGTATATCTCTTTATTCCTTGGGTGTGACTTCAACAACGATATATCGGTTTCATTTATTTCCCGTATCGCTACTTGTTTCTTTGGGGCCATAACACCTCTCCTTATAACTTCCATTTGAAAATCTAACGGGTTTCTTGCTTCCTGCTCTGTCATGATTATGCTCCTTCGTACGTGCTGTTATTACTATACATAATTAAAATAATACTGTCCAGTATCAATTGCTGATAGTCAAAATAATAATATCTTTCTTAGATAGTGACTATTTAGTAAGATCAGCAGAAATGAAGTCATACAGTTTGACGTTATTCGCCATACCACTGATGGAGGTCGTTGCAGATGGTGTAACAATCAACTTGTGCTTCATTTGTTCTTGGTCAAATCTAACTCTATAAGGAGAAATAATTATGGAAAATTTAAGAACCAATGCAGAGCATATCTTAGGAAGATTCAAGGACATGTTACCAGATTATTCATTGTTAACGAAGCCAGTTATAACCGTCAGGCCATGGCCAAATCTGGATGACCTGTTATGTATTGAGCAACAGCACACGCAGGATAAAATGTGGGAGATTATATCCAATGCAATGCTTGATAATAAGGATCGCTCAAATGAAGAACCTATTAACACCAGATATCTTTTCTTCGACTTCAACAATGAGTATAACCAAAGAGAGTTTATATGCTTCGAGCGTGAGCATTTTGGAGATGCCGTATTAAGCGTTACTCCTATGGGAGATAAGCCGCTATGTGATAACATTTCCCGTCAGTCGTTTAGCTTTATTTCGCCCAAGGACGATTTAATAGATGGTGAGATATATGCCGTTGATGTAGGCGGTGTTAAGCGAGCCTTTCTTAGAGCTAAGATTGAAGATGGAAACTGCCCTATCATTGAACTAGAAGAATTTTGTATGCTGGCTCGTCTAAAACAGAACGATGAAACAGAAATAGGAGTCATAGCGGTTTTCAATCGTAGCCGTGGGATATTATACTCCGATATCATACATGGATTCCCCGACCTTGCAGACGCAGAACTGGAATCTCTACAATGAGTGCAATGTCAACAGCAATAGGAACGATTTTATTGCAAAAAATAAAAGTAATATGCTGTCTGAGGGTGTTCCTAAAAATGAGATATCTACGTAGAATGAAGAAAAATCAGCCTTTTGATTTCATATTAAGTATAGCGGAAGGTGAATAATATCACCCTCCGTGTTAACAAATTGGAAGCCCAGCTAACCTCCATGCAAAGGCTTCCACCTACATATTATGGTTCACCTCACTTCTACTACTTAGCAGCCGATACAATGTAGTCTTGCCAATATTACAATTCTTACATATCTCGTCTACTGAGAATTCTTTACTGTCATACATCTTCAACGCCATGTTGGCTTTGTCAGCCGCCACTTTAGGACGACCGCCTAAACGACCTCTGGCACGAGCAGCAGCTAAACCTTCACGGGTACGCTGAGCAGTTAAGTCGGCTTCAAATTGACTCAGACCAGCGAATATGGTAAACATCAATTTCCCATGAGGACTGCTGGTATCCAACCATGTTTCTTTGAGGCTACGAATATTAGCCCCACTGGATTGTATCTGTTCTACAATGGTAAACAAATCCTTGGTACTGCGGCTTAACCGGGTAAGCTCGGAGATTATTACAATATCACCATCGCGTAGCTGCTCCATCATCCGTAGCAACTCCGGGCGGTCTGATTTTTTACCGGTAACTTTCTCAGTAAATATCTTCTCTGCACCATTTTCATTTAACGAATCCAGTTGCCGGTCAAGATTTTGGTCAATGGTACTAACACGAGCATATCCTATAATCAGTTCTCCCAACTCCTTCCTAAAAACGTATGGTGCTATAGGTAATCGAACTTTGATAATGGAACGAGTAATGGGACTGATTAACAGCCATATAAGCTACCCTTCAACCCCAAATGCAAAAGTTCCAATAACGAGCGTTTTAGGAACTATGCTTGATAATATTAATTTTCAATATTCCGATGGCAACAGTATAATACCGTCCATCAAATACAGCTTTAACTCATCCAATGGGAAATCTGTATATGGTATTTCCTGAGTAATGATTAGCGTCGTATCATTGTAGCCACTGACAACGGCGGTGTTGTCATCGTGGTTGACTACCAGCTTCCAAACCTGAAACTGTGGGTCAAGTCGTTTGTTTGTCTGGCAACTGCCGATTATGTCCAGAAACCAGTAACATCCCGCAGCTTCTGCTATAGCGATAACTCCATCTGTAGCAACCGGAAAGAACTCAAATGGTGAAAATCTATGGTATGCTTCTGTACTATGGGCGTGGTTTATAATGTCCAGTATTTCTTGCTTAGACTTCATGCCTGTACCTCCTTGTCGTTGTATTTGTTATATTAATTATCCATAATCTTAAAACTAACATGAGCATGGAAGGTTTTGATTGGCGGAGTTTCGTTCGCCGTAGGCGATGGAAACTCCGCGGATCTAAACCTGGAATGGTCATGTTAGTTTGGCAACAGAGCAAAACTGGATGTGATCTCGCAGGGCTTTAGCCCGGAGTGGATCTCATCTAGGTTTGCGAAACGCCTAGTATAATCACTACATTGGGTAACACCGCAATGCACCATATCGAAACTAAAATGGTTATACATTATGGATATTTTACTGCCTCACATTTGCAATCTTCATAAAGAGGCACCCTTGGATTCATGACAGCTACATCCTCTGGGAACTGGGCAGATTGGGTGTTCGCAACAGTCCATATGCTGACGAGAGCCGATACATCCAAGCATCCATGACAACAATCAAACTTCGTCGGACCGCGAAATCTAAACCACAACCATCTCAAGTGCACGGCGACCTGCCGGTGACTCCGCCGCGGCACCTCCACACTCTTAACATTTTTAAACTCCAGGTGACACCATAGAGCACCTTGTTTGCACAAAGTTATACATAGCAAATGTGACTTGTTGCAATGGTGACACTTTCCTTTTGTAATCTTCGAGAACAGAGAAGCCGACAGATTTCAGACCACCTTGGCTGCTCAAGCTCGTGATGTCATCAAAATATGTTTATAACTCGAACCCACAAATCGCGAATACCGATTTATCAACACTTTCACATCTGACTGCGGACTTAAACCTGCTCGAGGACTCTGCCGGCCGAACAGGAAGGCGGATACCCCATCCTCCACAGCCATTACAATTTATTACTCCAGCGAATCGCATGAAGCATTTGTCGTGAAACAAATTATTCATCACAAAAGGTGTTGCTGTTAAACGGATAAATCTGCTTTGATACATTTTCGAATATCTTCCCCATGTTTTACGCTATACTGCTGGAGAATATAATTAATATAGTCCTTCTCAACCATTTTGTAATAGCTGACTAAACCACCCAGTACCTGAATATCGTTAAGGCTCCATTGTGTGGACGATTTACGATCGCGCATATAATTATCCAACATAGCTTTGAATGTCTTCTTCCGCTTGTGACCAATAGTGATTTCATTTTTACTATTCAGCATCAGGCCCAAATTCCAATTGCGTCCGGCAGATGAACCGTAACGTGTTTTCTCTGGTTTAATACTGAATGGTGCATTGAATTGTGACAGAATGCCAATAACGTGTTGCTGCACCAAATCCTTGTCAAAGTCAATCTTGCAGGAAATCAATAGGTCATCGGCGTATCGTGTATAAACAAACCGCCGGTTATCGAAATTCCGTAATGAGTTGCTGATTTTATGATCAACGGCAATCATCATTACATTAGTTATAAACGGCGATATGGGTGTCCCCTGCGGCAGTCCATCATTTAGGAAACACAGACTGAGTGCTTTTTGTAGTTCGTCCCTGCCATCGGGCCACTTCACTATTTCACTAAATGGAAATATTAGCGACATCATATCCAGAACGAATGTTGGCGTGGTACTACCAAAGAAGTCTGCGAAATCTAGTTTCAAGAACCACTTGCTCTCGTTCCTCTGGTGACGCTTCACCGCATCAATGGTACTGCGTCCCCGGACATATGCAAACGCCGTGGTATGGTACAGTGTGAACATTTCTGTTTCAAACAATGTCTTTAGTTCCCGTAGAGCAGCCATCAATTCTGGGCGTGGTGCATCAATGCGCCGTAAGCCGCCGGAACTCTTGGGAATATAGAACGTGTGATAAAGAGAAGCCCTGTCCTGTGTGGACAGAGCTTCCTTGGATTCATTGTATTTAGTTAGCAATCTAACCATTCTATCGACATTGGTATTGTGCAACAGTTTCTGGCTTGGGCTGTCAACCCAGTGAGTGCGGGTACTGGTTGTATTGGGTTGTAAATATGGACTCAAATCCGCTATCCCTGCCATTATATCGTCAAATGACATCTGGTAATACCGGGGTGATTGTTTTATGGTGATGTATGGCATAGTAGCTACCTTCTTTCTTAATATTGTTACACTTGATATCTTGATGGGCGACAACACAACTGCAGCATCTGCGTGTTTTCGGATACCAGCTCTTCAGCAGAAAGTCAAGAGGTGACGAACCCGCATAGCCACTGGATTCCGACTGATGACTATAGGCCACATTCTGCACACGGATGCCGATGAGCGACCCCAGGCGCCTCTGGAGGAGCCTGGTCCCCATCCCACACACCCTAACATTTTATTACTCCGGGTTAGACCTCGAAGCACTTACCTGATTGCATGGGCGAGCAGTTCGCAACGCGAACGACCAGCCAATAGTAAGTTAAACATATCAAGCGTTGTTAAAATGCATCCAGTGTGAAATTGAACGCGTCCATCTGTATGAATTTTCTCAGTTGTTCACCTTTTACAAAGTTGATAAAATTGGCTACTCCCAATGAACTTATCATCCGAATTGTTGGTGCAACCGATAATGTTACATTGCAAGCAGATACTGGTGTTTCTGCTGCTGCCTCGTCATGTGTAAAGTTCATAGAGTTGATAAAATTGTCCACCATCTTCACGTCAGCCCAATTCGCGGCATAGTGTTGCGCGTCGGTTAATCTAGTGCGGAAATCGAACATGGCCTTGATGTAGGGATTGTTTTTGTTAGCAACCGCAATCTCCCGGCGAAGTTCGATATTATCCACACACAGAAATACATAACCGGATAACTTCTGGTGTACATATCCATGAGATGCAATCTTAATGGTGTTATTAATTTCCGGGTTTATTTCACATAACATATGCGCCAGTGCATCAACTTTCACCATTCCAACATGCTCCTGCCGGAACATCTGATTAGCCAAATTCTTAGGTTCAACGGCATCAAAGTCATACAGCGTCAACTTTGTTAACCCAAATCGTGCCAGCAATTCCGCAACCGTAGACCCAATCGACCCGCAGCCAATTATGTGGATGCGCTCTGTGACTTCCTCCGGCTTAAAATAGTCATAGCTCTTGGTAAGATTCAAAGTCCCCATGCGTCACCTCCGTAATTATACGCCCCATAAATACTATACTGGCGATAGCTTTCAAACCCTTCAAAATCACCTTCCAACTCAAGCCGTTCAGTGTTACGATCTTTGGTGCCACGCTTAACCTTCTTGAAATTGATTTTCTGAACTTTTTTCTTTGCATCAGCAAGAAACGCATCCATGCCTTCACCGCCAAGTAGCTTTACCTCTACATCTTTATCTTCATATAGAATGTTGCGTTGCATGTCATAAACAAGCGTATGGACGGCCAGCGACTTGTTCCAAATCATAAAGATATAGTGCATGTCTGGGTCCAATTGGCCCAGAATCTGTTGCCGGTGGCTATCATCTACACCTGATGGCGAAACACTCATATTATTGTGACTGTGTCCCTGCATACGGATGTTGTTGAAGGTGCTGTCATCAAGCTCGTACAGCCACTGGGAATATGATTCTTGGTTTGTATTTACGGTGCTGGCAGTGACCTCTTGAGGGTATACGAAAATATCCTGTATGATAAATTCATTGTCGCCGACACGCTCCACTGTCCCATGCCAACCCACTTCATTTGAGAATTCTGTTACCAATGTAATGGTTTTATGGTATGCCTCCATAGTAAGCCATACAGTAACATTGCCATCTTTATAGTTGAAACTTTTGTTGTAGCTGAATTTACCATCCAACATTTTGGTACCGTTAAGTGATGCAGAGAAATCTGCAAGTGCTTCCTGTTTCATTTCCTCTGTCATTGTTATAGGTCGTGGCATATTACATCTCCTCCAGTTCAGTAATTGCTTCCAGTGGTGTTAGCAGTCTACCATCACGAGCTTCCAAGCAGGGTATAGTGGTACGTGAGAAATCTTCTGCGAACCTACCGATTACGCTGGAATCGTAGAAGTTTAAGTTTCGTGCGGATACCACCGCCTGATCTATGGCACCAACGTAATCCCGTTTCTGCATATACTCCTGAAAGCGGCCGGCATAATTTCCAATGCAACCAAATGATTGTATATGGGTGTTGGGGAAGTATGTTTTACTTTCCGCCGGAAACGTGAAATGTCGCAACGCTTTAATACCAGATTTCATATCAACCGTGTAAGCGGCACATATCCGCAACTTGTATATGTCGTCACTGAAGATGGCGCGGTACAATGTCTCCATTTCCGATTCCATAATGCTGTGAACAATGCCACAATATAAGTACCCGTCATGATTTGACGCGTACTGTTCAAACGCATCTTCGTCGTATATATCGACATATCCGTGGGCAACGAATTCTATTACGGTTCCTTCCACCCGGATAATGGTGAGATTCTTGTTACACATGAAATATTCCATCAACTCCGAGTCGCCAGATTGTGCGCCGATAGAACCTTCCAGGCCTGCTAATGTATACATGCGCTCCTGTATTGTGTTGTGGGCATCCCGCATCATGGATAGATAGTGTTCGTAATCTATTTGGTATGTTGAGATTTCTTTCTTGAGCGCAGCAACCTTCTGGCGTTCAAACACTGTTTCAAACCCGGCCAGTTTAGTACGAATGATTTCTGCCCGGATATCGAGGTCTCGGGAAAGTGCCTCTATCAACGTTTCATACTCGACGGCATATTTGCTTCCTGTACTTTTCAACAAATCAATCTCCATTTGGGTCAGAGGATTGTCAGCAAACAGACGCGGCAGGTATTTGGGTATCATCATCTGTAGAACGTGGAATTGTTTTAGATCTAGTTTGCCGATGAAGATGATTGTGTTTCTTTCGGATTCGTCTGTATAGAATAAGGCTTTTGTCTTACGACCATAGAAAATGTGTAGGTCGTCGCGCCGAGTATAGTCACTCATATAACGCCTGCCAGTGCCGGCGTCGGCTTTGATAATATCCATCATCTTCACCCCAGCTTCGGGATACAGAGTGTGTATAATATGAATGTTATGCGAAGATTCAACCGGGTATAGGTTCACATCTTGAAGAAACCATGTCATACATTGGTTGATAGATGCCGTTGTTATCTCATGCTCGGATAGGTGTAACGATTTGCAGATGAGTAGTATTGTTTCATTTGATGGTAGCCGCTTATGGCACAATGCCCGTAGTGTGGCCAGAAATGATTGGTCTACAGCATTTATTGCGGTTATATTGGAAAACAACCTATCGGCTACTTCAGATGTAAATACAGTTTCATGGATTCGTTTGTTGAACATTTATGTTTATCCTCCTTCCAAAAAAATCCGGGGCAGTGAGTTTGATGGCTACCGCCCCGTTAAGTATTTATTAGGCATTATCGGCCTTGACGACGTTCAAGAGATAGCATTTGTCCGTTATCCCGAATTCAGCGAATGTTTTGTCCAGATCGCCAGGTGAAAGTGTAGAGCCGTCCAAGTTCATCATGCCGATAGTGTAGTCGATACCTGCACTTTCCAACGCATCACGCAGAGTAGTATTTTCGTCTATTATTTCGCTAGACCGTTTGACGTTATTTCCCATAGTAACTTTAATCATTGAATTTTCCTCCTAGAAAATGATTGAGGAGGGCGTGGTGTCGCCCCCCTCTGTTAATTAGTTTCATACGGTTGGTTATACGACAACGTTAATACTTTCGGCGATGGCAGCACGCTCGGTATTAATATCTTCCAATACTTTTGCAACTTCGCCTTCGATTTTTTCCAGATACACAAAGGCCAGCCCAGCCTTGTCGAGTACATATTTTTTTGCATCCTCAACATCAGACGGGATTGTCAGTGTAACAGTTGCCAGTTTAGCTTCGTCGTTGGATACGCCGCCAAAGCTGATGCCATAGTCATTTAGGCTACTTGAGCCAATGCCAACCCTGAACAGAGTTTCCTTTGTTTCATCGTTGGTAATTGCCAGAGCAGATGGACGGTATTTTCTAACCATTTCCAAATTCGCCATTGATACAGCCGATGTGACAACATAACTGTTGCCTGCGATTGTTACTTTTGCCATGCGAGATTCCTCCTATAGAGTGTATTTTTTGTATGGGGCTTAGGTATACCTTAGCTCAATACGTATACAGAATATATATTTTCACGTGGTACATATACGATAATAACCTCATGCAATTGTAATGTTAAAAGCCGTATAAATCTCCCGCTAAATAAAAATCCCCCGGCTATTAACCGGGGGCAAACACTAACTAACTTGGCTTACGTATTGTTTAATTTCTCTTTCAACACGAGCTTTAGTTACGAATAGTGGTTTCTTCAGTACAGTTACGGTGATATAGTTTGCATCAACTACATATCTGCCCTCAAACCCAAAGCCCGAGCCATGTCCCTGTTGCATATCACCTGTCCATTTGATGCCGTGCTTTTCCGCATCATTTTTTGCTCGTGTATATAATGCGTGCATATCTTGCGGTCTGGTAACTTTGATTATCATAAATTTCACCCTTCAATTGTTTAGTTGCTACGCTGCCAGTACCATATCGTAGGCTCTATCTATCAGTGGGTTTCCGGTGATTGTTTTGGCGAACATATTCTCCCGATAATTTGACGTTTCCCGTAATGGTTTAGCATGAGTAGCGAAGTCACTGACAGCGCAGACAAAACGGTATGCATTTCTATCAACATGTTGCAGGTCGGGAGCATCGAAGTAGCGCATCGTCAAGTCCTTTCGGATCGTGTTTACATTTTTCCTGTGTATGTCAGACGGGTCTTCATCCATGGGCAACAACATTTCGATGTACTCCGTAACCCTAGAATCTGGCAACTGAATCTGCGATAATCTGTTGAATTCCGCATTGAGATTGTCCATATATCTGCGGGCGAACATCAACGTTTGTTGTACCTCTTCCATTTTATGAGTAAGATTGCCCACATGTACCGTAGACCACATGCGCTTGGCATTATGCAATGCAAGATTTAGTGTATTTTGGCACACAACACGAATTGGCGTACATGCAACGCGTACACTGCTGGTGCCGTCATGGGAATTGTAAAACACCAGATACGGTTCTACCCTATCCTCTAGCATGGTATACTGCTCCGGTAGTTTGGCAAGCATCCAAACCTTACGCCCGCCATGCAAGCTGCCTGCAGTTTCAAAACGGACACCTTCGCCCAGCAAGGCATCCACAAATGCAAAGGCTTCGTTGTTTTGCACTATTTTGTATCTGTCAGATACAACACCAAGAACACGGTTATCAGTTTCACGAATGTTAGCTTTGTAACCTGGAATGGGATCATATAAATTTGTCATAATTGGCCGTTGGATGACAGTCCAGTCAAGCCCAGACTTTTTAAGTGCATCGTTGGAACTTAAAGCGTCTTCAACACAAATACCAAGACCATGCCATGGTGCTACTCTTGTATAGAACATTGTTTCAAGATTTGCCGGCATAATTTTTCTCTCCTTATCGTTTGGGAAATTAAATAAGGGCCTCCTCGTTGGAAGCCCCTGCGTGTCGATAATTTTTATTCTGTACTGACAATAGCTTTTTTGCTTTTTAGCTTGATGATGCAGTCTATGAATTTAATCACATCTTTAGCTGCTGAAAACAATGCAATACCAGCAGTTATTACAATTTCAATAATTTTCATTTTGTTCATCGCGCGTCCACCTCCTTCCGTATACCTACATACATGAGTAAAATATATAATTGGCAAGGGTTAGAATGCGATTTATGAAGTATAAAAAAATAACGACTCCCTATTACGTGGAGTCGTTTGGTGAACATAATTAGTCGTTTTTATCTCAAATTAGATTGTGTCATGGTAGTAAGGCGTCCATTTTCAAACACAATGGTTACACCGGAACCTGCATGGGGTCCATCCCATGTATATCCTCTCCATGTGGTCACAAATGGATTTTGTAATGTTGCAGTAGTGCTGGTAACGGAACCCAAAGTACCTGCAACCCCGAAGATTTCTTCTACTTGGCTTAGTGACATGCCATTGCGCAGTAGTCCGAAATTTTCTAATGTTACTCCGGCAACGAAATTGGCGGCGAAGTATTCAGCGGCAATCCGTCTTTCCTCTTCTCGTTGTATTTGCGCCACGCGGTTTAGTATATCGCCGGCCAAAGGTGATGAGATAATGGTCAGAATCAATTCCTCATTATCGGTAAACAATGATGTGTCGCCGCCATGATATAAACTCACCTTCGGTCCGATAGTCACTCCCATCCATGCCATCATGTTGTGGAATTCATAAACGTTCCAATGATGTCTGTCGGAGAATTCGATTACACCTGTTAACTGGAAAACCATAGATTCCATGGTTGCGTTACGGTTTTCAGATAAGTAAACGCTCATGACTATGGGTCCACCATTTACACCTTCTCCAGAAATGACTATATAGTATGGGTAGTCAGGATCATATTCAACATCCCAATAGCGTGGGATACGCACGTGAGAAATCCCGGCTCGTTGCCATCCGTCCCAATTATCGGTATCCATTATTGGAGTGAATGGATTTTCGAATACTGGTATTGTGGATTGTGTTTCGTTTGTTTGTGGCGTAAACACCTCATTGGTGATACTAACATTTTCCGTGCCACCGGCTTGTGCCGTAGTTCCTTCTACACTATTGTCAACACATCCGCTCATTCCGATTGCCATTAACATTATTACGGCTACTGAAATACATATTCTTTTCACTTAAAACCTCCTCTTGCTTTCTATAGATACTATCCAAATGGATGTACTATCTTCCAATATTTCAAGATGGACGGCATCGTCGTTTTTGCTTGTCGCTTACCGCCAAATGATAAGGAGCCAACATCAACCTAGCAATTAGTCATCGTCCTCCTGGTTTGATAGCCTTTCCTGCAATGAGCGTCCGGTATTGGCGAACTCGTTTGCAGTATTTGCGAATTTTCTTAATTCATCTGCCGATTTGCCAGAATATTTTTTCTCTAGTTTATTATTGTCTTCAATACCATCGATTCTTTTTGCTTTTGACTCTGCTGTCGATATTAGAAAATCTAACAAGCTACTTAGAAACCCCATATATTTGCACCTCTCTCTAACGAAATGTTTGTTGATATACCTACAATGCTACTTTTGCAGATGTGTTAAACATATCTGTTAGCCTCCGGACTAATCTCATAGTTTCTACATCCAGAGCCATCAACGGCACTTTTTTGAATATGGTTTCCGCTTGCAGTGCATGTGCCTCTAGCAGATATTTCAAATCGAATTAATCCTCTTCCGATTCCCTGATTGGTGAGGTTGGCATCTCCAGTCCATCGTTTGCAAAATGCACATTTAGACTGCCCGGGATTACCTGTTGTTGTCGCCATAATTCTCCTCCTGCGCTATGTTGGTGTAAAATCCAACAGCTAATTATTTTCGTTTTCTTTTCTACGCTTGCTTAACAATCCTTCAATTACCCGAGCGGAATATCCACCGGCTCTTGCGATTTTTGCACGTTCCCGCCTGTCTGGTTCATGTTTCGCAAGGTCAGCAATGAATTCTGGGCGATATAGGCGCATTGGGCAGTCTATCTTATCCCCGCGAAAATGTGTAAATAGTTTTAGCATCGCATCACGTCCGATAAGTTCATAGAGTTCCAGATAGCTATCGTTTAGTGCTTCAGCTTCGTTGCCGTCAACAGCAAAGGATTCGTACACAATTTCATCGTTAATATTATTGAAATCAATTTTAGCCACTATAATCACCCTCTCTGGCCAGAGTATAGCAATCCTGAATTGCATAAATCCAATCATAAAACGCGTCATTTTATGCATCATAAAATGACCGGTTCAATGGAAATAGAAAGCGCATACATTTTATGCAACAGAAAATGTATACAGAAATGTTATTGCATATCCTCTCCTTTAAAATAGCTATACCCCCTACCGCAAAGCGGCAGAGGGTATTTTTATATGGCGTATATCAACTTTAAAATATATACATGAAACTTCGGCATATACGATAATTGCATTGTTGTAGAAATGGCCATCGAAACATGGCTTGTCTCACGTCATACACGAAACCTACTTGTATTACATCCATTAAATTCAACGTGTATAATACTTTCGGGTTTAATTATAACGAACGGGAGTGTTTCATGAAATGAATATGCAACAGGAGATCGCAGTGTATTTGAATTACTGCCAATATCAAAAAAAGTTAAGCACTTTATCGATTAAAGCATACTCTATTGATCTACACCAGTTTGCTTGTTATTTAGGGAGTTTGAAAGAACAACGCTTAACCAAGGTAGTGATATCTAACTATTTGCAATATCTGCATCAAAAATATCCAGCTAAGACAGTGAAACGTAAACTTGCAAGTTTACGTGCATTTCTAAACTATTTAGAATTTGAAGAGATTCTTGACGCAAACCCAATCCGAAAGATTAAAACGCGGTTTCAAGAGCCTAAACAATTACCCAAAACAATTCCTTTACGATTCATCGAGAAACTGTTGACAGTTGCACAAAATGAGCAGAAAGCTACTACTACAACATACAGTGCATTTGTAGCATTGCGCAATAGAGCTATGCTAGAGACGCTATTTGCAACAGGGGCAAGAGTATCTGAGTTATGTTCACTAAAGACAAGTGATATAAATATTGATGATGGCACTATACGCATCATGGGCAAAGGAGCGAAAGAGCGCATTATTCAAATTGGAAATAGTGAGGTTATAGAATCTTTACGGCAATATCAAGAAGCTAACCGATGTGAATCCGATTTTTTCTTCATTAACCGACTTGCTACACGTATATCAGAACAATCCGTACGTTTCATGATACGACGACTATGTACTGCAGCAGGAATCCCTCAACATATTACTCCACATATGTTTCGGCATTCGTTTGCAACCTTATTACTTGAAGAAGATGTAGATATTCGCTACATCCAACGAATGTTAGGGCATAGCTCAATCCAGACAACACAGATATACACGCAGGTCACAATGGAGAAACAACGCCAAATTCTCACGATGAAACACCCACGAAACAAAATTAGACTTGAATAAGATTGCGAAATAGCGAGGACGGCCGAGCCAGACAAATGGTAATTTTATTCTACTTCTTGACATATGTGGTTGAATGAATGAGTGAGACATGCTATACTTTCTGCAGATGCAGGATAACTCTTGATTATCGTTTGTTTTTAAGGTGGTAAAAATGCTGAGTAGCATACGTTCAATAGATAACTTATATGAAGTTAATGATTGGAATCTAGGAGACCTGTTGGGCGAGGGTTTTGAATCCTTTATTATCGGTGTTTTAACAAAGCAATTGTCTAAATACTTCCAAGAAGGTGTTAGATTATTTCCGACATCAAAGTCGAGAGATGACGGACGAGATGCTGTAATCACTTCTCCAGTTGATTTGGTGGATATATTTAATCAAAATCTGAAACTTGATGGAAAAAAAGAAATAAAAATATATGTTGAATGTAAAAGTTCTAATACTGGTAGGATTAGCTTAGATAAGGTTATGGGTAGCGTATCAAAAATTAAAGAAGAATGTCCTAACTACTATATTTTCATTACAAACACATCAATTACACCCTATGCTTATCATTGTATTACAGAAACTCTGAGAGAAAACAACATAAAATTTATACTAATTGATCAAAGCATACTCGTATCTGTTTTAAATCAAAATGGAGTTACTATTGGGTTGATGCCATCCTTGCTGCGACCAGATGTTTACGTAGAATATCAGATTTTGACGCGTAAAGAATCAGGAAAAAATGTATATGACCTTTTTTTGCTACACCATAACCTTACATCTAGTCAATGCTTGATTTCACAACAGTTACTAAGTGATCGGAATTGGGATGTAGATGAAGCTGATTATTCTTTTATACTGATGCCATCTGGCACATATGTAAAAAGGATTTCTATTATACGTATGTTTGCAGACGGCATAGACGATTTGTTGTTTAGTATTAAGACAGGAGATAAAGAAACCCAAATACATATTCAAGGTAGTGACATGAGTGTCATCTTTGAAACACCACTTTTTGGCGCAGACCACTATGATTGTGTGTCAAGGCTTACAGAATGCATAAGTACCGCTGATAAACTTGACGTGTCTTTTATATGGGGAGAGGCAGGGGTGGGAAAAACCCGTGTTTTTAGGGAGTTATTTAAACGATTGGATGGACAAAATTTTGATTTTGGCTTTTTCTCCATCAAAAAGAATAAGAATACACTTAACCAAGATTTGCAAAAATTTTTAGAAAGCAATAAGTATTTACCCATTGAAAAGCAAGCACATACGTTTTATAAATTAATTGCCCAAGCGAAGAACAACTTTAGACGAGCCGTAATCCTAATCGATGACTGCCATAACGCATCAGACACATTTTGGAACGATATAAAGGCTTTGCTAAATATAGATGCACCAATCAGTATCATATTGTGCGGCAGAACGGATTATAGTGTAGGTACTGTCGCTTATTTTACTTTTGTACAATGGTCTATCGAGAGCAAGAACAATTTTGTGTGGCAACTTGAGCCGCTAACCCCGATAGAAACTAAAAACTTTGTACGGTCAATCATACATCGAGTGCCTGAGACGGCCTTAGATCGTATTTGCAAGTTGAGTCGAAACAACCCACTTTTTATCGTACAGTTTATTGAGTATCTATTGGAATTAAAATTGGTTGCGATTATAAATAGAAGTGCTGTGGGGATAACGAACACTAGTACGTTCAGTTCTAAACTTTATATTCCTGAGAAAGTCCATGGAATATACGAGCAACGATTGAAGCATTTATATGACAATAATAACGGAACTCTTATGGCCGATTTTCTATTTATATTATCGTTGTTTGAAGGAAGACAAGCACATCAAGATGTAATACGCTTTTTTAATGAAAAGATAGAATGTTTAAATTTGCTAATCAAATCAAAGTTCGTACAGATAAACGAGGACGGGGAAATTGTTTTTGAACATGAGAGCTTACTGTTATTTTTTCGCCGACAACTTAGCATAAATGCAAAGTTACAAAGAAAAATAGCGAATTTAATCTTTAATAATGCTGCCTTCTTGTTGGAAGACATGAATAAATTAGATAAAGGTTGTGTAGCCTATTGGGCAGGAAATAGACAATTGGCGAAAGATTGTTTTTCTGATGTCATCGAACACCTTCATGAAGTGAACAACCAGTCAGCATTTAACATCAATGCTGAAATTCATGATTATTTGATTTATGTATGGGAGATATATAAGAAAGATGCGAACAAAAAGGGTCTTTTAGGAAAGGTCTTAAAAGCTAAGATATATATCTCTCTCCATCATTTTAACCCGGTAATCGCCATCGCAGATTGTGATCATGCGTTAAAACTTTTGGACAAAAGCAAATTATTCAATGATGATATTGTCCTAAGAAATGCAATCTTGGAACAAAAGGCGCACTGCATGGTAAATGCCGGATTTCTTAATGATAGCGAATTATTGATGAAAAAGCTCCTTTCTGACTGGATTATCGAACCATCTAGGTTAAGCAGTGATACAGTATTCGATTTGTTTGACCGATTGTCTGGAATTTATACCAAATTGAACTGCAAGAAATTATCACAAAACTATAATGAATTGTCATTTAGGGAGGCGCAAAAGTCTTCAGATCAAAGCTTGATTGCACTTGCATATTTAAACCGGAGTAAGCTTCACTATTTTAATGATTATAGTATGGCCAGAGAAAGCCTGGAAAACATATTTAATATCCTCAGTGATGGCACTTCTAGGCGTATTCTTTGTTTGGGTAGGATTTCATTCTTGACGATTGAACTTTTGCATAATAAAGATTGCGATTATCAAAAACTATTTGAGCAAGCACATGAGTTAATTGATGAAGCGATAGAAGGAAATTATTCTCATGCCGTTATTAAGATTTACTTGATTCTGGCCATAACAGACTTCATTATTAATGAACAAAAAGGCACATTCATCAATACACAAAAGCTTATATCAAAAGGAATCGATTGCAGCATAAAATACGGCATACCGACCAACATGTGGCAATTTTACAATTTGTTGGGCATTGTACAAATTCATATGAATTTGCACACGGAAGACATATGGCGTACTTTTGAGACGGTTTATGCCTTGTTAGCAAAACAGGACTTACTTTGTTTGGGCAACCTTGACTTATGTTATGGAAATATATTAGCACTAAGCAACATTGGATTTTTTCTTCAATCGTATAAATTTGAAAATGATTTTTATAAGAAAATGGCTTCAACTTCTCATTTCGGAAGTATTTTGGATAGTGATTATAGTGACAGTACGGTATCAAAAGAATATACTTATTCTCATTCAATTGAGAAATTAAAATGCGAATATAAAAAAGCAAGAAAAAAGCAAGTCTTATTTATTGATGAATCAACAGACGGTCTCTATAGGGATAAAAAAACAGGGTATTTCATACCCATTTCATAATGTATTAACCTGTGATGAGTGATGAGTAATTTCTGTCATTAGAGAATCAATATCGGGTTCGCCCGTACAATTTAATTGCTGTATGGTAATACCAGCGACTATATTTCCGAGAATAGCAGCTTTCGCTGGCTCGAAACCTAATAAAATACCAATGGTGATTCCTACAGTTGCAGAATCACCCGCGCCGCAGGTATCAAACGGTTGAATTGCTGCATTTGTTTTTATATGCCTAAGTATACCGTTGTGAAAAAATAATATTCCATTTTTACCAACTGTGATGAATAAAGCAGAATTCGTATTTAATATTGATATGCAGTGTTTTATCTGGGAGATATCAAAATCACTACTTCTAGCTTTATCTTCAATAATGATGTCAAGGGTAGATTCTTGCAACTCATAATGATTGCATTTTACGTACATATTTGTATATTTATGTGCATTGCGTTTTGTGTCAACAATGAAAATCGTTTCTCTGTTATTAGTGGCTAGGTGCTGTAGATACTCCCGGATAAGCTCTATTATACTTTCACCTTGTATATCAGAGAACTGCTCAACGATAATGACCGCATCCACTTGTGAGATTATGTTTGCACAGGATTGCATTAGTTGTTTAACCAGATCATCACGGATTCTTTTTTTGCTTGTGACTAATACCTCATTGATAGCGGTATCATCCCTGATGAAGCGATGATAGGAATTAGTGGTTAATGCATCGACTTTAATCAGGCCAGTTAAATCCATGCCGAGTTTGTCGATTTTGTTACACAAATCAAACCCCGCACCGTCGTTTCCAATAAGACCAATCGGGTAGACCGAAACCCCTAGTGCAGATAAATTCTTTGCCACATTACCTGCCCCTCCTGGGGCACTCTTTACGATGCTGGCACAATAAGTGCTTAAATCAGTATAATCTGAATTATAATCTAGCTTGGATTCTACGAAGTAGTAATTGTCCAAGCAATAGTCTCCGACGACCGCTATGCGCATATTAATAATATTTTTTTTAATCTCAGCTAGATCGGCAGTTGTAAACAACATACATCACCACTTTCGCAAATACAATAAGGCATCATTATTTATCAATGAGAAAATTACTTATGACCAGTGTATCTATGTTGGTTTTTAAGAATGTTTGTACGGCATCAAGGGGGCTTTCGACGATAGGCTCACTGTTAACATTAAATGAGGTGTTTAAAACCATAGGAAAACCAATGTGGCGTTTAACGGCAAGGAGCATCTTATGCACAAACGGCTCAGACTGTGCAGATACGGCTTGTACCCTTGCGGTATTATCGACATGTGTGATAGCAGGCAGATGGTTTCTGTATTCTTCTTTTACCATGGTAGCCATGAGCATGAAATCGGATTCTAATTTCAAGTCGAAATAGACAAATTGCTCGTCTGATATTACTGCAGGCGCAAAAGGTCTGAACGGTTCACGGTATTTGACGCGTTTATTTAGAATGTCCTTCATGTTAGGATTAGTGGGGTTCGCTAGTATACTACGATGGCACAAAGCACGAGGGCCGATTTCTGTCCGTCCTCTATGAAGGGCAACTATTTTGTTTTCTGCAATTCTTTTTGCAATTTCTTCGACTAAGTCTTCGTCGTTCAAAACGGTGTATGTGAGGTTTGCGCCTTTTAATACATCCATAACATCATCCTCATCATATGAAAGGCCTATATACGGCAAATGGATTTTAAACTTCTCTTTGATACCAAAATGTTTAGCATAAGCGAAATACGAAGCCCCTATTGCTTGCCCGTCATCCCCTGCTGGTGGCATTATGAATAAGTTATCCAAATCAAAAGACTCAATGATTTTGTGGTTCAGTAGGCAATTCAAAAAAACACCGCCAGCTAAGCATATGTTCTTGCTAGGATACAAATTTAGGATATCACGCACTAAACCTAAAAAGATATGTTCGGTTAGAGCCTGAACGGTACTAGCAATATTTGCCTTCTCATCTTCGATATATTTCTTATATGACTTCCCGGATAATGCCACTTTAGCAGATATTTGTTCTAAAATATCCTTGTACTTTAATGAAAAGCGAAATAAATCGGATTTGCGATACATATTGAAATCCATAAGGGGTTTGCCATATGAAGCGAGTCCCATAGTCTTACCAGATGCGCCCCTGCCAAGTCCCAATAAATAAGTAATCTGTTCATATTTTCTTCCAACACTAATCTCTGATTCTTTGATGAATGAAGGCATATAGGGCAATATATGGTGACGTGGTTCGTCTATGCGCTTGAGCGGTTCTTGCAATCGTCTGTCTATACAATTTATCTTTCCTGCGTTCCCTATAAATAAAGATTCGGCTTCTTGCTTACCATCAATATAATCGCCAGCTCCATCAGCTATGATAATAAGACTTTCATTATAACCCGATGAATGATAAGTAGCGTAAGCATGTGCTTCGTGATGATTTACAAAGTACATCGGTATATCTGCACATCCATAGTGTTCCAAAAATTCTTCATGATATAAATCTAAGACAGATTGACCTTCTACTCCATCATAAGAAATGCCGATGCATGAAATATTTTGAAGAGATATCCCACAATAGCGCAATAAAGCGTCAATCGATTCCCACGGTATATTAGTTGAACTTGAATATTTAATACGGTCTAACCGTTCTTGAGAGATTGCGCCAACGACGATACCGTCTTTAATTAATGATGCACCTCGATCATGGCCAACATGTATGCCAAGTGATATTTTCATAACATATATCCAACCTTTCTGTAATATCAATGATAGGTGCGATATTTCGCTCGTTTGATGTTAGTGTTTAATGGTAAACGCTATGTTCATAATAAATAATGTAACGAGCGACACTATGAACACTTATCCAGTATATGCTTTATGATAATTATACACATGCCAAATAGATAATTATGTCAAATTGAGACGGACTCAACAAACGATAATCAAGAGTTATCCTGCATTCGATAGACAGCGAGTTAGACCAAAAATTACAAATATGTTTATTTGCAGAAGATGTAAAGGGAGTTTTGTAACGTTCAGCTACAGTGAGATATGTATTCTGTTCATGTACTCAGCCGTATAGACATGAAAATATGTGTGTGAAAAAGTCCCGCAAGTGTGGTATACTATTGATGGAGGCTGATGTTCCTATGGAAAATAAAATGTTTTTACCAGTCAAGAGCGATGTGATTTTTCGACTGTTCTATGCTGATGAACGTAACACAGAATTTCTGATTAGCCTACTAAAGTCTATTCTTAGGTTGCCAGAAGACGATTACAATGAAATAGAGATCGCTGACCCTCACTTGCTACGTGAGTTCGATGGTGACAAACTGGGTATAATAGATGTGAAGTTATACACCAAAACCCGTAAGATTATCCATATAGAAATTCAGTTAAAAGTTACGCCAGAGGAACTACAGAAACGAGTCATTTTGTACGACGCTAAGTTAATAGCCGAACAGGTTAAAAGTGGTGACGGTTATGATGTCATAAGGAAGGTTGTCAGCATAATTATAACTGAAGAGGATTTAATTCCGGATAGCCAACAGTATCATCATCGCTTTACTCTTTATGATTCAAATGCTGGAGTAGAATTTTCCGACATACTTGAAATCAACACGTTGGAACTAAGGAAACTCCCAGAGAGTACCGATGGTACAGAACTATACGACTGGGCTAAGTTCATAGCCGCTGAGACGGAGGAGGAGATGACAATGGTAGCAGAGAGAAATCCTGTAGTTAATAAAGCTGTAGTTAAATTTCGTGAATTGTCGGCCGACGAACGGACTAGGGATTTATTTGAACGCCGGGAAAAGGCTCGTAGGGATCAGGTCGCACGGGAGAGATGGGCTGTTAAACAACGTGAAGTAGAATTTGCCAAGACCCTTCTCAAGCGAAACAGGCCAATCGAAGAAATCATGGAAGATACTGGTCTAACTCATGATGAAATAGAAAACCTAAAAATCTCCTAATGGTTGGAGCGAAAAGTCATGGCACCCCAAATATGTAGTGAACTAACCTAAGCGATAGACGCGTGACCAGAGGTGCAGGATTCCCTTATCTGTCTAACACTTGTCTAACACTTTCTATTCCAAATCCGATCCTAGTATTTCGGCAATGGATTGGACATGACTAATTAAACCTCTGAGAAATGGCTAAATATCAAGGTTTGTCTAGTGTTATCTAATTTTAAGTAGCGCGAGATATCACATAGTCTTTCAGACTAAGGATCTAGTGGTAGAAATACCTTGCAGGTTCAAGTCCTGTCAGCTGCACCAATTAAAGACCACCGTATCAAGACTCATATTCTTGGCAGGAAACCCCGTAATAGCGGGGTTTTTTGTTTTTTATGGGGTCTATGAGTCCGAAGGAGCCTTGTATTTTACGTCTCAAAAACCGAGTTTTCCTCGCGGGTTGCACCAAAAATATTTGATTATCAAATTTTGCACCGCTCGACCAAATTAAGCGCACTCCGAGCGGTGCAATTAGACATTTTTATAACTCACTCTACAAATATACAAGAATTAAGAGCTAGA
>Ga0136643_10001162_pt1 | contig 31462 bp, 18 predicted proteins | sample TergutLab28metaG_FD_96883 | JGI IMG/M metagenome (GOLD analysis project Ga0136643, IMG submission 96883) | Labiotermes labralis P1 segment gut microbial communities from Petit-Saut dam, French Guiana - Lab288 P1 (version 3) (version 3) | ecosystem: Host-associated > Arthropoda: Insects >...
GAACCCGAAGGTTCATTACCGCACTCACAAGCGTCCGCCACCTATCTCTATCCTGGGCCAGCCCAATCCAGTCCATATACCCACATCCCACCTCCTGGAGATCCATCCTAATATTATCCACTCGTCTACGCCTAGGTCTCCCCAGTGGTCTCTTTCCCTCCGGTTTCCCCACCAAGACACTATACACCCCACTCTCCTCACCCATACGCGCCACATGCCCAGCCCATCTCATTCTTCTCGATTTTATAACCCGCACAATATTGGGCGAGGAGTACAGATCATTTCGCTCCTCGTTATGCAGTCTCCTCCATTCCCCGGTTACCTCGTCCCTCCTAGGTCCAAATGTTCTCCTCAACATCATGTTCTCAAACACCCTCAGCTTCCTTTCCTCCCTCAATGTCAGCGACCAAGTGTCATCATATATTATACATTTAGTAATTAAATTTTAATCACAGTTTGTGAAACCCACATGGTGTACATTAGCGGCACGAATGCTGTAACATAATATGAATTACTTTTACAATCTTTTGTATTTTATTTATTTTTATAACTTGGTGTAGAGTTTATCGATGATGGCATATGAGAAGCCGGGATATACAGGAGCGATATAAGATTGTATTTATATGTATCAAGTTGTATGTTTTGGTGTCATGAATGAACAATTTAATCACTTTCAGTACCAAGCGATAGCATACTAAAATAATATTCCATATCAAATAATATTTGCTCGGAATTAAGACTCGTATTGAAGATTCAAATCTTGTTAGCTGTTACGCCATGCCAACTGGTAGATAGTTATGAAACTTTACGAGAAACGTTGTGTCTTCTTACTTAGGGTAAAGCATTCCAAGACTTGACCCTGAAGACGAAGGCAAAAAGTTTCTTCGAAACGTCAGTAACTGTTGATCTTTTGACACGGCTTGCAACCACATAAGACTCGAGTCTTTTATCCACACCTCAGCAAGAACCTAATATCTCACATAACGCATACGCATCGCACTCCACACATTTATAGACCCTTTGAATCATCCTGTCATCCTGGTGCCAGGTTCAAATATTTCCTCTTTACTCTTGTACCGAGATGAAGTTATCTGTTTACCTATTGACCTGTTATATTCCGCACATGGGGCGTATGTGAGCTGTTAAGTTTGGGTTATATGTCCCAGTGAATTCTCCGTAAAAGCCAGCATCATTTTAAACATCTGAAATCCCGGATCTTTAGATGAAATGCCAAAATCAAGTAGGCAAAAAAGAGAGAGACACAAGTATTGTAATTAGCCCGGACTGCCTTGGACCGAACGAACGTTGATAAAGTGGTAGTCTTGGATTTGAACGTCATCCACAACGGAAGCCTGGAAACTTGTAATGGTCGTTGAATTGTAAGGTAACTTACCAAAGTTGCGCAGTCTGCTGGCTGCATAGGTTACAGTTTAACTGACGTGGCTGCTATGAAGACGCTATCACCTAAAAGGACATCTGGTGAAACTGGGGTGTTAGATAAACCCGGGTGTTGTATGTACAAACAAGCAACAGAAACGGCCTCCCTTGTTTTTTTGTGACTGTGAGGCACTGGCGGTATTAAGATTTAGGCACCTGCGTCAGCATTTCTTGAGGACTTCGAGGACATCTCTGTCAGCAGGATACTGCGCTTTGTTCGCAGTGCCGGGCTGCTGAATGCGTGAGCAAACGGACTGCGCAAAAGACCGAAAACGTCCTAAGTGCAAGGGTCATTATGACGCCCGGTCTTACGATTTTCAGCACGCTGAAAGCGACCTTTTCGTGGAGTTCGGTATTTTCCGCACGAAGGTAGTTTTTATTTGCAAGAAGGCTGTGTTCGATATATCCAGTTTTTGAGTTCAGTATAAGCAGAGGAAAATGTATGCGCGTCTAATGCAGAGTAAATACGCTGAAGGATACGGTAGGCAAGGCCATTACGTAAGCTGCTTAAAAAGGCAAATAAACCTAATATTGTGCATGGTTCAGATGTGTATGTGGGGAAAGACGTAGTATCATTGTAAATACCTTCACTGAGACATTGTAAAGTCTACAAGATAAATAACATTGCTGCTCACGGTGATATCACTAGTTGTAAAATCCCTTGGACGACAACACAGAAACTAATATTTGAGATAAATTCTTTGTATAGATATATACGGTGTGGTGGTAATGCATTCCTTTAAAACAGCTGTTTCCACCAGGGCACGCTGTTTTTGGAGAAAATGAGAGCTGGTGTCCTGATAAAGATATTCCCCGCCAATAGACCCCAAAGTTTGGTTACCGTTTTCAAAAGAAACCTCCACTGGGCTCCATTATTTAGTTGCCTGAAATCCATATCTTCATAGTCAGTTTTTTTAAACATTAAAAATAACCACAGGGATCGAAATCATTCCTGAAAAGTTAATAGTTTCTTAGCTAGATATTAGCAATTCTTGATTAATAAGGAAAGGCTTCACTATTTCACTCAGATTATCAGTAAAAAATATGCCCAATTCTTGTATAAAACAGACTCATTAGCGTCATTAAATTATCTCTTTCATCAGATGTCAGTTTTTTATTTGTCAGTATTTATTATCAATAAATTATCAAAGAATCTCTAAATTATATGAAACTCCTTTCATTTTCGTGGGTGAAAAACTTCTGTAATTTCTTTGTGGTTCTGTGAAAAGAAATGTTTTTAAATTAGACCCATCCATGGCAAGAGTAAGATTTTTAGTAATTATAATTGCTCCATTAAATACGTTATCATTATGTGTGATTTTCTTTTCTGTTTACATGCAAAATATCCTCTAATAGATAGATGCATTTTGTTAGTTTCATTGATGAGAAGTCTTTGAATTAACACAAACCTAAAGCATTACAGCAAAAGGATTTCTTAGATTTGGGTAAATCACCCCTTTGTGTTTGTTTAATGAATGTTAATTTACTGACTCTCCGAATAATACGACATGAAAATGTCTGTATATTTATTTATTCATCACTTAGTGCGACATGTTTCGGCCCGTAATTGCGGCCATCGTCGGGTAGCGCTGCAGTTATACAAAAGGGAAGAAATGAGGCATAGTCCTTTCCTCTACATTCATAATTTTGTTTCTTGGCATTTTAAGTGACTGTGTTGTCGCAGTTTCCTGTAGAACATTGTGCTAATGATAACATCGTCAGTAAGACATCTCCGTTCTGACGCTTGCCATAAACTGCCACATGTATTTCTACATTTTCTACGTGACTCGCTAAACTATGCTACATTAAGCAAAAGAAGTCGCACATAAAAACAACGAGAATTGTTTGGTTGCACAGTACAGTCATGTCCAATAAGATCACTGGTCTTAATTTCAGGATGATTCATTAAGATTTTTCCCTTTTTTCGACCAACTAATTTCTTAGAACTCTTATTGCAGACGGAAAACATTGTGACCCGAAGATAAAGCAATAATTGACGAAATTTTCTACCGAAAGGAGATGAATAAAGATGTTAAAATGTATTGGATAGAGCTTAAATATATTTAGGGGAATTCTCGTAAGCGACGTACACGTAAACATTTTGTCGTTGTCAAGGTGGACACTTTGTTGAAAGACTGTTGAATATACCTCGTGAAATGGGCAATTAATTATTCGCCAGCAAGCCTTTGCTACTGCTAACGTATATGCCAAGAACACTGCTCTTTGAAGTAAATCACATATCTAGCCCACAAATGTAGAAGGCACAAAGAACATTGCCATAAAGTACACAACATTGATTGTAGGAGCGTTTGCAGAATCGCGAAGAGAGACTATTTGCTCTATCATGTCAGTCTGTCTCTGTATGTTCGTCCGTCCATCCGCATGGAACAACTCAACTCCCACTGGACGGATTTTCATGAAATTTAATGTTTGAGCATTTAAAAAAAAGGTAAAGAAAATTCAAGTTTCATTACAGTGACAAGAATAACGGGTAATTTACAGAAATACCTAAATACGTTTATGATATGTCACTGAATTCTTCTTAAATTAGGCATGTTTTAGAAAAAGTTGTAGAGGAAATCAAAACATATATTTTATGTTCAGTACATTTTTTTCCCCCGAAAGTCGTGTCTTTTATGAGATTAATTTGGAAAAGTTACTCAATTAATATACCAACTACTGCACTTATATAGAAGTTACACATTAAAACACTAAAACTGCTCCGACATGTTTCGGTCCTAAGACCATCATCAGGGAGCTATATTTTCCTTGCTAAAGTAACATTAAAAATAGTCACTGATTAACTTCGTTGTACTAATAGGGTGTTGTGGCAGCATGCTGTGTTGTGTAAGGTTATGTTGCGAAGATTGCCCTGCTATGGATGTGCATTCTGTGCTTCGTTGCGTGATGTGTAACTTTTATATTAGTGCATTAGTTGGTATATTAATTGAGTAACTCGACAACATGCGCGGTGTAACAATGAAAATAATTTGGAAAAATACGATATACCCGAACAGGTCCTAGATGACAATAAGACACAAGCGCAAAGCATGCTAGATAACTAAGGCTAGAGACACACTCCCAGGACAAGTAATTATTATTTATTGTTTTTCCACTGCAACAGTGGTTACGCAGATGCGCCGGAATATTTGTCTTATATATACATGGCCTCTCTTGATTTTTTTTGTATTATTAACAGAATATGTATTCTTCAGTTGTTACATAGATTGTTATTAGTTTTCCTTAATTAGAAGGACTCCTTTTCAACAACGCATTAAATTATAGCTAAATCACATCGAATGCTGTACAGCTGTATTACAACTGCCACGCATGCTAAGTTGTCACAAATCGTGGATAGCATTAGCAGACAGAAGCATTTTATCTCGCAGAGAACGCACCTCGCCTTGTCCTTGCTGGACGCCCAAAATATTTCGTCCATGATGTTCATTTTTTCCTTTTCTTCTACTTGTACCTAGCAAAGAACACATAGCTATGTTATAAATGATTGGTACAGAATCATCATTTTAAGACCCACTGGTAAAAGTCTGACAAGATGGTGGGGTGGGCTTCAGCCGATGTCAGTGGAGAAATGAAGAGGATAATGAAGCCCCCGAAGGGTGTAGAACTCCGGCCATCCAGCTGGTATGAAGTACTTTTATTGACTCTGGGAGATAGTGCTCATTGACAGTTAGTGCGTTACACGGGTATGTAGAAATCATCACATTATTTTGCGAACTTCTCTCTCTGTATCGGCTTTCTTTGAACTTAGATGTTGTGTGTAATACATATGATAGCTTAGGACTGTTTCTACAAAGGAAGCTTTGTTCGAGGAAAGTGGACACAACCGCCACTCGACAACAAAGTGATTTATTGTGAAATTCTGTTTGCTCTCCTTTCGAAAGACGATCACAAATAACGATGAATTATATAACAGCAATTTGCAGCCCCATTCTCGTGTGGAATAGAGTCCAATTTATTATATTCTGAAAGCGGCGTTCCCATCTTTTGACGCTCTCCAAACATAATGGGAAACGTCAGTGCATTCACGCCGTCCACCCGTTCACAACTGTAGAAATTGAGTGCTGAATTCCTATACAAAGAAACAAATATTACGTGGATTACACGGAACATCCTAATCGATTGTACGATAGGCCTATATTAAACACAAAATTTTATAACAACCTGATTTTTACATTATCTTCAGAATGGGATTTCAGGCGATGTAACACAAAACTACTGATCTGTTGAAAAATAAACGGCTTTGTTAAACTGCGTTTGTTTTTTTTTTCCGATGGTATAGCCCTGCATACGACACAAAACCAGAACACATTATAGTGAAAATCTTAAGAAGTGTCGAATGATAATATTTATTTGGATGAGATAAAGTATGATGCCCATAAAGAAGGTTTAGACCCACGTGTGTTTGCTCCGAAACAAACACAAAGAAACTCACACACGCACTGGTGGACAGAAAATTTAGAGATAATGCCACAAGAAAGATTACCACAAAACTTCCTGAATATCCGTCCACTAGGGTTAAGTATGGCAAACTTCGTAAATTCGAACTGAAGCCGAGGCAGGCATCTAAGCCCAGTCTGGAAAAGTAAAGGGAGATGCTTCTGTGTTAAAGGTTGAAGGAAGCAGCTTAGGCAGAGGGGACAGAGACACACACTTCAGTATTGTTTTTATCAGATTGGTGTTAGTGTTATGGCAGTTGAACGCTGATGGTGCTGGTGGAAGTAGTAGCAGCATTGGGTCGGTGTATCATAGTTCATATAGCGACTTGCAAAGGGCTGGACGATTCCGGGATCGAATCCATGTTGGGGACGAGAATTTGCTTACCCGTCCAGACCGTTCCTGGGGCCCACCCAGCCTCAGTCTAGTCTCTTTCCTGAGGGTAAAGTGGCCGGTGCTTGGTGTTGACCACCCACCCCATTTAGCGTCGAGGTTAAAGAAATAGTAGAGCTATAGTTACTTCCCCTTCGGGCCTTCATGGCTTGTTCTAGGGGAAATATACATTACTCATAGTAACAGTGGCCGCGTGGTGTAAGGCGTAGATCTGCGGCTGCTCGCCTGCTGAGATTGTGGGTTCGAATCCCTCCAGGGGCATGGATGTCTGTTGCGAGTGTTGTGTGTTGTCCGGTAGAGGTCTCTGCGACGAGCTGATAACTCGTCCTGAGGAGTCTTATCGACTGTGTGGTGTGTCGTTGTGTGTGATCTAGAAACCTCGTGAATGAGGAGGCCCTGGCCCGCTGGGGGCTGTTGCACCCCCCATAATAATAGCAGGAGCAGCACCACTCACCAAACATGCACAGTTTTTATTTTACCTACCAAGCAGTGACGTAGGTAAGGTACCCGCACAGCCTGCACTGCAGAGGCCCCGAAACATACTGAATACCAAAATTTGTTATGAGAGTTTTTAGACAGTACGGCTTTCTTCTGAAATAAGGAATTATTGTAGATTCCTGTTATGAGATCTGGGAGTAAGTACGGTGATAATTACTAGAGGACACCCGTGATTACCGAGTCCACGGTGCGCCAGCGACAGCCTAGCTAGGCCACTTTTCCGAAACTCTTTAAAGTTTCAGTGGTTAATCTAAAATACCACCACATTCAACAGTCAGGAAGTCTGCATTTTCCCACAAGGTGTATTTATGTGTTTTATATAATTTTTACAACAAACGAGAGAGCAATGTACATATAAACGTAACGTTGAGGCACGTTCGCCTAAGCATTGTTAACGTGGAAAAACAAGAAGTACTACAAATTCTGGTTGGGTGTCTGTAGTCTTATTTACCTGGCATGCAATATCAATGCGCCATACTGTATTGTCGTCTGTGACCTGTCCGGAGCTGCCATGTTTTACCACATTATCTCATCAACGACACGATTTTCGGGAAAAATGTTTTGAGCAAAAGAGTGTACTTCCATTTTCTCTATGATTTTTCTGAAATATTTTTTATTCAGAAGAGAATTCAGCGAGATAGTATCATAAACGGACATAGGTCTGCAGGCTAGGTACCCGTTATACTTGTTGTATTGTAACGAAACTTGAATTTTCGTGACAAATTTTCGAAAAGTATTTAGATATTAAACTTAAAAAGATTTGTTCATTGGGAGCCGAGTTGTTCGATGCGGACGGACGGACAGACGGTCAGACAGAGAGACAGAAATGACGAAGATGGTGGTCGCTTTTGTAATTTTAGGAAGTCGCCTAAAAACATTTTATTCCTAAAGGAATTAACCGATTAATTTCTCAAATGGAGAGACACGGTCGATTCTTTGAGGATAGGAACTGACTGCGTTATAGCTATTACGTCTTTTTCTGTCTGTAAAGTGTTGATAGGTGTGTTTTAGAGTGCGGTTGAACATTACCCTCATTGCCTAGTTGGGTGTGTGACTGTTAGCTCCAGCTCAGATATAATTTTGGACTCAACACGCTGGCCAGTGCCTGAACACTTGGTAGCAGCTAGCAAGTCAATACACTGTCAAGCTTGACGTTAGCCAGACATCGCAAAAATAGAAGTACCATGCACTGCACTGAGATTGAAGCTGTTTCAGATATAACTGGTCTTGTGAATTGCGCAGTCTGCGTCAGGTTACGCCAGCATGCTAATGGCGGTGTACCGCAGCGCACTTGATGGGGTATATACGTGTAATCACCAGATCAGTTATGGACTCCATAATACAGTACTGTGCTCTGTCGCTCCGTTTCCTATGCGTTTCCACAGTTTCTATGACCACAACGTCGAGTCCCAAACTATGCATGACAATGTTTCTGAACTTGTGGCTCACGACCGCAAGTCAGCAAACACTATGTGGGATTGCAAGATACGTATATTACGTACACACTGTGTGTTCTGAACACCCTGCCCTCGCCACAACGAACTGATTTATTGTTCCATAACTAACATCTCTTTGAATATCTTTTCGTTATTAGTTGTTTCGTTTGTTTTTGTTGCGGCGTTACTTGTTTAGCCTTTTGATATGCTAGGGAGAGATCGCAAAATTTTGTAGATGATCCCTGCATAGGTCTGAAGCAGGAAGGCAGTGGATTTTTGCAGAACCTGTATGTCTGATTTCAGGTGTCCTTCATGAATAGGTTATAATTAACAGTCACGTATAATGACGTAACCTCTTTATAACTGCACAAAGAACGTTTATTTTTAGATCGTGAATAAAGATGTCTGCACATGGAATACACATTAAATTTATAGATTATTTTTAGTGTCTGTGAGGCTGGTATGGAATTGGTTCTCTTAATGTTTAACTCTTTTACCGGTCCCTGAATCACGAAAGGCTGAGAGCACTGACGTAGGCATAATTGCAAGCGAAGGTGAATCATATACGAAAACAGTGTCTTGATGATATCTCTTGAATAAGCACTATGTCTATTTGACTAGATATAGCTACAATGGTACCAGCTTTTCGTGTGAAGGATGGCAGGGGAAACAGGATGCTGAGGCTAGTATGAATCACCTAAGGATATGGAACGACCTGTGGCACCTTCATCAGAACACTGCTAGCGGGAAGTGTGTCAATATTACTGTCAAGTACCTTCACCATAAATGTATGATCGGGACATGCTTTACAATCACCGTTTGGTGCTTTCCAACAGGTAGATGTCTGGCAAGATCCGTGCACCTCTTTTTGGGACATGAAGTCTGATATAAATTTACGGTTGTTTCAGAGGAACTTACGGCCTCCATATTGAACGTAGAAAATATATGTGTTTCTGTAGATACGTTTTCTGACTCATTACAGAACTCTAGCGAACTGGCCGATTTTGCCGAAGATTGGTGCGAAAATTAATACTGCTCTACAACTTTTCATCCTGATAATTTTTACTTGTTTAATTACGGGCTTGCGAATTCGGTGCAAAACTGACTATCATTATTGATCGTAGCGTCTGTTCCCGTTTATCTATGAAAATTATACCACAAAATATCAAAATACTTTAGGACAATTAAAGAGCAAAAACATGTCCACTGAATGAAGTAACTGACCCGGAGAACGTTAACAGACCATTCATACCGGCCTCTTAAATTTGTTTAATGACGTTTCACAGCGGTATCTGCGCGTATAACGTAGTCCAGTACCAGCGCTTTAAAACGTTCTGTTGATAATCCTTCTGAACCATAAAATGTACTATGCCAAAAGCGAGTACTGCGGGTATTGTTAGGCATATAAAATTACTCGAGGGCTGTAATCCCGCTGAATGTTGCGCGGTTCGCTAGAAGGTTGAGCGTGTATCACCTGCACCATTTCCTCGCAATCGGAGTTGTGTCCAAATGTGCGGTATTCTTTAGGACAGAAGTGCTGGCAATTTTCACGTAACTTTGTATGAACGTTAACAGTATTAGCGACCAACCTGCTTTAGGCACTTAAGTTTCCTGACGTCAGTAACACCATCATGTTACCGTGCAAACTTGTGAAATTGCAGGTACACTAGTGTCGCTGGCTGTGCAAGGCCCTAAAATTTTCGTGGCTATAGATTTTAGAAAAGTATGAAACTTTAAAAGTGTTTTCACCAGAATATACTGAAACAAGATGGCGTCCTACGAACTCTTATTTAACATAAAGTTTTATAACTGTAACCAATTAATAACTTGATCTAGTCCATTGAAATATTAAATGCCAATTATAAACAAACTGTAAAGTTTAAAAAAAGTGAAATTCTCCGTGTAAAAAGCCATGAACGCCGAGAGAAGGACAAACGGTATAGCTCTACTCTTGAAGTTTATTTCTTTATATTTCACCATGTACGTTCTTACTTTTATTTACTTTCGGATATTGGTCATATCTTAATTAAGACCTCGACGTCATTGTGTTTGATTGTGAGGGGTAGAATGTTGTGACGACCAGATGGAGACGTAGATTATTGATGTATGATGTCATTATTAGCAAACAGACAATTTTGTTGAAAGTGAAAAATAACTGAATGGTACACTATATTCCCCCCCCCCCCCTAGGCCTACTGGTAAATTAACCATACAAATTTAAGCTCTTCGTTTGTCTTTGTAACATCTGATTTTTATGTTACAAACTCAGAGCTATATCTCAGACTAGAACAATGTAGATTTCTTCGGATAGAATAGTTATTTGTCTTGCACTTAAACAACACAGGATAAAACAAATAAAGATTCACGTCACGAATGAGAATTATTATTTTGCAAGACATGAAAAGCAGAGTCTGCAGTAGCTTCAACGTAAAATTAATATGTAGGAGAAACATAAATCATTCTTGCCTAAAAAATATTTAAATTAAGTAACGAAGGCTGAACGCTATAGAACAGATAAAAACTTACGTCCGGAAGAGAGGTATTGATTGTGTTTTGTAGGACACTAAAGCTAACAAGCATCCTTAGGCGAAGCGTTAACCAAAAATGGTGTAGGTTGAAAGTTGTCACTGGGTGCATGGACAGATAGATACTTAGGATGTGTAACGATGGGGTTGCAATTGCTTATTTTAAGGTATGTGGAAGAAGGCAGTCTTGGTTTGTCTTAAAGCAAACCGTTTACCACAATTCGTATGGAGGACTTGGTGATATCACAAAATACTTCAGTTAGGCCGTCCTATCTAGAGGTCAAGAATACAAACTGCGACCTTCCAAGTACGAATAGGAGTGCTATGGGATTGAATAAAACAGTGTTTTTCAATCAGGATACCAGTAGGTTGGCGGAGATAAAAACTCCAATAAAAGCGAAAATGATGACGTTTGTGTAATCACATTCAGTTGGATGCTTTGTGCTAAATACCTAGGCAGAAATTCAGAGTTCCATGGGAGAAAGTTGCAGTCTCTAAGTCAAGAAACCCCAAACAAATGCCAATTCCAAACAACCTCGGTGCACTAGATAAGATTATAGAATCTCAGCGACGTTCCTGGTATTAAGTCTCACACGGACACATTTCTTTGCTCTTCTTCTTTGTTGACAGACAGAAACTGTGATGTGTTAACGATGGGTGTGAATCGAACTGAAGATTACAACAATGAAATGTGTACCTTAACTTCAACGTTGTTATAAATGTACCTCATTTTTTGTTATCCATATTTCTGTGCCACCCTTCTTTCAAAGGGCAGGACGCGTGACGTGTCCAGCTCGATTTTGGATTAAGTAGATTAAAACAGGCTTTGTTTTCTGAAACGTGCCTGATAAAGTAGCGTAATTGCCCCTGTGTAAAACTTTCTCTTCCGTGAATTATCATCATTATCCTTGTCATTATTCCTACGTAGCTGATTTGGCTGCTTTTGTGTTGTGCAACCGAAGTGAGGTTTTCCATTTTAAAATGTTTAAAATGTAAACACAGAAGTGTTAAACCTGTTAAAGTTACAGCATCTATATATATATATACCCTGGTGCCTCTTTCCATTATGTTGCTCCTCATAGCAGTCGGGAGTGTGCCGATATAAATGTTCAAACAGACGCATTTAACACTTCTTTATTATTTACTGTTTTTTGTCCTGTGGCTTTGCGGCCCACCGAGGGCCATGGCCTCCTCATTCCTGAGGTTTCTAGATCACACACAACGACGCACCACAGTCTGTAGGACTTCTCTGGACGAGTGATCAGCTTGTTGCAGAGACCTCTACCTGACAACACACAACACTCACAACAGACAAACATTCATGCCCCCGGTGGGATTCGAACCCACGATCTCAACAGGCGAGCAGCCGCAGAACTACGCCTTAGACCGTGCGGCCACTGGGACCATCATTTCTTTATTATGCTGTGGGTATTCTTTATTTGCGGTCCAATTTGTATATTTTGTCGTAGAGCAGTCGAAGGCCGATCACTGTTTCCAAAGACGCGTATTTCTGGTTCCTTGATTTTTTTTCTGTGACTTTGTTCTTTTTTTGACTAAAAGACGATTTTAATAGACAATATTATATAGCTTCGCTTTTTACAAATAAATTCCGAAATTTCAGGTTTTTTAAAAATAAATGAATGGAAATGAAGGAACAGGAGGTGGGAAAAATTACATAACATAGAGATTCATAATTTTCACAGTTTATTAATTACTACTGAAGTGATTAACAGAGAAGAAAGAGATGAACAAGGCTGTTAGTGGCATACTTCAAGAATCTGTACATCTCCCTACGACGGACAGATTCTTGACGAAGTTAGTCGGAAACCTAGAAGAAAATAAATTGTTTGGGAACCTGGCATAGATGGGTTTATACCAACACGTCTCTTAAATCATTAGTGTGTGAGGGCGTGGAATGGATTCTGTTGGTGGATGTTAGTTGACCAGTGGTGGATTTTTATGAATATGGTAAATAGACTTTGGAATTCTAGAAGCGCAGGGAATTTCTTGAAAATTTAGATGAATTTCAGTTGCGCGAACATTTCTCTTGTGATAGTGATGACGGTTTTGTGACTATTGCTGGGGAAAGTGGTACACATTAGCCACTCCGAGCAGTTATTCTCTCAAAGTAAAATATTTTTACCTTATGTTTTACCTTAATCAGCTCTTTTTTTTTTTCAAAAGTCCTCGTTATGCATTTAAAGTGTGTGTATTTAATCTGAAATTATAATTTGTTTGTCATTGTGTGAGAATGTCCAGACGGTACATTTAAACATATATGTGCTTGTGAATGATCTGTTATTAATGTATTAGCACAGTCACTCGCTACTTGTTTAAATGTTATACTGTTACACACACAGTGAGTTAGTTCTATTCCAACTAGCTTGTTAACTGGTTGAATTAAAAACATTTATACTGATTATAACAAAAGGTAAGGTGATCCCGTTACAGGCCCGGTTTGGCCCAGAGGGTGGGTAGAGGTATAGCTCTACTCTTCTATGACCGCGGCACTAGAAGTGGGTGAGTGGTCAGCAGCACGCCCAGGCCGCAATTTACCGCTGGGAAAGACCCGATACTCATTTTACAGGAGGCTGGGTGGGCCCCAGGGCCGGTCTGGACGGGCGGAAAATCTCGCCCCCACCGTAATTCAATCCCGGACCGTCCAGAACGTAGTCAGTCACTATACCAACTGAGCTACCGACCCACATGATTATAATACATGTTATTATAAAACGAATTCTTGTCTCTAGCATAATATTTACACCTGGTAGCTAAACGCGTCTCTTCAAGTAGCAGAATATTTTTATCGTTCAGTTTTCACAAGGAAAGGGGCTTTAATAATCTGTGTGTTACCAACCACTGGGAGACCCCTCGGTTTTTCCTCACACGTGTCTCTTCTCCTCATTCAATTCTAATGGCTTCTGATAGACACTCGTGTTTCGGATTTTCAGAGTCTCGTATATCAGGTTGATTTACAAGTGACAGCTTAAAAAGGCTTAGTAAGTGTGGTACAGACTTTGCACTTTATAGGATTTTAGAATAACACGAGAAGGGACATCAGACACAGGAGACAGCTCTCTTGCAGTGCATAGTGATTCAGATCTTATATTATAATTTTATTCCAGAAAAAAAATATTCCATGTTTTTGTTGGATATTTAATTTTAAAACAAATGTCGCGTTTTAATAGGGATAATGGCAAGAATTTTTGTTGTCTGTGTGACAACACGCGTAAGGTGGTTGATAAAGACGTGAAAATAAAAAAAATAAAAAACGAATAAGACATGTCAGCTTTTCAGATATTCTATGTAATTACTTTTCCAATAAGGCGACTAATTTTATAAAGGCTTACCAATAATATTTTAAATGTAGGTTCTGTTTCGATATGTTTTGAAGTTTAAAGTCAATTTACCTTTATTTGTAAGTGACTTACTACTAATTCAGTTTCACGAAAAGGAATGTTACAGTCTCAAAAATGTACTCACTTTGTGACGGGCTGCCAGAATATTCACTTGTTGCTCACCGAAGAACGATAGCTATTTAGACCTGTAACCTTGAAAACGTTGGTAGATTGACATTCGATATCGTGAAATGTCGATAATCTACGTATAAAAATCGACCATGCTGTGTGCTTATTGCTCAGCTACTTCTTTAAACACAGCCTGTGCGTTGCTAAGAACAGTCATGTCCGAGTTACAGAAACAAATTTGTCCACAGCGTGAGACTTACACAGAAGACCTGGGAACTACAATAACTGGAGTGTGACACGTTCATATTAAGGGTAATGCACAGGGCAAATGTCGGTATACGCGTTTGTGGGCTCTGAGTGACTTCCTTTACAATAAGTTTACCCATGTGAAAGCCCTTTATGAATTATTACAGAAAAATTTTAATGTGTGTATTTATACACATGCGCGCGCCCTAATGTTTGAATAACAAAATGATCCAATGTGAAGACACGCAAGACAAACACCGAAGCGCGCCTGACAGGTTCTTTATTGCACTCAAAATGTACTCGTACAACTTATACCAGACTTATGTTGGGGTTTCGTGTCTACTTAAATTACTCAGACAGCGCATAATAATGCCAGTACCCGTCACCGTTCTTAGAGTAGAGAAGTAATTTCTTCGGGAGGAAATTAAGGAAAGAAGTGTAGGCAAGTTCCTCTGTCGTATGACTTCTTATCTGTATTAGTGTCAGTGTGAGTAAAGCTCGCCATTAAAAGTTTTCGTAGTCATATTGACTAATAATTTGGTGACAGAACATGGAAGTTCAGCAAAGTACAATGTAGGACAGTATCCTTTGGCAGTTCCATCACCTCTCATTTTCCACAACATATTTCCGTAAGACAAAACTTAACGTTATCTTTCCATCTCCGTCTTGGTTTTGCAAGTGATTATTTTCCCACAGGGTTCCCCCTCTGAAACTGGTAAGAAGTTCTTTCTTATTAATCATTCTTAGAGTTCAACCACAATGTAACTTCCTAGATCACCATTACGATGTTTTTTTTTAAATATTATGTACAAACTTTTTTGCGTGTTATTTTCATGTTTTTATAATTTATAATTATATAATACAAACCTTTTTCAAATTAAGGTACGCCGTCACTACGGGCCATTTAAAAATAATTTACATTACCTTATCGGGTGCTTCACACCCACATATGACTTGTATTGAATAGAATAAGGGACATAAATTTTCCAGGCATTGAGGAGCAAGCTCAAAAATAAAGCGGGTTCCATACTGAAGACCCGCAAATAATAGGCGCAGGGAACCAAACTTGGTCGCCATGGCGAACTGGCTCCCGGGATTTGTGTACCCCCAGTATAAAACTGTATTAATTATATTGGATAAGTGGTTAAATGGTAAGAGTATTTGAACAGTGAAGACAAAATAGAATCCATACTATTCCTAATTTCGTCTTGAAACTTATTTATTCTGCTAGTGTTCTTTACAAACGTGTTCACATTTATCAGTTGTTAGTTTACATTACATTTAAGAATGATTTGTATAATTTCTGTGTTTTCATGGATGTATGTCCGTTATAATAAATAATTTTTAAACTTTTCGTTTAATATTATTGTATTAAAAAACACACCCAAAGTACTGCATAAGCATTTCTAATAACAAACGATTGCGAAGTCTCTTTATGCAGGCACAAAATTTCGCGATTCTTTACCATGAAATAACTTAGGCTATAACCGGTTAAGTTTTGTTCCGTGCAAAACAAAATTTGTTCCATACTTACATTTTAATACATTTTGTAGGTAGCCAAGCCATCTGCCTGCGCCTAATTTAATTAACTATTATGATCAGAATTCATAGTTGTGAAACGTGTTTAAATTTATTTTCGCTGTGTTGATGAATTTCATTGGTGCCGAAGAATTCCGCAAGAAAATGAAAAAATCTACTGCTAACGAAAGTGTCTTACTTTGTTTTAATGTTACTGAGAGTTTAATTTGAGGGTTCTTTGACCGTGCATCTTCCTCATGAAATAAAGTGAAATGCCAACTTGATGCAACTAGGTAATTTTATTGATATATTCTTAGCTCTACATGTTTCGGGTACATACGCCCAACATCAGAAGCATTAGATGTTGAGTTGCAGCTTATGGTTTTCTGCACCGAGTTTTTGGATGGGTGGTGGTCTTGAGAGCCGCTGCGTGGGTCGTGTTTACGGTGCGGATAGTGCCGTGCACCATCCGCACCAGCCACATCACGAATACGTCAGGGCATTCAGCAGCTGAAGCAGCCTACTAAGTCTCCATCACATAAACCTCAAAGGGGCACTATATTGGTGTTGTCGGCATAAGATGAATACAAATTACTGCTATCGCTAAATTATGTGCAGATTCAGGAATTTTCTTTTTTTGTCGAACCTAATGCCTGGATAATCAAGAACACGAGATCAGGGGATTAGGGTAAAGAGTAGGGAGAGCTTAGTTTGTTAATTTTCTTTCGACATTTATGATGCTTGGTTACGCCGACCCTGTTGGCCGTGGGGTCTAAGGTGTAGGTTTGAAGTCGCTTGGTTATTGGGGTTGAGGGTTCGAATTCCAGTGAGAGCATGGATGCTAGTCTGTTGTGTTGGTTGTGCAGGTAGTGGTCTCCGCGACGAGATGATAACTCGTTCGGAGCAGTCCTATCGCGCGCGTGTGTCTAATTGTGTGTGATTTAGAAACAACAAAAAATGAGACGGCCTAGCCCGATTTGGGCTCTTGCATCACGGAAAATATATTGGTGGATTGCTAAGGAATGTACGTGCTTCTAGACCTTCTTTCTGCTACCATTGTCCTTTCTCAGTTACTATCCATAGTCTTCCTTCTCTGTTCTGAATCAACATAACTGCGTCTTGAACATTTTAAAGTCCAGTGAAAAGCGCATACAGTGCTAACTTTGACTGCAAAATAAAATAAAATTGAAACGCGGATTATTATTATTTCGCATGATTTGTAAAATAAACTGCGTTTATTTTTCCAGACGCCATTAAACTCTTGGGCTTTTTAATGGAGATAATGTGTGCTCTGAGTGGAGTATGGTCTCTCTTTTAACTTTTTTTTATCTCCTGTTCTTTTTACTATTATTATTAGCCATTCTTTGTAAAGATGGAAACTTTCACAGCAAGAGTGCCGGCCAAGTGTTCCTGCCGAAATGAATTGTTAAGAAGCGGCCCCTTTACATGACTGGACATGAGCCAGACGTGTTACTTGCTTTGTGGATTTTGCAAAAATGTGCGCATGTAACTAACGCTGCAGTTATACAAAGCGGGATATCGGATGTCATGCGCGCGGCGGTGCTGCAGCGAACGTGAGATGAAATAAGACATTGTTAAGAGCGCTGAGAACTGCTGTCTAAATATAAATGTCTGCTGACATGTCGGCAAAATCTCTTTGGAACTTGGCTGACGTTTGTTGTAAACCGTATTTTTCCTGCTCAAACGCTGAAGTGACTGCGCGGTGTTCAAGCGGCTTCTTGCAGGTTAGCACCATCGTCGTCCTCGACGTTGCCCTCCTTCTTGTTGTCGTCGAGGTGTTGGTGTTGTTGCTGGTGTTGTCTGAGGGCAATCCTTTATTCTGCGATCTCTTGAGGAAACACACAATAATGGGCAGACAGCTATTCACGGAAATTTCCAATAATACCTATGGAAAATTTCATGAATACAAACTTGAAAATCCGGATGAACAGCGCACTTCCAGATTCTGCCCCATACCATTGCGTTAAGTGAATAAATAAGTAAATAAATAAATAAACACAAAAGCCATCCAGATGCAACATGCAACGTGGATCTGATGGTTGGGGTATTAATGAATTGAAAGAAAGTGCAATTAAAAGACCCCCCCCCGAATCTCTTAAGCTTCAGAGTACCAGAGACATTCGTATTATGAAAATTTAATTTTTTGGACCTAAATTTAAGCTTATCGCGCTTTCCCTGATATTAATAACTAATTGAACAACCAAGTCGTGGAACAGTGTCATTCGTATGGAGCTATTAGCCCCTTAGGTAACCGAAAAATACTCCCCCATTTTATGGGGACTGATGTTTCATTACCTTGTTCATAAGAAATTGCCCCTTGTCTCTGTCTTTAGTCGAATTAATCAAGTTTACGCCCTACATTTTGTTTTCGTAATCCTTGTTGATTGGAATGCGTAAGAGAAATTATTCGCCAGAATAATTTGTTATTTCAGTTTTTGCCCCAATAAAATTTTAAGCATTTATACTGAACGCGACATTGATTTGTACTCTTAAAGAAAACACTATCTTATACAAAGTTAAAAAATACAGTAGAAGGGTGCCGACTAAGTGAGGGGAAAACTTTTGCTCCGACAAACACTTACTCATTATGATAAGTTTTAAAAATTCACGTTAAAGTGCACTATACCCTGTCTTCGTTTTTAGGTGGTTCAGAATTCGTGTACACCCGTGGATCAGTACCCTAATGTCTGTGTGGGATACAGTTCTTATCCTATTCCAGTTTTCTTTTTTCAGAAAGTTCACACTTCATTTATGCGTGCTGTAGACAGAAATCCTGTGCATAGTATTATTAATCAGTAATTCCTGTCAAGTATGTTCCCTATGGAAATTTCAGTCCTCCAACTGATTAAATGTAACATATTTCAGCAGCTTCAGTTCTTGCGTTTTGGCCTAGACGTGTGACGAGTTTCAAAGAACAGATCATGCTGTTTTTATTATATGATGTGTTATATCATTCAGGGTTGATTCAAGGTTTAGTTAATGTTTGATTTGTTTTGTGTACTTAATTAAATTATTATGTTCACAACGTCTGTAAGAATACGGTAATGGATAACATAAGTATCTTCACTCTATGGCTTGCTAAAATGAATTCATGTCTTGTTTACTGGAAAACCATTAGTTTTGTTTTTATGCGTGATGCTTACATCCAAAGGCCGATCCCAGTGGTCGCACGGTCTAAGGCGCGGTTCTGCGGTCTCTCAATTACTGGGAGAGCGGTATGGAATCCTGTCGTGGGCATGGAAGTCTGTCCCCGTAGAGTGTTGTGTGTTGGCACTTAGAGTTCCCTGAATCGGACTGATCACTCGTCCAGAAAAGTCCTACCGAGAGTGGTGTGTCTGAGTATGATCGTGAAGGCTCGATAATGGGAAGGCCCTGGTCCACTAGGGGCTGTCGCATCAGTGGGGAGAAATATTACCTCCAAAGTAGGAGAGACTACTTTGGATCATTCTGTATAGGCCTGTGTAAAACAAAATTAATAGTACGGCTGTTTTCCTCCTTGTCCACCCACAAGTTTCACGTCAGTTGTGAAGTAAACTGGTCCTTATAACTTGCTGTTCTTGTTGTAGGCGGTTTGTAATAGAAGCGGTTGTGATCCAGTGTAATGAACAGACATTCACACAGATGAGTGAAAACATCGCAGTTAAGGAGGTGGCCTGATGGTTAAATTATTAGCGGAGCTTATTATTCGTTAATATAAACACGTCACGAATCTTATAATTGTTTTGCTAGGGTGGAACTACCTCGATGAAAGTGAAAACCCATTAGAGGAGTACTCAACATATGCAAGTAATGTGTAGAATGACTCATCTCAGTTATTCTCCAAGCAAAGTACGTATAAAAAGAGGTTATTTAGTTGGCTGTGTTGTGAGAGTGTACGTTTTTCAAAGGATAGGAGTTTTCCTGTAGAATATTCTCATTCTTGACAGACACTCTGATGATGATTGCGTTTTCTATATTAAATTCGAAACAATTTTTGCATAGAATGAAGAAAATGAAGTAACACTGACGATGTAATAACTATCAGCACATCTATTCCAAAACAAATTAATTTAGAGGATTTTTTTTTTAAATATCAGGTGAATTTATTTCGGGGCTTTAAACTACGCTTTTCATAAAGTTTAAACTATTTTCGTCAGTGTCACAACATACGCCAATATATATGTACACTGTGTGAAAAAGGAAACTATATACTTTGTAACGGATTGGTTTTGTAGTTGTTGGCTTGTTTTTTTATAGTTCCAATAGTGTTCTGAATATTGCATATACAAGTTGGTTTATAAATCCCCAAATTTCGTAACGTCAGCCCTTTGTAATACTAGGCTTATCTTTATGGCGTTTTATTAAGACATATTTGACCATCCTCTGCGCTCTGCCGATTACAGTAACCACGTGGTTTAAAGAACTGTAAAATCTACATGCTGAAACAGAGGGATCGTGATTTTGAATGTCACTGAAAGTATTACACACGCTTTTTTTTTTGGTTGGTGTTTCTCTTACGTAAGGAGTGGCCTTGAAATTGGTCGAACCCTCTTTGAAGAAGTTTTGCCATTTTCCTACAAACAGGACTCAGAAGCCAGGAAAACGGCACGCCTGGTCCGCGTTGTCCTGTAACGCTGTAGAAAACAGAAAATGCCTTGTATTCCTCCAGTGAACCTTTGCCGAAGGTATAGATGTGTTGAGTTGAAACTTGTTCCAAGCGTAGCAGTTACATCTTTAATACTCCAACAAATAGGAACAGAACACTGTTTTCTCTTTAATACGAGTATTCGTCTTATTTGGACAGTAGCTTTAGCAGAACTGTCTACGAGGATCGTCATTCAAACACAAGCAAAACAAAAACGAGGGCCTGATCAAAGGAGTTCTGGTTCGTTCGACCAGCCCTCACAACGCGGAACCAGAAAGACTTTAGGATGAGCTCCTGGGGAATACTGGGGTAGTATGATTCAGGGTTGTGACTAGAGATATCTCTCAAATCGCATCGCACCCTCCCAGTCCTTTCTATGACTTTACTTTTATCCTGCGGGGGGCGTTCTTTCTTATCCTTGGAATAATACTATTTAGATAAACTTTCGGGACAAGTTCCCAAGTGTTCTAATACATTTCCCTTTTCTCTTTTACCGTCTGATTTTCCTTTCGTCGAGGGCTAACTCTAAACGTAGATGGACAACCGAGGAATCGTGGATAGATTTCTGGCAAGGGCATGAAATTTGTCTCTTCTTGAACGCATCTGGATCCGTTCTGGTGCTCACCCAGCTTTGTGTAATTGGTACTGAGGGCTCTTGTCCCTGGAATAAATCTGCTGGGGCATAAATCTGACAGCTCACCTTCATGTAGTGTCTAGATTAAGAAAGTGTTGAGCCATGCCTCCACTTCTCCATATGTCTGTACGGTGTTCGCAGGAACAATATTTTGCTCACAAAACGCAGATTCATATGGAATCGTAGCGGTGGATTTGAATGCAGTAGATGAACTACTGTTCAGGTGGGAGATTTTAGATATTCTGCAGTCTGGAGACATAATTGAGGGCTTGTCAGTTGTTTATGAACTATAGGACGCCTGTGCTTGATTCAGGACAGATGAGCCGTAGTACAGTGTTCTCATGGTATCCGGTATGCCCGTTAAAATACATAGATCTTTTTGTCTGATGCATTTCCTACATAGAACGATATAACAGAATAAGTTACATTTTCACCATTGCTCCTCAACGTTTTATTAGAAAAAGACCATTAGGAATGTTAAAGAACGCCGTCCGGGGTTGAAAATGAATGGGACATACCGGTTGCTAGTTTGTGTTGGAACAGTAATTCATAGGGCGGAAAACATGTACAGGCCTAATACAGAGAGCAGCACAGGGCTTCAATTAATTGCTAGTAAAAAGGGTTGGTCTAGAAATAAAGTAGAAGAATGCAGAACGTTATAATAGGTGATGTAAGAAGAGATGATACATTCTTCTAACATATGGAAACGTTCCAAGTGTTTCAAGACGAGTTATAAATAAATGGTTCATTCCTGCAGCTGTCGGGGCCAGATTAAATGAGGGGGTTCTTGCTGCTATTCAGTTCACAATCTTTTGTGTTTTCTTTATCTAAAGAGACAAACATTAAAACAAATACAGTTTTCCCTGTTGTGTATAGGCAGAACACTTGATCTATGTCACTAGAAAAAGAACACATTGAAGGTGCAGGGTGCTCAGGAAAAAAATGTTTATTTCAGGGAGTGAAGTAAAGAGAGATTTAGGAGTGTTACAGAAAGAGAATTTCCAAAATTTTATTCTTCAGCCAAATCCCCCCCCGTGGCGCTGCGGCCCAACGCTGGCCATGGCCTCCTTATTCTTGAGGTTTCTAGATTACACACAACGACGCATCACAGTCGGTAGGATTTCTCTGGACGAATGATCAGCCCGTCGCAGAGATCCTGACAACACACAACACTCAACACAGACATGCCCCCGACGAGATTCGAACCCGCAATCTCAGAAAGACTACAGACATATATATATATATATATATAGGGTTGTTTATAAAGTGTTTGTTGTGGATCTAGGTAGATACTAAGACCAAGTTAATGTACGTGAGTTAATAAATTTGATATTTGTAAATAATACATGTACTTTATGGAGAATGAGTTACTGCGGTTAGTGCTTGCTGTCTTCGGAATATAGTCCCTCGAAAACAGCTGAAGATTAATGGACTGCACTCAATAATAGTAAGCAATTGTAATAATAATAATAATAATAATAACAGTAATACTAAATTACGTATAACACAAATCGTAACCACAGAATACCCGCAACACTATATACTCTAGCACGGACGTGGTTTGTTTCAGCTATAAATCGTAAATGCTTTTCAGAAGGGTGATAACAAATAATAATAATAATAATAATGTCTTCTTGGACTGCCCTTGAATTGGAGGCAGGAAAATTTTCAGAAACTTTGGTATATATATATATACATATACATACACACACACAAACATATATACATATATCGGTTTTTACGGCCTCATATACCAGAAAAATGGAATCGTTAGTTAAGACTCCTGTGGCTTGTAAATTATCCCTTATTTGTGTGAACTGCAGGATCAGCACAGAGTTTAAACCGTATCCTGTGTCATACGATATATCAGCCTGCTCTCGGGCGAGATAGTACCAAAGAATTCTGAAGTGCGCGTATTGTGATCTGTGATGAACGACACATAGAAGCGCATTTACGAGTGCGTATTGCATTGAAAATTACTAATATATGTACGAATATATGTACAAATATACAAATCCAAATGTTGCTGAATTTTTCAATTTCCCAGATAATAGTAAAACATGCTGTTAAGACGAAACAAAAGTTTTCTCTCCAAAATTTTACTTAGGAAATCTAAGAGCTAGGGCACAAAAAACACACACACACACACGCACGCACACTCATACACACACGCGCGCGCGCGCACACGCAAACACACTCGCGCGCGCGCACGCACACACTCTCTCACTCACTCACTCACACACACACACACACACACACACATAAACACCCATACAAACACACTCACATACACACACACACACACACACACGGACGCAAACGGGTCTCTTTTTTAAATTTAATTACGTTTTAGAGGGAAGGTTTCAGAAAAGCTGATCATTTCTCTTTCTTTTCGGACAGCAGGCCATGTGGATATAAGACTGGGGGTGTCACTGTAGGTTTCCCGTTCATGCTGTGAAGTGTTTAACTTTATGACAAAAGGCGTACGAAAATCCCTGGGAAGAAATTTCTGGGTATATTTGTAAGGCAACGTAACACAAATTAAAGTAATGACGCTTGAAATAAAATATTTGATCCGTTGTTAATGAAGCCCTTAAATTCAACTGTAGAACACTCTTCACGTTTTTTAAAAAGAAAATTGTCTGTAATATAAATAGTAGAATCTATCAGTGTTGCGGAATACACCGGATATTAAATAGAAAATTAAAATGACATGCAAGGAAAGAGATCAAATTCATGATTGTAAAACGATATCATTTCTGTACATTCATGTGGAAGTGAAGTTTTGGTTAAGAGGGACAGCAGTGTTAATCAACTTCAAGTTTGAGAAATGGAGTGACTGAGAAAAGTCGAGGGATATACGATGAAAGGTAAATAAGAAAAGAATATTAGGGTAGGAGCTAATCACATTTTCAATAAGTATAAAAGTCGGTAAATACACACCCTGATAATATGGGCTCTATAGGCTCCCCAAACTTTCAGTCAGTGACAGACTAATGGAATATAATCCTAGATAGAGGCCTTGGAATGCAGGGGTTAGAAATTCGAAAAATGCTTGAGTGTATTCCGTAGAAGGAAGGGTAGTAGGAGCGGCAGCAGTAGTAGCAGTAGCAGGAGCAACAGCAGCAGCAGAATTATAGTAGTAGTAGTAGTAGTATCAGTAGTAGTAGTAGTAGTAGCAAGAACAGCAACAACAGCAGGAGCACTAACAACATTACTACCAGCTGCAGTAGTATTGTTGAAGCCAAAGACAATGTTTGAATGCTTCCATGACAAAGGAGATGTTATAATTTTAACTGTAACACACATCAGTGCAACGTACCAAAACTCCGTTTTCGAACAGATACTTTTTTTATTGTTTAAATAAAAGGTCATTAATCATTTAATTTCACATATGTTGACACATGCTATCGTTCCGACTGCCTTCATAAGTTGGTCAGTATTCTCATGCTGGCTTGAGGGGTTACTGCAGAGCAAGTTTCGTCATGCATAAAACATAAACAAGGTGCATTTCTGGTTACTACTGTTCTTAAATATTTCATCCGAAGACATAGTTTTATGGCGAGCAGTTCCATGATTTGCATGCTTATTCACTTTGTTTTTATGGCTCAGGAAAGTCGGTCTCTGTTTTGTGTGTCAGTAAATGTAATACGAAGTTCATACATATTGCAGAATTTTCAATCTGCGTGTTTTTTTTTTTGGGCTGTGGTTTTCTGAAGCGAACTGTTCTTTAGAAGCGCGTTTGACAGTCCATAATTTGGTCATTCGCGGACGATCCTTTTCAGATTGAAGGAATAAAAGTGAGCTGCGACTTTCATTTCGCAAAAGAATACGCAGCATGTACTGAACTACAGATGGTGTGTAGGAAACGAACCAAACCATTGAGCAAACTGACTCCATAGACAAAAGTTCCTTGAGGAGAAGCTTGCAGAAGAGATTCTTCCTCTTTTTATGGAACTCTGATGTTCATTACTTCGTTTAAATTGGTTTAGAACATGATCCAGTAACTTCGAAAATTTTCTAACATTTCGTAAAGTAGTGTTTTTGACAGAGATATTGTTAGACAGTTTGTGGATTTAACCACTGCAGTAACTTTCAAGTGTGAATATATTGAGTTTTTTTTAAATCAGGATTCGACCCGCCAAGACAGGGACTTGGTTTATTGATGTATGCTAAAGCACGAATTCAGGTATCGGTTGTTGGTGAGTGGTTCTAGCATCAAGAGTTGGGAGGTTTTACTCATGGCTGCTGCCCACAAATTAATTTACTGGCACCCACTAAGCTTACCTAATTAGAATGCTGCCAGATTTGCTTGCAGCGACTGCCAAAACAAGGAAAAAAAAACGTACACAGCAAGGGACTTTTATTTGAGTGCAAGATGGCGAGTCTCAAGTCGTGAGACTCAAAGTAAGACGAGGAATTGTGTGACGTTAAACACGATTCCACATGCAACGAAAAATTATTTTGTCGTGAGTCAAGGTTTGAAGCACAATTTCCGAAAGTCGTTAAAAGAGAAAGTATGTGCTGGTCAGTTAAGTGAATAAAGTGACTGGCCTCTGGCTTGGCTGGGGTTCGGTTCGCGGCAGGCAATGTAATTCTTCTCCTGGCCACCACATCCAAACAGGTTCTGAGACCCACCCAGCATATTATCTAGTGGATGCCAGAGGCTGTTTCCTCGCAGGCAAAGCGACTGAGCGTGAAGCTTACCACTTAATCACTGTCTAGTACCGAGATGAATTCGGTGAAACAGTACGTCATGAAGATTCATATACCGTACGTAATGTACAAGTTGATACTCATGTAATAATGATAAGAGTAACAGTAATGAGGACAGGAAATGTACCATCCTCGATGGAGTACACGGTATCCGCACGCATCCATTACATCGTGGCATTCTGAATGCTGCTGGTTGTTCCTAATAGCTATGATGAAGACGGTAACAATGCACCTCTGTCGGCTGTGGTTGCTATTACTGGTGTTGATGGTTACTCTGGCTATTTGGGCTATTGATTTTGGTTACTGTGGTTATTGAGCCTCGGAATTATCATAGTGTTACACTCCTTCGCAATTTTGTGCGTGAATTTGTTACCGGTTTTAGGAAATTAACAATGATGGTTTTAGGGTAGCATCATGTGGCATCAGATTTATATAAAACTTCATCAAAATGTGGCTAAACGTTCTTGACGTTTGTTTTGGAGACAAGCAGGAAGACGGACAGATACAGAGGTTGTTCCCCGTATGCAGTACTTTCATACTCAGCGTACAAAGAATGCATTGTGATATAACAATGTTTACGAGCTTAAGATTATCTAGCAGTAAGAAGTACATAAGAATACTCCATCAATTTAAGTTTAAAGTTCATTTAACCCTTGCAATGATAGTAAAATGACATGGACATGGCTGATAGGTTGAGCTAAAGATTTGGCTGTATTTTACCACGTGTAGAGTACTACTAGGGGATTTGAAAAGAATGCACCACCCACGCATTTGAACAGACGAGCAGAAGGAGACTGTGTAGCTGGTAGTAGTGCCAGAAGCAAAACTGTCAAACTTTGGCTCTTTTTTAAGAAACTAGGGCATACATTTAGAGTCGGTTCGGTTGGTAGTGTTTAAAGTACGGGTCTGAAGCCATAGGGGTCGGAGTTTGAATCTCGGAAGGACAAGAAATTTTGCTTGTCTCCAAAGCGTCCAAACTCGACTTTGGAACGTATGAAGTCTCCTAAGTAATGAATACCGGGTACTATCTCTCTCTACGTTAAATTGGCCGGGACGTGAAATTGACATCTTATTTTCGTCTAGCGTCGAGGTGATGAACGCATGAAGCTTTTAACTTCACTCTCCAGTACATGTAAATGACCTGGTTCTTAATCAAGTATAGGGAAAGCTTAAATCATTTTAACTTCAAATGTTAGTGCTTAGTACAGTATAAATTCCACAATCGTTGGTACATGTCACACTGTGGCATGTTAACGTCACTGCTTCCCAGTCTACAAAATATTTTCCATACCAGGTTATTTGAAAACTATTTGATCTGTATGGTAGAGCATAACCAGAATATGTTCAGTGTGTTAGAGAGTTTAACACCTACATAGGTATCCAGATCGTGGTTGGAATTTGAACGAACGGACAAAATGCATGTTCGGGCCAGGTAGTAAGCATACGAGTTAGCATGTTAAAAGTGGAATCGTAGGGAGGGACTACTACTACTACTACTACTACTACTACTGCTGCTACTACCACCACCACCACCACTACTACTACTACTACTACTGCTACTACCACCACCACCACCACCACTACTACTACTACTACTACTACTGCTACTACCACCACCACCACCACCACTACTACTACTACTAGTACCACCACCACTACTACTAGTACCACCACCACTACTACTACTACTACTACTGCTACTACTACTACTACCACCACCACTACTACCACTACTACTACTAATACTACTACTAATACTACTACTACTACTACTACTACTACTACTGCTACTACCACCACCACCACTACTATTACTACTACTACTACTACTGCTGCTGCTGCTGTGTCGATTACCTTGGAGAAGAAGATTTGTTTTGTTGTAGTACAGTACTCTCTGCTGGTATATTTCACGGATTGCTTCCTGCCAGAGATGATAATTCAAATATTTTAATGAAACCTAATTGCGGTTTGTGAAGTTGAAGTGACTGTCTGGCGAATTGTCTAGCACCGGGATAAGTTTTATACTGAAGAGAAGTCACTTTCACTTATGTTCAATTACGTACACTTCGTAGTAACTGTGTTAGATGAAGCGTTTAAATTTGACTGATAAGGGGAGAAGCATCCATAACGTACGACTTTCAGCATTTGTATTGACACATAACGAGACTACATTCTGGAATGAGATTGATAACTTCCGTTTTATTTAGGAAGGCCAAAATTTTATGTGCACCATAATAAGAATAACGTCGATATCGAACGGAAGAGTACTCCTTTTTTGATAGCCAATACTAATGTTTCAACAAAAGTAGATCCTTCTCCAAAACTACAAAATGACTGGACATTAGAGGTGCAGGTTACTGTTTCGGAACGAACGGATCTGCGTCAACAAGTCCGTGAGCGGAAACAAGTGACCCGTGTCTGGGCTCCACGGACTCCTCCTTGCATTCCACTCAGGGACTCGTCCCTTTCAACACTTCCCATTTATTCAGCAGGTCCTCTGTCATTCATCGGCCCTAGTATCAGCTAATACATATGGCGGTGACAGTGTAGATTATGTAAGAAATCTATTCGTTTGTTTATGTCTCTTATGATATACAAAATAATATACTTCACAAAGAAATATCCTGAATATATGTGACTCAACCTCTAAACTAGTTTATATGCATAGGCAAGGGTAAAGCAGTTCCGTTACAGGCCTGGAGTGGCCCAGAGGGTTCCAGGAAGTTAAGGTTCCCAGATTAAATGACAACGGCTCAGGATGGTGGTAAGGTTGTCAGCCTTACGCACCGGCCGTCTTTACCCCCAGGAAATGTTCCTGGTACTTCTGTTAGAGGGCTGAGTCGACCCTAGGGCCATAGTGCGATCGGAAGGATTTTATATCAATGAAAAATTCGAATGACACCAGCTGGGATCGAACCAGCGACTTTCCGATTTATACCACAGCACTTATATACATAGACCTATAGTAATTCAATAATGGAATTTAATTTGTAGTGATGGACTTCCTATAGACATAAGCGTAAAAATTAGAATATAGTTTATATGTACGGACTTATCGATTAATTGTAACATTTGTTATTTGAATTTGGTCATTATGAGATTGTATTTTGTAGTAAGTCTGTTGATAGAATGGAAAATCTAAAATGTGGAAGATTGGAAGAAAAAAAGAAAGAGAACAGAAAGTAGAAAAATACGTAAGGAAAACAGGAAGGTAGACGAAGACGGGAAAAGGCGATAGAATATTAAAAAGAGAAGCGAAAAGAAGAAAGAGATAAACCCAAAGAAATAAACAGCTAAAGAAACAAAGGACAGATAAACTAAATACATAAATATATGAATGACAGAAGTGAAGAAATTGAGAGAAGTAGAAAGGGGGATAAATACAAAAAGGCAGAGAGTAAAAGAAAAGAAAAAGAAAGAAGGAAACACATAAATGTATGGTGGTACAAAGAAGCAAGCACACAGTTGATCTGCTTTGACTGTTGTGCTCAGAGCTTATTGTGAAGACTTTGTCGTCTGTCGGAAGAACTTAAGCTACGAAGAGGAAGTATGAGGTTCAGGAACACGGAAAATGATTTCTAAGACGTTAGACCTCAGGTACTATACGTCACCTTCTGTCGTAAGTGTCACAGAAACATGTGGGTGTCAACGAAAGCTACCACAGTTTCTCCTTAGTACAGACTACAAAGTCCTTGAGAGACAGACTGGTATCTTGTTAGTACAATAGGACAAGACGGTAAGGATCCTTTGCCCTATAATGAAATACCGAGAAAATATAAACATTATTTCGACCTGCTCAGCAGCTAACAGAAATGAATACCGGGATGTCTCCTGAGTCTAAAGGCTGCCGGTGCGTAGGACTGACAACCTTACCACTTTCTTATGCCGATTGCCTAGAAATTCTGGGAAACCTAAGGTTCTGTCCAGGCCTGTAACGGGATAACTTTAATTCGATTTACAGGGTAACACCTTTGTTTTAGTACAAACTTGTGTATTACTAATCAATCAAATTTGTTAATTACAGGAACAGGAGAGCAACGGTGAAAATTCAGGGACTGCGAATGTCCTAGAGCATGGGTTTCCAACCCGCGGTCCACCGGGTTTTGTTATGCCGGCCGTTGACACATTTATAAGTTGTATATATACCATAAAACTTTCAAAATAATGCAGGCAGTTAGGTACTGTACACCACTTTCTGTTAAATTTTTCGCTTGCGGGAACCAGCTCACAAAACCTCGTGTGGCCTTTTGTTGTACAAATTTGGAGACCCACGTCCTAGAGTAGTACTCAGGAACAGTGTTTCAGAATCTGTTGTAAATCACCTAGGATGATGGGTAAAACAGCATTAGATTCTTCGAGGATTATTACTTCTTACACTGCATGGTAAACATAAGGTTGAGGCCACTCATTTTGCGGAGTTCCGGTTTCGCTTATGTCAGATTTGTTGACTAGGGAGATGCACAGTGACAGTTTTTCACTTCCAGGATTTCGATTTGTCATTGTTAAATATTATTAAGGAAGTTACACACTTTCTTGTAGACATCATAAGGGCTTGTGCGGTACGACAGGCGCGCAGAAGCCGCCGCAGCAGCATCATTTCACTTTCTACGCAAGGAGACAAAGAGAAATGACAAATATGAGTGTAACAGACCATCTTCATGGAACGTCCCTCCTTGGCAACTTCCTCAGCTAGTCCAGAGTTTCTCTGTAGTTCATGGGCTCCGCAGTTTCATTACATTTTTCACCAGGGCATGGATCCATACCAGTGGCTACCGAGGGGGGGATTTGGGGTGTTCAAAACCCCCCGAAATTCCGAAGGCCCTCCTAAATCGTGCCAAAATCAACCCGATTGTGAAAACTGTTAAAAATTGCTGAATTTAGCACGCCAACACTCCAAGATGTTCGGAAAAAAGGCAGTATAATTCTAAAACTACCTAGGTTCACAATTGTTTCACTTTAGCAATGACAAATAAATTGGTTGTCATTATAAATAGTCTTAAAGTACCAAAAATTAAGGAACGTTTACTATATGAAATGGAATTTCTTGTACCAAATTTCAGCTGCCTCCAGAACCCCTGACTAGGGGGTGGAGGGCTACCGCCCACAGATCCCCGTTCTCTGTCCTCTGTCCTCAACTGAATTGGTTGAACCCCCCGCCCCCGGAACAAAATTCCTGGGTACGCCATTGATCCATACCATATCTGTTTAGAATCCATTCCATTTAAATGATATTCTCTTATCAACGTCCGCTTCTCCCAAACGGTCGCCTAATTCTGCTTTCCCCTAATCAATTTTAGAAGCAGTTTCTATTAGGTCATACATGCAAAATGTCTTGCCATCTTACAATTTTAATTTCTTTACCATACGCAAAGACCGCCTCTGTGGTCTAGTGGTCAGAGTTTATGGCTACAGATACAGAGGTCCCGGGTTCGATCCCCGGCGCTACCAGATTTTCTGAGTAGTAGTGGGTCTGGAACGGGGTCCACTCAGCC
>Ga0136643_10001163_pt1 | contig 31444 bp, 5 predicted proteins | sample TergutLab28metaG_FD_96883 | JGI IMG/M metagenome (GOLD analysis project Ga0136643, IMG submission 96883) | Labiotermes labralis P1 segment gut microbial communities from Petit-Saut dam, French Guiana - Lab288 P1 (version 3) (version 3) | ecosystem: Host-associated > Arthropoda: Insects >...
CAGTTGTTGGTAATATAATTGTATTACCAACAACTGCATAAACTGCATTTGACATACTTGTGTAACTTGGCAAGGTACAAACCGCGAGCTCCCTGAGGATGACACAGTAGTGTCGAAACATGTAGGAGGAATGTGATAATTTGTCAATTAATTGTGCACTGGTTGGTCATTGTACAAAATAATAAAAGATGCACGGTACATGTATTAAAAGAGTAAAATAATACCAAATGACTGTCGCTAATGCACGATTACGTTACCATTTGAAGAAGGACGTTTGTTTGAACTGTACATAAAATACACTTCCAAACTCACACACAGCCCGTGCTCATTACAATGCCCAGTCGGCTAACGATACTCAGGCGAACAATGGCTGTTTATTGTATAAGTCAAACGAGATACAAAATGTTACAGAATGTGGGACATATTGTTACCAATTGGATTTGAATGTTTTGCCGAATTATCAAAAAACTGGACACAACATTGCTTAAGCAAGCGTACTGAGTTATTTGATGTGTAATATAATGTAAGTAATGAAAGAAAGAAATAAGTAAAGCTCTTTAGGTTTCTGTGACCGTGCATCGTGAGCAAATTGTGAAGTGAGATAGAAAACCAACAAGATGCAACAGTTAGATATTTATATCAACACTTTCTCAACATGTTTCGGGCATAATTATGCCCATCTTCAGGAGAACAAGACGTGTGTTACTGCACGCGGTGTGCTGCGCTGGTTCTGCTGGGTGTGGTTGGTAGCGGTTGCACCCTACAACGCAGCGCCCCACAACCGCTACCAACCACACCCAGCAGAACCAGCGCAGCACACCGCGTGCAGTAACACACGTCTTGTTCTCCTGAAGATGGGCATAATGATGCCCGAAACATATTGAGAAAGTATTGATAATAAACATCTAATTGTTGCATCTTGTTGGTTTTGTATCTCGCTTCACAAGTAAAACTCTAAAAGTTTTGGACAGCCCCGTCCAAAAGCTTCGCCTTGAGGAGGGTGCTGTAGCAAAAGAGGGATGCTGGGAGAAATATATCTCGACAGTAGCTCAAAGCGTGGGAGTGTCGCACGGTCCACAGGAACTAAGCTGAAAATGAAAGCCAGAGATTGCCAGTATAAAGAAAATGCAAGGCCACTTACCACACAGCCTGGAGCCTGCTTCACACCGCTCTGAACTGTCGACAAATTGGGGGTCGCAAACAGTTTGCAATAATATTTGTACACATAAATGACGCATGCGCATGGCGGATGTGCGAAGTCTTCAGTTTGGGATGTGGTATCCGAGTGCAGGCTGAACCACTAGTTCAGCCTGCACTCGGATACCACATCACCAACAGCCAATCCCGCTACATAACACCAACACGCCTCAAGTCAGCACAATACAGCCTACACAATAACGCAGCAAGTAGTCGCAAGCTCCTAAAGATGGATGTATTAACATCCGAAACATGTTGAGCAGTAAATTGACATAATAAAGCAAGTGTCATCAAGTTGGTCTACCTTTATTCAAATACTGCGGGGAATTACGTTGTGAAAATGACGTAGCTTAGAACAGAGAACGTTTACTGTGCACACATCTTATAAGTATGAAACTGTAGTCAACGGACAAATAAAAGCGGTCAGTCTCAACAATTTTTGCAGTATTTTTGCAACGTTTATTTTTCAACTTGGTCTACACCTTTCGGCATTCTCGGCCACCTAACACGGAGAATGCTTGAACAAAAAATAACGAAATAGTGTTGAGGGCCGTCTCGCAGAAAGCAATGGTATTACTGAACATGGCAGGGAAGGCCGAACATGTAGCAAGTTGGACAATGAACGCATTTGTGGCCTACGAATTTGTGTATTTTGTTGGTTTGATTATTAGAGAAATAAAGGTAAAGGTAAAGTGATCCCGCTACAGGCCCGATGTGGCCCAGAGGGTGGGCAGAGGTACAGCTCTACTCTTCCATGACCGCAGCACTAGAAGGGGGTGAGTGGTCAGCAGCAGGGCCCAGCCGCACTTTACCCCCAGGAAAGACCAGGTACCCATTTTGCAGGAGGCCGGGTGGGCCCCAGGGCCGGTCTGGACGGGCAAAAAATGATTAGATAAATACTGAGGTGAAAAGGTGAAATAAAAAAGATCGTTTTCATTCGATATATCTCTCCAAGATTCATACAGCAAAGCCCTAATCAACGAAACAGACACAAGGACGTAACTAACAATTTCTTCAAGTGGTGATACGTATAACCAAAACGCACAGCAAGATATGTTGCACCTTAAGTGGGCCCAAATGTTCATTCCCGTCTTCAAAACAGCAAACAAATTCGTGTGTATTAAGGGCGTCACTGATACCAAGCGCAATTATACATGTGTGGCAAATGAAAAAAGAAAGCAAAGTTCACCCCAGAACAGGTCATGAAGGCTCACCTCTACTCCTTCTTTAAACTCGGCGCTAGATTCGGGTGAGGTCAATGCCACGAACAGGCCGCTTTACCCCCGGGAAAGAGACCCAGTACAGGTGGCTGGGTGGACCCCAGGGCCGGTCTGGACGGGTACGGTAAACCTGGCCCCTGACCGGGATTCAATCCGCGGACCGTCCAGCCCGTATCGAGTCTCTATACCGACTGAACTATCCGGGCCCACACCATGAATATCACGAACATTATGATGCAATTCTGAAGGCAACTGCGTATTGCGAAGTGCGACATACAATAATGTTTTCCCTTCACCCGGTTCTTTTTTGCATGTTTCTAAATGTACGTTTCAGAAACACAGGTCACTACTTGGACCTGACTTGATAGTCACGTGATTCCTCCTACAGCCTCCCTTATGAATAGCTGTTAAAGGAATATCCAGCTAATCTGACTGCATCTAGAACATCACAAAAGAGGCATCCCTTGCACCAGAAGCATAGCACCTTCAGTCCCATAGGGCATTCGTTCGGTGCACGGCATCTGTAGTGCGTACACACAGACGTATCACTATATCTGCAATTCAAATGACAAACCCCAAAGCATTCATCCACATCCAAAAGCTCCATGCTGCCAATTTCCCCTCCTCCTACCCTCTCGACATCATCCCCACCCAAACCCGTTTCAATTTCAGCTTCCATTCGAATGTCTAATGCCAGAGCAGTAGGGTGGCTGGCTGGCTACCTTTACAGGCCTTACTTCATCCAACACGCGATACGTGAGCAAACCACCTTGCAGCGCCATTCACACTGACGAGCGAGAGTTTCCACCGTTCTGTAACTGCCGCGCTACGTCAGCATGGTACAGACATCGCTTCGAAGTGATTCGACTCGATGTACAGACTGCCTTAGCGAGGGTTTTATAACTGCAGACGGTACACGGTTCAAACACAGATTCTGTACAGTCGCTTTTTGACAGTTCTCAATTGTGTGCTCTTGATTGCTGAATTTAAAGGTTTTTTTCCAAAATTCGTTGTGAGACCAGCAATAATCTTTAGGAAATTTTGAAAAATACCTCGCTAAAGGGGTGAAGATTTCCCCCAGCCCCCCCCCCGCCGAAAAAAACTAGAAAACGCCTAAAAATCCAAGGCGCCAGAAGTGTGACAAGAAGTTCTTCGATAAAGACGATCCACAAACGTTAGGCATTACGGTAACATGACACCCCCGGCCTACAGCAATATACCGTATATAATAACAGAGGACATTGGTGGTACACCTGCAAGGTACATTTATATTGGCCATGTAACATTTGAACTTTGCTGACCCCAGTGGGTCTGCGGCTGCTCCCTGGCTGATAATGTGGATTCGAATCCCACCGGGGGCATGGACATCTGTCTCTTTTGAGTGTTGTGAGTTGTCAGGGCAGATCACTCGTCGTGAGGAGTCCTACCGAGTGTGGTTTGTCTGAGTGTGATAATGAATCCTCTACAATAAGGAGGCCTTGGCCCACTGGGGGCTGTTGCGCCAGCGCCATGGTTAAAAAAAAGTCACTCTAAACCATCGATATAACTACTAACTTAAACACGATTCCCGAAGGATATGTTAAGGACGGGTCGTGGCCTGTTTCTACGTACCGTTCCGCTATCTGTCACAGGTATGGAATCATCGGTTAAGTTTACTATGATTTACACATGGCCACAGAAGGCGTTATACGCCAAGTTCTCTAAGGAAATTTATGTTTAAAATGTAAATACAGTGTAAATATTTACTTCCACAGGCAATACAACAAAAAAACTCTTCAAATTTTCAAAATATACCCAATTAAACATATTCACGTAGGTTTATGGGCTCTCAAAGCGGTGTTGTTTAAGATTCGATAGCTCTTGCCCTTTACGCCGTGCTTAACGTTAAGAAGAGTAACCGACGTCCAGAAAGTAGAATGATGGACCTCGGGGCAGCAGGTTATTCTGAAACGTTGTCACAATGATCCACCTTGATAACAGTGGCATGAAGCTTCCCCTAAACGTCCGTGAGCTGCAACGCATGTTGATCGCGGAGACAGCAGACGGTCGAAATAAACGCTCTGAGACCATACGCACTCCAACATCACGTATCATTGTGAACTGAGCTTCGGTACGGAACTAGCAAGTTCCTGTAGTTCGCTCCGACGTGTCACTCACTTGCAATCTAAATAATTATTGTACCTGAGGTTTCATTTGCTACGACCAAGGTACTTCGCCTTGAATGCGAAATGAGTAGGAAGGCGGTCTGTAGACTGGTTTTAAATTATGTATACCCCGCACACTTTAAGTAACTTTGCCAATCTTACCAGTCCCCCTTTCTCCTAATTTTCTTTTCTCCCATCTCCATAACTTCCGTGTAATCACAACTAGAGATGATCTTGAACTAACTGAATCTATTTTAAAACTGTTCGTTTTCCTAATCTGCGCGCATGCTCAGTTCGACACATCACGGCGACTCCACATCGCAACAACCAACAAACATCACCGTGATAACAAAAACATCTACGGTGCACATTAATGCTGATAAAAATCATTCACCAACAATAATAAAAATCCCGATAAGAAAACAAGGAATGTTTGTAGTCACCAACCGATTTATCAACGTACACAAAATAAGAAGTGCCGAGAAACCAGTAACCTAAGTTACGTGTAAGTAAAAACTTTTTAGAACTTGTGACAAACGAACATATAATTAAACTCAACAAGCTTTTAAGTGTAGGATATAATATATTTAATTTCTATTTCAGATTCTAAAATGATCATTTACAAATATAAAATCCTAGATAGCTGTACAACCACTTAACCCATTAAAAACCAAACGTGCCTGTTTTATATAACGGTTCAGTCCGTACCGCGCAGTAAATATTCTCCACCTCGGTTATACAAAACCAGTCTGATAATGATGTGTGAGGCAAAAGCCGCTGTCTGTTCTTAGATCCGTACAAAACACTCAACGCAAAGCGAGCAGCATGTAGAATTTTTTTAATTTTAAACCTGGTGATACGTAAAGCAATCGTTAGGCTATAAAATTTTAATATTATACAGTGTATAATATTTTTTTTCATGTTTTATAGAACTGTAAACATTATGGGATCCCATACTACATGACTGCATTGCATGTACCTAACTTTAGTTTCTGTAAGATGGCCAGACGATGGTTGGCAAGACCGAAACATCTTGTCATTAACACAAGAATATACAATCAATAATATTGCTGTGTGTGACGGCAAGTGATAAGTAGCTTATTTGTCTTGTAATAAAAAATCTGTGCTGCGTTTTGTTAATGAGCATTCAATTCGGACGATCGTCAGCAAACAAAACATGGCGCAGCATTCAATACAAGCAGATTCACGACACGAAACCAACAAAATCCACAAATTTGTTCCCTACCTTTCATATTACAATATCACACTGAATACTGCTAAATGTTTCAGCCCGCAAGGGACCATCATCCTGGAATCAAACCAAAGTACAACAGCAAAAGACCAAATAAGTCACTCTCGTACAAAGGAAATGTGGTGTCAAAGCGTACTATACAACCATGCGCCGCATAATGACGTTTCGGTCAACGACAGACCGCATATACGACGGTGATCCCATAATATTATAATACTTAGCATTGTGCTACAATTGCCTACACTATTCAGTACAGAAACATGCTGTACAGGTTTGTAGCCCAGGAGCAATAGGCTATACCATATAGCCTAAGTGTGTAAAAGGCTATACTATTTAGGTTTGTGAAGTACATGCTCGGACAACGACGAAATCGCCAAATGACGCATTTCTGAGAAATTATCCCCGTCGTAAAGCGACGCATATCTGTAGTTAGAAGGCATACATTTCCTTGTTGACTACTTGTGTGAATGTGATGAGAGTTGATATATCAATAATGCACGGGATGCACAACGCAAGGTTTACAATGTCAGTGATTACAACGTACAAAATAATACATGTGTCACCTGACGGTATAACACACTATTGGAAACCCAGTCTGAAGGATTGTCCATATTTTGCATTTTTACAAAACAACGGATAAAATTATATGGACCCACAATGAATCAACATCAGAGGGCTGAACACGTGGATTAATGTACTGCGATACTATTAAGATAGAACATTTTAACAAAACATTTTATCCAGCTGTTTTATGTTACAGTTCCAGACGATACTTCAATGTACATGAAAAAATTTCAACTGTTATTGATCATATAAATTACTAACCCGCATACAGAACTTAACTGAAACAAGCTATATACAGCCACTACGGATGTAATTTGTTTATTTGAATTGTTTCTTTTAGAAGACTTGGTTTACTAACTTCCTGAGGATGGTGCTGGTGCACCGAAACATGCCGGAGGATATGTAAAAACTGTATATTTGTCTCAGTAATTAACCAACATGATGCACAAAATTTTTGTTTTACAATAAGTTTATTTCATGCCTCTACATGTTTCGATCACATGTGCTCATCGTCAGGAGGTAAAAATTGCATTACACAGCCTCTGCTATCATCACACCTATAGGTGTGTTCGAAACATGTAGAGGCATGAAATAAACTTATTGTAAAACAAAAATTTTGTGCATCATGTTGGTTAATTACTGAGACAAAAATACTGAGATGCACGGTCAGCAAAACGTCAAAACAAGACTATGTATGTTGCGTGTGCATTCATGTTAGGTTATGTTTGTTTAACAATAAAACTACCACTACAATAAATAAAAAAAACCATACACTGATCCTTAAAAAGGTAAAGTTTTCCTTGTCCATGCCATGAAGTCGTATGGGGGAAGAATGTATAGCTCCATTCCTTCTTAATGTCTGAAACATTTGGACGCGAATAATTGCCACTGCCAATTTACTCTCGGAAATAACCCCGGCGCCCATTGTTAATGAGGCTGGGTAGCCTCCAAAGTGCGTGTAAACGTTTTGGATAAGACCAATATTTCTTGCCCCTCACCAGGTTTCGAAACCCGGACCGCCAGTCCCGTAGTTTAATCAATGCACTACGTTACTCCGACTCCAACTGTAAACTTACGTTTTGCATAAAGGACGACAAGACAAATTAAACACAGAACAACCCCAAATTTATGCTGCTCTCAATTCCTACTTCAATATATATTTTCGTTTCCTACAGTCGTTCCCAAATGTTTGAATTTTTCCTCGTCTGGAAAGATACGAGATTATCAGAAGTCGGTGTGCTGACGTTTACTCTAACGTGCTGGTGACGGTGCACCAACCAACACACGTCTGTTCATTGCAAGCTCTTGTAGTATGACTTCATTAGTGACTGTTAGACCTTACCCGATCGTCGTTGAAATATTACTGTCTTCGCCAAGTATATTATCATAAGCGATGGTAAGAATGTGATGAAACAACATTTGGATATTCATGTGAAAATTTTTTGCCACATTTCTTTTTCCAACTTCCTTTCTTCAAAACAGTTTATATTTGCAGCTAAGCCGAAACACTGTACGACACGAAGTTAAGTATTGAACTCCGAAATACCAGGTATTTAACACCTTTACCTTTATGTACCATTCCCCGGTGCATAAACTCTGCAGCTGATACAAAATAGTTAGATAAACACATTATCCAAAGAATGGCAAGTTCCCATCAGTGAATTCCCTGTGACCACTGAAAAGCTGACAGTGACGCCAAAATATGAATAAAAATAAAAAAGTTAAATCGGTCCCATTACAGGCCCGAGGGGCCCCGAAGGGTTCCAGGTAGTTGCGGTTCCCAGATTGCGTGACAATGGTCCAGGATGGCGGAAAGGTTGTCAGCCTTAGGCACCGGCCGTTTTTATCTCTAGGAAATGCTCCTGGTACTCATTTCTGTTAAAGACCGAGTCGAGCCCGGGGCCATGGTGCGATCGGAGGGGTTAGGTGAATGAGAGATCCCAATGACAACATCTGGAATCGAACCAGCTACCTAACGATTTGTGGCGCAGCACCTTAGCCACTGAGCTACTGCGGTTCCCCAATATATGAATGACAGGTTTAAAACGTCTCGCGGAGACAGCCGTACAAGCGAAAGAGATCAATACCATAAATTAGGGATCTGCGAATTTTCAGCTGGAATCATATAACGTGACGTGGACGAGCGGTCCTGCGTCATGCGGCAGGGACTGGCACACTGCCCAGCCACCCAATGACAAGCAGGCACAATCGAGGAACTTTGCGGTTTCTGTGTTCCCCGTCGCCTAAGCCGATTATGCTACCCATTTCGTCCGATACCAAGTTCGGCAGGGAATGTGAAGGACAGACTACGTTAATTTATGAGGAGGAAGACAGGCTTACCCGAAGTAATTGTTAGCGAATATCGGTCGAATAAAATTCCAGTTCCTTGTACTGTACCTAGCTGTCCCATTTAAAAAAATTAATATCACCAGGAAAAATAATGGAGAAGTGCGACCACAATTCTCAACCATGCTGAAGATAAAGACAGTTCTTCCGAAACGTCTGTACTTGTCTACAGTCTACATGGCGTCATATTGAAATCTGTACTGCGGAAAACGAAAACATCACCAAAAATATGGCATGAGCAAGCTCGTAATTTATTCCACTGATGACTTCGTGAACACGTATATGAAGACTTATTCATGTTCTGTGCAGGAAGACAGTCATCATGCTTATTCCATAAACTGCACCTTTCCACATCCATGGCGCAACAGCCCCAGTAGGCCAGTACCTCCTCATTATCGAGGATTCCCGATCACACTTAGAAACAATATCTCCGTAGGACTCCTCTGGACGAATGATCAGCCCGACGCAGAGACCTCTCACTGACAGTACACAACACACACACAAGTGAAAGACATCCATGCCCCCGGCGGGATTCGAACCCGTAATCACAGTAAGCGAGCGGCCTCAGACCAACGCCTGAGATCGCGCGTCCGCCGGGACCGGCAACTGCAGTATAATTAAAGAAAATAATACATAAACATGACGTAACCCTGCAACACGTTTCGGCCTTTTGCGACCTTCCTCAGGGAGCTATTCAATAAAGAAATACAACAATCGCTATTTATGTCAGAGATAAGCAGCGATTGAATTAAAATACAAAACTTAAAATGGTTACAAAGATTAAAAAACAAAGTGCAATTTGTGTCATTCAATTTAGGAAAATTACCACGTGTTTACATGTATAATTACTGCATCTAATTATAGAACTGTTGTTGGAACACGCATCGTGAAGGAAACGGGAGTACAAGTTGCGTAAAAAATACAAAAAATTCATACAGTAGCTGGGGGAATGCCATCTTCTTACGAAGCAGTACGATCTGTGCCCTGAGCTACAAATGTACACCGCGTATGTATGTGTTTCATATGATCCTCACAGAAGGTACCATTACACTAAACAACAAACACCGGTCATGCTCTAAAGAAAACTGTATTCTATAAGGTACGAAATAATGTTTAAACATTAAGTAGATCAATTAACGACTCCACTTTCAAATCGGTCGGGGGTCGATTACCGATTGTGTCATTGGATCTTTTCATTTGCATAATCTTTCCGGCTGCACTATGGCCCTGGAGTCGGCTCACCCTCTAACAGATATGTGTACCAGGAATATTTCCTGACGGGTAAAGGCGGCCGGTGCGTAGGGGAGACAACCTTACCACCTTCATCTACTGTCATGAAATCTGGGAGCCTAAACCTCCTGGAACACTCAAGGCCAGTCCTTGCTTGTACAGGGAATGCTTGGACCTTCACAGCAATAAATTCTGCTCTCCCCGTCCTGTAATAATGAATATGGCGCCAGTCACTACAGCCCCTGCCTCGGTCTACTTGTTCTGGTCTTAAAAAGAGAAGACATTTACTTCTGCTCCTCTGTACTTCGTCGCAATTGGAGCGCTAGTTGGCGTTTAGCAAAATCAAAAGAATTATGTTCCTTAATAAAGAAAGGAACACAGCCGCGTTGCAGTTTGGGTGGCGGAGTGCGGCAACTGCTGGCACTTTTTCGTAACTGCCGTTTCTCTGTGAAGTAAGTACGTTTATTCAAAGCGGACAATTCTTGACACCCTGTAAAGTGATATCTGAAAACAAACACGCTCCTTAAGGAAGCATGTCCGAAAGCACGGGCGACCACATAGCGCAGAGCACGTTGTGAAGAACAATGCGCCTACAGACTTGTGTTTAGGCTACCCGGCAGTGCTCTAATGTCAGGTGCTGTTGCCGTCATACGAGGGTGGTCCAAAAAGTATCCAGCCATTTTGAATATCTCGAGAACCGGTCGCGTGCAGTCAGATGAGATCTCATTGTGCATCCGTGAACAGTCACTCTCCCGTGAGGTTAGTCAGTCGACAGTGAGACGCCACTGACTGAGATTTTGTGCTGTGTGACCAACACATTCAACGACGATTTTAGATTTGGAAAAAGATCGAAGTCGAAGGGAGGCAAATCTTGGCTGTAGGATGGCTGACAGACCAGGGTGATGTGATGTTTTGCCAAAAAGCTTGCACAAGAGCTGTAGAATGGACAGGCACATTGTCGTGATGAAGCTGATCTGCTCGCTCGGTAATTTTGAACGCGACGGTCACACAGTACACATGTTCAGTCAACGGCGTCTCACTGCCGACTGACTAGCCCCACGGGAGAGTGACTGTTCACGGATACACAGTAAGGTCTCCTCTGGCTGGCTGCCAAGTTACATCAAGGTCACGCGACCGGTTCTCGAGATATTCAAAATGGCTGGATACTTTCCGGACAGCCCTCGAAAAGGTGGAGAACCTATACAATGAGGAAGAGATCCTTTACGTAACGAACGACCTTACCATGCAGAAATGTGTGGAGAGATGGGGTACATATCCTTCTGTTCTTATGACTGTAAGAGAAGAATGTGCGTTTTATGGAGAACCATATTACGTAAGCAGCGAAAAATGTGTCACGTCTATACAAAGAACATTACTCCAATTGAATGGAAACACGGCCCTCATTTGAGATTTCAATATTGCATCGTGCAAAATGAAAAGTGGGAATACTGAAAAGCGAAATTCGCCTTCGCGCCTTTATACAAAGTTTCAAAATATGAAACACGACAAGAGAAGCAATAGGTATAAACATAACAAAGACGCGCGTTGCGTAACCATCGTTGCTGTTGGAAAGTAATAAATATTACATATTCTGAGTTTGTGTCCTTAGCCTTCGTTATCCAGCATTCAAAGCGCACGCACCTTATTGCAATCTATGTCCTGCCCGGCTCTACCATATTTTTCCGCATTATTTCATAAGTGGCACGATTTCCGGGGAAAAAAATTTGAATATGAAATGTGTGTTTTGATTTTCCCTACAAATCGGGCCGGAAACACTTCGCATTCTAAAAAGAATTCGACGAGATATTAACATAAATATATGTAGGTAATCCAGCAAAGTGCCCGCTATGCTTGTTGCATTTTAATGAAACTTGAATATTCTCGATAGATTTTTGAAAAACACACTAAAATATACAATTTCATGAAAATTTGTTCATGGGAACCTAGTTTTTCCATGCTGATGGACAAACAGATATGACGAAACTAATAATGGCTTGCGAAATTTTTCGAAGCGCCTAAACATTCATTTAAATAGTACATTAATTCTCATTTCGCACCTCACAGAAAACACCGACAGTCTCCATTATCAAAGCCAAAAGATTAATCTTGAAGGAAATAAATGTGTTTGTCAACAGCACATCATGAGGGTTATATGTGAGTTTTCAGGGGAGTTCGCAAAATTTCGAAAAGCGACTACTGGGTACGTTATGTCTGTCCGTCCGCTTGGAACAACTCCGCTCTCACATTTTATACTGCAGTATTTTTTTTCAAAATCTGTCGAGAAAATTCGAGTTTAATTTAATCTGGCAGGAACAACGCGTACTTTACATGAAAAGCAATAAACATTTTGACCACCTCGCTCATTTCTTTTACAATGAGAAATGTTTCAGAAAAAAAGTTGAAGTGAAACACAAAACACACATTTTAAAATCAATTTTTTTTTTCCCGAAAATGGTGCCGTTTATGAGATAATGTGCAAAAATAATGCAGAGCCAGACAGGCCACAGTTGACAATACGGCACACGCGCACTGCATGCGGGATACCTAAGGACAGAGTCACACACTCAGAATACGTAATACATACTGATTTTCCACTGCAAAAATGGTTGTATGAACGTGCCTCCAGGTTACGTTAAACGTACAGTGCCTGTCTTGTTTAATATTGATGTAGGCAGTAGATATGTTTGCAGGATGGAGATTAGGCGTGGGGGCTGACAACTTCTGCCCGTAACAAGTGAAAAGCCTCGGGACCCAGACAATGGGGAGGCCATGGTCTGAAAAGGGATCGCTGTCACATAGAAGGTAAATATAATAACCACTGCTTCAAAGATGAAAGTCAGCGACATTCCTTGCTTTTCTAACACGCAGAACCAAAACGCGTAAATATGTTCGGCTACAGCTTTAGCATATTTGGTAAAGTAACACAGTATCATGGCCAATGAGACGTGCAGGGTAGCAATTAAGTCGCTGAACAAGTACGTAGCTATGTGATACAAAAAAGTATTATTATCATTATTAATATTATCTTTATTGTTATTACTTATTACTTACTGCAATTGAGTTTTCACTCGGTGGCAGTAGTCCTCACACTAGTACAGACAAAACAACTAAGAATGAATATACATGAACGAAACAGTGAAGAACACAGTACAAACAATACAAAACTCAGTAACTACAAGTACATACATTACCAAAACACTCACACATACACATACACATACCCACACGTTACAAAACAAGTTAAAACAACCACGCTGAACAATTTATCTAACTACATGGCGCAGAGTATATCTGAAAGCCACTCAGGTAGCCAAAAATTTCTACGCATTATAGAGATACCGTTTACACAAGAACCCGCGACTGGTCCCAGTTCTGAGACACACCAATACAATACACAGTCACATTCTATCTCTGGTGTGGCCAGCTAAAAGAGCTTCCGGGCCCGCAATTTAGGAAGCAGATCAGGCAAAGTCCCATATCTTTATTCATTAAGCAAAACGTACGGTAGCAACACTGCTAACTACTCAAGAGACAGTAGTTTGCGCTTTCTGTTAGCAACAAAAGGAACTACTACTTGTTGTGGAAACAGCTAGAGACGCTAGTGTTCTGGTCTATGCTCTTCATGGGAAATTTTGGCTATTACCTTTTGCAGGTGTGAGCCGCGGTAGCTCGGTCGGTATAGCGACTGACTACGGGCTGGACGGTCCGGGATCGAATCCCGGTGGGGACCAGATTTTCCGCCCGTCCAGACGGGTGTACCGGGTCTTTCCCGGGGGTAAAGGGCGGCCGGTACGTGCTTCTGACCACTCCCCCCCCCGCGGTCATGGATCAGTACAGCTATACCTCTACCCACCCTCTGGGCCACACCGGGCCCGTAACGGGATCACTTTACCTTTACCTTTTACAGGTAACATGGGCCAGCGCCATCAGTGACGTTCGCGGGTCGTGTTGTAGTCACCGTTGCTCTATAGGATCCACTTTAATATTACCTTCCACTTACGAGTATAATTTCAAACACGTCTCTTATTTTAAAATCATCTTCGACAATAAATTCCCTCAATTTGTATAAGATATCTAGAAATTACGATGACAGGCAGTTACAATACCATGCAGACACATGCCATGCAAATCAGAGAACTACAGAAAACCACTTGAAACATATGTGAATTGAGTTACTGTAGAATACTGTTTATCGGTTAATTAACGCTGGCCATGAAGCGACATATTAAATTTCCAGTGTGTCAACACACTGACGACTGTTTGCCCACAATCATCAGCTTCCTGCTCTTGTAACCACGCTCAGACGTACCCTATGATTATATGCAATCACCCTAGAGGGCCCGCAGGGCATCTTGAATTGCAGTGTAATGAGACCACCTCTCACAAACCTTTGCTCTACCCCCTGACACATACACCAGCCGAATCTCAAGTACCCATCCGCGAAATTCCCTCAGTCTCCCCTTTCCTCCTCTCATTATAAACTCAGGAGAAGCTCTGAGAAGCACTGAAACCTGTTAAATGGAGGGAAGTACCAGATTATTAACCGTCGAGACTGTATTCATGCAGCACAAACTGTACTAACATCTTGCGGTATAAAATATGCATGGCCTTTCGACCTGCGGGACTTCCTTAGCCCTACAGTTGGTAGGCGCCAGATATACGAATCATTGCAAAAGTCGCTACAGAATAAGACGACTCTTTGGCGTTTTACTTCAAACACAATTTCAAGAAACGCGTTTATCGTATTTCGTATACATTTCACGTTCTTGGGTATTGTGCGAGATGATTTTACCACAGAGGATTCTTTCAGGATTCAAAACTGCGGAAATATCCTTACAATAAAAACCAACAGGATGCAATATTTAGTTTCAATTTATTTCAATAATTAACCTTTACATATTTCGAGCAGGCTTACTGCTCATCATCAGGAGGTACTACTCTGTCTATACATCGTACAGCAAATGGAACATGTCATGCGTTTATGTCGGCTGACTGTTGGCAGGATCGTGGTGGAACTCATTAAATTTGCAGAAATGTGATACTCTGACGCTACATCACGCATTAGGTTCTTTCGTAACGTCCGGAAACATCAACCCAGCAACACATCCCAGAAGACCTGCACTTTCTTAGACATTATTTGCTAATAAAAAAGGGGTAACTCGAAGGACCCAGTACAACGGTGGTTCACTTCATGTGATATCTTTTGACATAGGCCGAACCATGGTTCAGGAGGCTCGTAGCACCTCCCCTCAATGATGAGACCCGGGTTCGGTACCAAGCCAGTCCATGTAGACATTACGGTGCATAGATTAGCATCGTAACAGGGGTTTATCCGGGCACTTCAACCTGTCCCCTGTCAGTATTATTCCACCAATGCCCCATTCTCAGTAAATTATCGGGACGGTACATAATATCGGTATTGATGGAGTGTTTAAAAACGTACCAAGTTTCTGAATCATACGACTCATCTAAAGACACTCTCTGTAGCTCAGGAAACGTCATTTCAAATGGTAGGAGGAACTGTGAATAGACACCGATAATAATGCGAAGAGCACGTGTTAGTGGCTTAATTTCAGGGTTGTGTGCGATATCAGCTGGGATGGAGGAAATAAACGTGCAAACATGTCGTGTTGTCCGGCATAGTTATCCAGAAATAAAGTGAAATGCCAACTTGATGTAACTAGGTAATTTTATTGATGTATTCTTAGCTCGACATGTTTCGGGTACATGTGCCCATCATCAAGAGCATTTGACGTTGAGTTGCAGCGTACGCTGCAACTCAACGTCAAATGCTCTTGATGATGGGCACATGTACCCGAAACATGTCGAGCTAAGAATACATCAATAAAATTACCTAGTTACATCAAGTTGGCATTTCACTTTATTTCTGGATAACTATGCCGGACAACACGACATGTTTGCACGTTTATTTCCTCCATCCCAGCTGATATCGCACACAACCCTGAAATTAAGCCACTAACACGTGCTCTTCGCATTATTATCGGTGTCTATTCACAGTTCCTCCTACCATTTGAAATGACGTTTCCTGAGCTACAGAGAGTGTCTTTAGATGAGTCGTATGATTCAGAAACTTGGTACGTTTTTAAACACTCCATCAATACCGATATTATGTACCGTCCCGATAATTTACTGAGAATGGGGCATTGGTGGAATAATACTGACAGGGGACAGGTTGAAGTGCCCGGATAAACCCCTGTTACGATGCTAATCTATGCACCGTAATGTCTACATGGACTGGCTTGGTACCGAACCCGGGTCTCATCATTGAGGGGAGGTGCTACGAGCCTCCTGAACCATGGTTCGGCCTATGTCAAAAGATATCACATGAAGTGAACCACCGTTGTACTGGGTCCTTCGAGTTACCCCTTTTTTATTAGCAAATAATGTCTAAGAAAGTGCAGGTCTTCTGGGATGTGTTGCTGGGTTGATGTTTCCGGACGTTACGAAAGAACCTAATGCGTGATGTAGCGTCAGAGTATCACATTTCTGCAAATTTAATGAGTTCCACCACGATCCTGCCAACAGTCAGCCGACATAAACGCATGACATGTTCCATTTGCTGTACGATGTATAGACAGAGTAGTACCTCCTGATGATGAGCAGTAAGCCTGCTCGAAATATGTAAAGGTTAATTATTGAAATAAATTGAAACTAAATATTGCATCCTGTTGGTTTTTATTGTAAGGATATTTCCGCAGTTTTGAATCCTGAAAGAATCCTCTGTGGTAAAATCATCTCGCACAATACCCAAGAACGTGAAATGTATACGAAATACGATAAACGCGTTTCTTGAAATTGTGTTTGAAGTAAAACGCCAAAGAGTCGTCTTATTCTGTAGCGACTTTTGCAATGATTCGTATATCTGGCGCCTACCAACTGTAGGGCTAAGGAAGTCCCGCAGGTCGAAAGGCCATGCATATTTTATACCGCAAGATGTTAGTACAGTTTGTGCTGCATGAATACAGTCTCGACGGTTAATAATCTGGTACTTCCCTCCATTTAACAGGTTTCAGTGCTTCTCAGAGCTTCTCCTGAGTTTATAATGAGAGGAGGAAAGGGGAGACTGAGGGAATTTCGCGGATGGGTACTTGAGATTCGGCTGGTGTATGTGTCAGGGGGTAGAGCAAAGGTTTGTGAGAGGTGGTCTCATTACACTGCAATTCAAGATGCCCTGCGGGCCCTCTAGGGTGATTGCATATAATCATAGGGTACGTCTGAGCGTGGTTACAAGAGCAGGAAGCTGATGATTGTGGGCAAACAGTCGTCAGTGTGTTGACACACTGGAAATTTAATATGTCGCTTCATGGCCAGCGTTAATTAACCGATAAACAGTATTCTACAGTAACTCAATTCACATATGTTTCAAGTGGTTTTCTGTAGTTCTCTGATTTGCATGGCATGTGTCTGCATGGTATTGTAACTGCCTGTCATCGTAATTTCTAGATATCTTATACAAATTGAGGGAATTTATTGTCGAAGATGATTTTAAAATAAGAGACGTGTTTGAAATTATACTCGTAAGTGGAAGGTAATATTAAAGTGGATCCTATAGAGCAACGGTGACTACAACACGACCCGCGAACGTCACTGATGGCGCTGGCCCATGTTACCTGTAAAAGGTAAAGGTAAAGTGATCCCGTTACGGGCCCGGTGTGGCCCAGAGGGTGGGTAGAGGTATAGCTGTACTGATCCATGACCGCGGGGGGGGGAGTGGTCAGAAGCACGTACCGGCCGCCCTTTACCCCCGGGAAAGACCCGGTACACCCGTCTGGACGGGCGGAAAATCTGGTCCCCACCGGGATTCGATCCCGGACCGTCCAGCCCGTAGTCAGTCGCTATACCGACCGAGCTACCGCGGCTCACACCTGCAAAAGGTAATAGCCAAAATTTCCCATGAAGAGCATAGACCAGAACACTAGCGTCTCTAGCTGTTTCCACAACAAGTAGTAGTTCCTTTTGTTGCTAACAGAAAGCGCAAACTACTGTCTCTTGAGTAGTTAGCAGTGTTGCTACCGTACGTTTTGCTTAATGAATAAAGATATGGGACTTTGCCTGATCTGCTTCCTAAATTGCGGGCCCGGAAGCTCTTTTAGCTGGCCACACCAGAGATAGAATGTGACTGTGTATTGTATTGGTGTGTCTCAGAACTGGGACCAGTCGCGGGTTCTTGTGTAAACGGTATCTCTATAATGCGTAGAAATTTTTGGCTACCTGAGTGGCTTTCAGATATACTCTGCGCCATGTAGTTAGATAAATTGTTCAGCGTGGTTGTTTTAACTTGTTTTGTAACGTGTGGGTATGTGTATGTGTATGTGTGAGTGTTTTGGTAATGTATGTACTTGTAGTTACTGAGTTTTGTATTGTTTGTACTGTGTTCTTCACTGTTTCGTTCATGTATATTCATTCTTAGTTGTTTTGTCTGTACTAGTGTGAGGACTACTGCCACCGAGTGAAAACTCAATTGCAGTAAGTAATAAGTAATAACAATAAAGATAATATTAATAATGATAATAATACTTTTTTGTATCACATAGCTACGTACTTGTTCAGCGACTTAATTGCTACCCTGCACGTCTCATTGGCCATGATACTGTGTTACTTTACCAAATATGCTAAAGCTGTAGCCGAACATATTTACGCGTTTTGGTTCTGCGTGTTAGAAAAGCAAGGAATGTCGCTGACTTTCATCTTTGAAGCAGTGGTTATTATATTTACCTTCTATGTGACAGCGATCCCTTTTCAGACCATGGCCTCCCCATTGTCTGGGTCCCGAGGCTTTTCACTTGTTACGGGCAGAAGTTGTCAGCCCCCACGCCTAATCTCCATCCTGCAAACATATCTACTGCCTACATCAATATTAAACAAGACAGGCACTGTACGTTTAACGTAACCTGGAGGCACGTTCATACAACCATTTTTGCAGTGGAAAATCAGTATGTATTACGTATTCTGAGTGTGTGACTCTGTCCTTAGGTATCCCGCATGCAGTGCGCGTGTGCCGTATTGTCAACTGTGGCCTGTCTGGCTCTGCATTATTTTTGCACATTATCTCATAAACGGCACCATTTTCGGGAAAAAAAAAATTGATTTTAAAATGTGTGTTTTGTGTTTCACTTCAACTTTTTTTCTGAAACATTTCTCATTGTAAAAGAAATGAGCGAGGTGGTCAAAATGTTTATTGCTTTTCATGTAAAGTACGCGTTGTTCCTGCCAGATTAAATTAAACTCGAATTTTCTCGACAGATTTTGAAAAAAAATACTGCAGTATAAAATGTGAGAGCGGAGTTGTTCCAAGCGGACGGACAGACATAACGTACCCAGTAGTCGCTTTTCGAAATTTTGCGAACTCCCCTGAAAACTCACATATAACCCTCATGATGTGCTGTTGACAAACACATTTATTTCCTTCAAGATTAATCTTTTGGCTTTGATAATGGAGACTGTCGGTGTTTTCTGTGAGGTGCGAAATGAGAATTAATGTACTATTTAAATGAATGTTTAGGCGCTTCGAAAAATTTCGCAAGCCATTATTAGTTTCGTCATATCTGTTTGTCCATCAGCATGGAAAAACTAGGTTCCCATGAACAAATTTTCATGAAATTGTATATTTTAGTGTGTTTTTCAAAAATCTATCGAGAATATTCAAGTTTCATTAAAATGCAACAAGCATAGCGGGCACTTTGCTGGATTACCTACATATATTTATGTTAATATCTCGTCGAATTCTTTTTAGAATGCGAAGTGTTTCCGGCCCGATTTGTAGGGAAAATCAAAACACACATTTCATATTCAAATTTTTTTCCCCGGAAATCGTGCCACTTATGAAATAATGCGGAAAAATATGGTAGAGCCGGGCAGGACATAGATTGCAATAAGGTGCGTGCGCTTTGAATGCTGGATAACGAAGGCTAAGGACACAAACTCAGAATATGTAATATTTATTACTTTCCAACAGCAACGATGGTTACGCAACGCGCGTCTTTGTTATGTTTATACCTATTGCTTCTCTTGTCGTGTTTCATATTTTGAAACTTTGTATAAAGGCGCGAAGGCGAATTTCGCTTTTCAGTATTCCCACTTTTCATTTTGCACGATGCAATATTGAAATCTCAAATGAGGGCCGTGTTTCCATTCAATTGGAGTAATGTTCTTTGTATAGACGTGACACATTTTTCGCTGCTTACGTAATATGGTTCTCCATAAAACGCACATTCTTCTCTTACAGTCATAAGAACAGAAGGATATGTACCCCATCTCTCCACACATTTCTGCATGGTAAGGTCGTTCGTTACGTAAAGGATCTCTTCCTCATTGTATAGGTTCTCCACCTTTTCGAGGGCTGTCCGGAAAGTATCCAGCCATTTTGAATATCTCGAGAACCGGTCGCGTGACCTTGATGTAACTTGGCAGCCAGCCAGAGGAGACCTTACTGTGTATCCGTGAACAGTCACTCTCCCGTGGGGCTAGTCAGTCGGCAGTGAGACGCCGTTGACTGAACATGTGTACTGTGTGACCGTCGCGTTCAAAATTACCGAGCGAGCAGATCAGCTTCATCACGACAATGTGCCTGTCCATTCTACAGCTCTTGTGCAAGCTTTTTGGCAAAACATCACATCACCCTGGTCTGTCAGCCATCCTACAGCCAAGATTTGCCTCCCTTCGACTTCGATCTTTTTCCAAATCTAAAATCGTCGTTGAATGTGTTGGTCACACAGCACAAAATCTCAGTCAGTGGCGTCTCACTGTCGACTGACTAACCTCACGGGAGAGTGACTGTTCACGGATGCACAATGAGATCTCATCTGACTGCACGCGACCGGTTCTCGAGATATTCAAAATGGCTGGATACTTTTTGGACCACCCTCGTATGACGGCAACAGCACCTGACATTAGAGCACTGCCGGGTAGCCTAAACACAAGTCTGTAGGCGCATTGTTCTTCACAACGTGCTCTGCGCTATGTGGTCGCCCGTGCTTTCGGACATGCTTCCTTAAGGAGCGTGTTTGTTTTCAGATATCACTTTACAGGGTGTCAAGAATTGTCCGCTTTGAATAAACGTACTTACTTCACAGAGAAACGGCAGTTACGAAAAAGTGCCAGCAGTTGCCGCACTCCGCCACCCAAACTGCAACGCGGCTGTGTTCCTTTCTTTATTAAGGAACATAATTCTTTTGATTTTGCTAAACGCCAACTAGCGCTCCAATTGCGACGAAGTACAGAGGAGCAGAAGTAAATGTCTTCTCTTTTTAAGACCAGAACAAGTAGACCGAGGCAGGGGCTGTAGTGACTGGCGCCATATTCATTATTACAGGACGGGGAGAGCAGAATTTATTGCTGTGAAGGTCCAAGCATTCCCTGTACAAGCAAGGACTGGCCTTGAGTGTTCCAGGAGGTTTAGGCTCCCAGATTTCATGACAGTAGATGAAGGTGGTAAGGTTGTCTCCCCTACGCACCGGCCGCCTTTACCCGTCAGGAAATATTCCTGGTACACATATCTGTTAGAGGGTGAGCCGACTCCAGGGCCATAGTGCAGCCGGAAAGATTATGCAAATGAAAAGATCCAATGACACAATCGGTAATCGACCCCCGACCGATTTGAAAGTGGAGTCGTTAATTGATCTACTTAATGTTTAAACATTATTTCGTACCTTATAGAATACAGTTTTCTTTAGAGCATGACCGGTGTTTGTTGTTTAGTGTAATGGTACCTTCTGTGAGGATCATATGAAACACATACATACGCGGTGTACATTTGTAGCTCAGGGCACAGATCGTACTGCTTCGTAAGAAGATGGCATTCCCCCAGCTACTGTATGAATTTTTTGTATTTTTTACGCAACTTGTACTCCCGTTTCCTTCACGATGCGTGTTCCAACAACAGTTCTATAATTAGATGCAGTAATTATACATGTAAACACGTGGTAATTTTCCTAAATTGAATGACACAAATTGCACTTTGTTTTTTAATCTTTGTAACCATTTTAAGTTTTGTATTTTAATTCAATCGCTGCTTATCTCTGACATAAATAGCGATTGTTGTATTTCTTTATTGAATAGCTCCCTGAGGAAGGTCGCAAAAGGCCGAAACGTGTTGCAGGGTTACGTCATGTTTATGTATTATTTTCTTTAATTATACTGCAGTTGCCGGTCCCGGCGGACGCGCGATCTCAGGCGTTGGTCTGAGGCCGCTCGCTTACTGTGATTACGGGTTCGAATCCCGCCGGGGGCATGGATGTCTTTCACTTGTGTGTGTGTTGTGTACTGTCAGTGAGAGGTCTCTGCGTCGGGCTGATCATTCGTCCAGAGGAGTCCTACGGAGATATTGTTTCTAAGTGTGATCGGGAATCCTCGATAATGAGGAGGTACTGGCCTACTGGGGCTGTTGCGCCATGGATGTGGAAAGGTGCAGTTTATGGAATAAGCATGATGACTGTCTTCCTGCACAGAACATGAATAAGTCTTCATATACGTGTTCACGAAGTCATCAGTGGAATAAATTACGAGCTTGCTCATGCCATATTTTTGGTGATGTTTTCGTTTTCCGCAGTACAGATTTCAATATGACGCCATGTAGACTGTAGACAAGTACAGACGTTTCGGAAGAACTGTCTTTATCTTCAGCATGGTTGAGAATTGTGGTCGCACTTCTCCATTATTTTTCCTGGTGATATTAATTTTTTTAAATGGGACAGCTAGGTACAGTACAAGGAACTGGAATTTTATTCGACCGATATTCGCTAACAATTACTTCGGGTAAGCCTGTCTTCCTCCTCATAAATTAACGTAGTCTGTCCTTCACATTCCCTGCCGAACTTGGTATCGGACGAAATGGGTAGCATAATCGGCTTAGGCGACGGGGAACACAGAAACCGCAAAGTTCCTCGATTGTGCCTGCTTGTCATTGGGTGGCTGGGCAGTGTGCCAGTCCCTGCCGCATGACGCAGGACCGCTCGTCCACGTCACGTTATATGATTCCAGCTGAAAATTCGCAGATCCCTAATTTATGGTATTGATCTCTTTCGCTTGTACGGCTGTCTCCGCGAGACGTTTTAAACCTGTCATTCATATATTGGGGAACCGCAGTAGCTCAGTGGCTAAGGTGCTGCGCCACAAATCGTTAGGTAGCTGGTTCGATTCCAGATGTTGTCATTGGGATCTCTCATTCACCTAACCCCTCCGATCGCACCATGGCCCCGGGCTCGACTCGGTCTTTAACAGAAATGAGTACCAGGAGCATTTCCTAGAGATAAAAACGGCCGGTGCCTAAGGCTGACAACCTTTCCGCCATCCTGGACCATTGTCACGCAATCTGGGAACCGCAACTACCTGGAACCCTTCGGGGCCCCTCGGGCCTGTAATGGGACCGATTTAACTTTTTTATTTTTATTCATATTTTGGCGTCACTGTCAGCTTTTCAGTGGTCACAGGGAATTCACTGATGGGAACTTGCCATTCTTTGGATAATGTGTTTATCTAACTATTTTGTATCAGCTGCAGAGTTTATGCACCGGGGAATGGTACATAAAGGTAAAGGTGTTAAATACCTGGTATTTCGGAGTTCAATACTTAACTTCGTGTCGTACAGTGTTTCGGCTTAGCTGCAAATATAAACTGTTTTGAAGAAAGGAAGTTGGAAAAAGAAATGTGGCAAAAAATTTTCACATGAATATCCAAATGTTGTTTCATCACATTCTTACCATCGCTTATGATAATATACTTGGCGAAGACAGTAATATTTCAACGACGATCGGGTAAGGTCTAACAGTCACTAATGAAGTCATACTACAAGAGCTTGCAATGAACAGACGTGTGTTGGTTGGTGCACCGTCACCAGCACGTTAGAGTAAACGTCAGCACACCGACTTCTGATAATCTCGTATCTTTCCAGACGAGGAAAAATTCAAACATTTGGGAACGACTGTAGGAAACGAAAATATATATTGAAGTAGGAATTGAGAGCAGCATAAATTTGGGGTTGTTCTGTGTTTAATTTGTCTTGTCGTCCTTTATGCAAAACGTAAGTTTACAGTTGGAGTCGGAGTAACGTAGTGCATTGATTAAACTACGGGACTGGCGGTCCGGGTTTCGAAACCTGGTGAGGGGCAAGAAATATTGGTCTTATCCAAAACGTTTACACGCACTTTGGAGGCTACCCAGCCTCATTAACAATGGGCGCCGGGGTTATTTCCGAGAGTAAATTGGCAGTGGCAATTATTCGCGTCCAAATGTTTCAGACATTAAGAAGGAATGGAGCTATACATTCTTCCCCCATACGACTTCATGGCATGGACAAGGAAAACTTTACCTTTTTAAGGATCAGTGTATGGTTTTTTTTATTTATTGTAGTGGTAGTTTTATTGTTAAACAAACATAACCTAACATGAATGCACACGCAACATACATAGTCTTGTTTTGACGTTTTGCTGACCGTGCATCTCAGTATTTTTGTCTCAGTAATTAACCAACATGATGCACAAAATTTTTGTTTTACAATAAGTTTATTTCATGCCTCTACATGTTTCGAACACACCTATAGGTGTGATGATAGCAGAGGCTGTGTAATGCAATTTTTACCTCCTGACGATGAGCACATGTGATCGAAACATGTAGAGGCATGAAATAAACTTATTGTAAAACAAAAATTTTGTGCATCATGTTGGTTAATTACTGAGACAAATATACAGTTTTTACATATCCTCCGGCATGTTTCGGTGCACCAGCACCATCCTCAGGAAGTTAGTAAACCAAGTCTTCTAAAAGAAACAATTCAAATAAACAAATTACATCCGTAGTGGCTGTATATAGCTTGTTTCAGTTAAGTTCTGTATGCGGGTTAGTAATTTATATGATCAATAACAGTTGAAATTTTTTCATGTACATTGAAGTATCGTCTGGAACTGTAACATAAAACAGCTGGATAAAATGTTTTGTTAAAATGTTCTATCTTAATAGTATCGCAGTACATTAATCCACGTGTTCAGCCCTCTGATGTTGATTCATTGTGGGTCCATATAATTTTATCCGTTGTTTTGTAAAAATGCAAAATATGGACAATCCTTCAGACTGGGTTTCCAATAGTGTGTTATACCGTCAGGTGACACATGTATTATTTTGTACGTTGTAATCACTGACATTGTAAACCTTGCGTTGTGCATCCCGTGCATTATTGATATATCAACTCTCATCACATTCACACAAGTAGTCAACAAGGAAATGTATGCCTTCTAACTACAGATATGCGTCGCTTTACGACGGGGATAATTTCTCAGAAATGCGTCATTTGGCGATTTCGTCGTTGTCCGAGCATGTACTTCACAAACCTAAATAGTATAGCCTTTTACACACTTAGGCTATATGGTATAGCCTATTGCTCCTGGGCTACAAACCTGTACAGCATGTTTCTGTACTGAATAGTGTAGGCAATTGTAGCACAATGCTAAGTATTATAATATTATGGGATCACCGTCGTATATGCGGTCTGTCGTTGACCGAAACGTCATTATGCGGCGCATGGTTGTATAGTACGCTTTGACACCACATTTCCTTTGTACGAGAGTGACTTATTTGGTCTTTTGCTGTTGTACTTTGGTTTGATTCCAGGATGATGGTCCCTTGCGGGCTGAAACATTTAGCAGTATTCAGTGTGATATTGTAATATGAAAGGTAGGGAACAAATTTGTGGATTTTGTTGGTTTCGTGTCGTGAATCTGCTTGTATTGAATGCTGCGCCATGTTTTGTTTGCTGACGATCGTCCGAATTGAATGCTCATTAACAAAACGCAGCACAGATTTTTTATTACAAGACAAATAAGCTACTTATCACTTGCCGTCACACACAGCAATATTATTGATTGTATATTCTTGTGTTAATGACAAGATGTTTCGGTCTTGCCAACCATCGTCTGGCCATCTTACAGAAACTAAAGTTAGGTACATGCAATGCAGTCATGTAGTATGGGATCCCATAATGTTTACAGTTCTATAAAACATGAAAAAAAATATTATACACTGTATAATATTAAAATTTTATAGCCTAACGATTGCTTTACGTATCACCAGGTTTAAAATTAAAAAAATTCTACATGCTGCTCGCTTTGCGTTGAGTGTTTTGTACGGATCTAAGAACAGACAGCGGCTTTTGCCTCACACATCATTATCAGACTGGTTTTGTATAACCGAGGTGGAGAATATTTACTGCGCGGTACGGACTGAACCGTTATATAAAACAGGCACGTTTGGTTTTTAATGGGTTAAGTGGTTGTACAGCTATCTAGGATTTTATATTTGTAAATGATCATTTTAGAATCTGAAATAGAAATTAAATATATTATATCCTACACTTAAAAGCTTGTTGAGTTTAATTATATGTTCGTTTGTCACAAGTTCTAAAAAGTTTTTACTTACACGTAACTTAGGTTACTGGTTTCTCGGCACTTCTTATTTTGTGTACGTTGATAAATCGGTTGGTGACTACAAACATTCCTTGTTTTCTTATCGGGATTTTTATTATTGTTGGTGAATGATTTTTATCAGCATTAATGTGCACCGTAGATGTTTTTGTTATCACGGTGATGTTTGTTGGTTGTTGCGATGTGGAGTCGCCGTGATGTGTCGAACTGAGCATGCGCGCAGATTAGGAAAACGAACAGTTTTAAAATAGATTCAGTTAGTTCAAGATCATCTCTAGTTGTGATTACACGGAAGTTATGGAGATGGGAGAAAAGAAAATTAGGAGAAAGGGGGACTGGTAAGATTGGCAAAGTTACTTAAAGTGTGCGGGGTATACATAATTTAAAACCAGTCTACAGACCGCCTTCCTACTCATTTCGCATTCAAGGCGAAGTACCTTGGTCGTAGCAAATGAAACCTCAGGTACAATAATTATTTAGATTGCAAGTGAGTGACACGTCGGAGCGAACTACAGGAACTTGCTAGTTCCGTACCGAAGCTCAGTTCACAATGATACGTGATGTTGGAGTGCGTATGGTCTCAGAGCGTTTATTTCGACCGTCTGCTGTCTCCGCGATCAACATGCGTTGCAGCTCACGGACGTTTAGGGGAAGCTTCATGCCACTGTTATCAAGGTGGATCATTGTGACAACGTTTCAGAATAACCTGCTGCCCCGAGGTCCATCATTCTACTTTCTGGACGTCGGTTACTCTTCTTAACGTTAAGCACGGCGTAAAGGGCAAGAGCTATCGAATCTTAAACAACACCGCTTTGAGAGCCCATAAACCTACGTGAATATGTTTAATTGGGTATATTTTGAAAATTTGAAGAGTTTTTTTGTTGTATTGCCTGTGGAAGTAAATATTTACACTGTATTTACATTTTAAACATAAATTTCCTTAGAGAACTTGGCGTATAACGCCTTCTGTGGCCATGTGTAAATCATAGTAAACTTAACCGATGATTCCATACCTGTGACAGATAGCGGAACGGTACGTAGAAACAGGCCACGACCCGTCCTTAACATATCCTTCGGGAATCGTGTTTAAGTTAGTAGTTATATCGATGGTTTAGAGTGACTTTTTTTTAACCATGGCGCTGGCGCAACAGCCCCCAGTGGGCCAAGGCCTCCTTATTGTAGAGGATTCATTATCACACTCAGACAAACCACACTCGGTAGGACTCCTCACGACGAGTGATCTGCCCTGACAACTCACAACACTCAAAAGAGACAGATGTCCATGCCCCCGGTGGGATTCGAATCCACATTATCAGCCAGGGAGCAGCCGCAGACCCACTGGGGTCAGCAAAGTTCAAATGTTACATGGCCAATATAAATGTACCTTGCAGGTGTACCACCAATGTCCTCTGTTATTATATACGGTATATTGCTGTAGGCCGGGGGTGTCATGTTACCGTAATGCCTAACGTTTGTGGATCGTCTTTATCGAAGAACTTCTTGTCACACTTCTGGCGCCTTGGATTTTTAGGCGTTTTCTAGTTTTTTTCGGCGGGGGGGGGGCTGGGGGAAATCTTCACCCCTTTAGCGAGGTATTTTTCAAAATTTCCTAAAGATTATTGCTGGTCTCACAACGAATTTTGGAAAAAAACCTTTAAATTCAGCAATCAAGAGCACACAATTGAGAACTGTCAAAAAGCGACTGTACAGAATCTGTGTTTGAACCGTGTACCGTCTGCAGTTATAAAACCCTCGCTAAGGCAGTCTGTACATCGAGTCGAATCACTTCGAAGCGATGTCTGTACCATGCTGACGTAGCGCGGCAGTTACAGAACGGTGGAAACTCTCGCTCGTCAGTGTGAATGGCGCTGCAAGGTGGTTTGCTCACGTATCGCGTGTTGGATGAAGTAAGGCCTGTAAAGGTAGCCAGCCAGCCACCCTACTGCTCTGGCATTAGACATTCGAATGGAAGCTGAAATTGAAACGGGTTTGGGTGGGGATGATGTCGAGAGGGTAGGAGGAGGGGAAATTGGCAGCATGGAGCTTTTGGATGTGGATGAATGCTTTGGGGTTTGTCATTTGAATTGCAGATATAGTGATACGTCTGTGTGTACGCACTACAGATGCCGTGCACCGAACGAATGCCCTATGGGACTGAAGGTGCTATGCTTCTGGTGCAAGGGATGCCTCTTTTGTGATGTTCTAGATGCAGTCAGATTAGCTGGATATTCCTTTAACAGCTATTCATAAGGGAGGCTGTAGGAGGAATCACGTGACTATCAAGTCAGGTCCAAGTAGTGACCTGTGTTTCTGAAACGTACATTTAGAAACATGCAAAAAAGAACCGGGTGAAGGGAAAACATTATTGTATGTCGCACTTCGCAATACGCAGTTGCCTTCAGAATTGCATCATAATGTTCGTGATATTCATGGTGTGGGCCCGGATAGTTCAGTCGGTATAGAGACTCGATACGGGCTGGACGGTCCGCGGATTGAATCCCGGTCAGGGGCCAGGTTTACCGTACCCGTCCAGACCGGCCCTGGGGTCCACCCAGCCACCTGTACTGGGTCTCTTTCCCGGGGGTAAAGCGGCCTGTTCGTGGCATTGACCTCACCCGAATCTAGCGCCGAGTTTAAAGAAGGAGTAGAGGTGAGCCTTCATGACCTGTTCTGGGGTGAACTTTGCTTTCTTTTTTCATTTGCCACACATGTATAATTGCGCTTGGTATCAGTGACGCCCTTAATACACACGAATTTGTTTGCTGTTTTGAAGACGGGAATGAACATTTGGGCCCACTTAAGGTGCAACATATCTTGCTGTGCGTTTTGGTTATACGTATCACCACTTGAAGAAATTGTTAGTTACGTCCTTGTGTCTGTTTCGTTGATTAGGGCTTTGCTGTATGAATCTTGGAGAGATATATCGAATGAAAACGATCTTTTTTATTTCACCTTTTCACCTCAGTATTTATCTAATCATTTTTTGCCCGTCCAGACCGGCCCTGGGGCCCACCCGGCCTCCTGCAAAATGGGTACCTGGTCTTTCCTGGGGGTAAAGTGCGGCTGGGCCCTGCTGCTGACCACTCACCCCCTTCTAGTGCTGCGGTCATGGAAGAGTAGAGCTGTACCTCTGCCCACCCTCTGGGCCACATCGGGCCTGTAGCGGGATCACTTTACCTTTACCTTTATTTCTCTAATAATCAAACCAACAAAATACACAAATTCGTAGGCCACAAATGCGTTCATTGTCCAACTTGCTACATGTTCGGCCTTCCCTGCCATGTTCAGTAATACCATTGCTTTCTGCGAGACGGCCCTCAACACTATTTCGTTATTTTTTGTTCAAGCATTCTCCGTGTTAGGTGGCCGAGAATGCCGAAAGGTGTAGACCAAGTTGAAAAATAAACGTTGCAAAAATACTGCAAAAATTGTTGAGACTGACCGCTTTTATTTGTCCGTTGACTACAGTTTCATACTTATAAGATGTGTGCACAGTAAACGTTCTCTGTTCTAAGCTACGTCATTTTCACAACGTAATTCCCCGCAGTATTTGAATAAAGGTAGACCAACTTGATGACACTTGCTTTATTATGTCAATTTACTGCTCAACATGTTTCGGATGTTAATACATCCATCTTTAGGAGCTTGCGACTACTTGCTGCGTTATTGTGTAGGCTGTATTGTGCTGACTTGAGGCGTGTTGGTGTTATGTAGCGGGATTGGCTGTTGGTGATGTGGTATCCGAGTGCAGGCTGAACTAGTGGTTCAGCCTGCACTCGGATACCACATCCCAAACTGAAGACTTCGCACATCCGCCATGCGCATGCGTCATTTATGTGTACAAATATTATTGCAAACTGTTTGCGACCCCCAATTTGTCGACAGTTCAGAGCGGTGTGAAGCAGGCTCCAGGCTGTGTGGTAAGTGGCCTTGCATTTTCTTTATACTGGCAATCTCTGGCTTTCATTTTCAGCTTAGTTCCTGTGGACCGTGCGACACTCCCACGCTTTGAGCTACTGTCGAGATATATTTCTCCCAGCATCCCTCTTTTGCTACAGCACCCTCCTCAAGGCGAAGCTTTTGGACGGGGCTGTCCAAAACTTTTAGAGTTTTACTTGTGAAGCGAGATACAAAACCAACAAGATGCAACAATTAGATGTTTATTATCAATACTTTCTCAATATGTTTCGGGCATCATTATGCCCATCTTCAGGAGAACAAGACGTGTGTTACTGCACGCGGTGTGCTGCGCTGGTTCTGCTGGGTGTGGTTGGTAGCGGTTGTGGGGCGCTGCGTTGTAGGGTGCAACCGCTACCAACCACACCCAGCAGAACCAGCGCAGCACACCGCGTGCAGTAACACACGTCTTGTTCTCCTGAAGATGGGCATAATTATGCCCGAAACATGTTGAGAAAGTGTTGATATAAATATCTAACTGTTGCATCTTGTTGGTTTTCTATCTCACTTCACAATTTGCTCACGATGCACGGTCACAGAAACCTAAAGAGCTTTACTTATTTCTTTCTTTCATTACTTACATTATATTACACATCAAATAACTCAGTACGCTTGCTTAAGCAATGTTGTGTCCAGTTTTTTGATAATTCGGCAAAACATTCAAATCCAATTGGTAACAATATGTCCCACATTCTGTAACATTTTGTATCTCGTTTGACTTATACAATAAACAGCCATTGTTCGCCTGAGTATCGTTAGCCGACTGGGCATTGTAATGAGCACGGGCTGTGTGTGAGTTTGGAAGTGTATTTTATGTACAGTTCAAACAAACGTCCTTCTTCAAATGGTAACGTAATCGTGCATTAGCGACAGTCATTTGGTATTATTTTACTCTTTTAATACATGTACCGTGCATCTTTTATTATTTTGTACAATGACCAACCAGTGCACAATTAATTGACAAATTATCACATTCCTCCTACATGTTTCGACACTACTGTGTCATCCTCAGGGAGCTCGCGGTTTGTACCTTGCCAAGTTACACAAGTATGTCAAATGCAGTTTATGCAGTTGTTGGTAATACAATTATATTACCAACAACTG
>Ga0136643_10001166_pt1 | contig 31430 bp, 30 predicted proteins | sample TergutLab28metaG_FD_96883 | JGI IMG/M metagenome (GOLD analysis project Ga0136643, IMG submission 96883) | Labiotermes labralis P1 segment gut microbial communities from Petit-Saut dam, French Guiana - Lab288 P1 (version 3) (version 3) | ecosystem: Host-associated > Arthropoda: Insects >...
CCACATACCCCCCCCCCTCATCTTATTCTTCTTGATCTGATCACCCGAACAACATTTAATGAGGAGTACACACCATGAAACTCCTCTTTATGCAGTCTCCACCAGATCTCTGTCACTTCGACCCTCTTATTTCCCAATAGTAAAGTTTTCCCGTTACAGGCCCGGTGTGGTCCAGAGGGTGGGTACAGGTATAGCTTCACTCTTCCATGACCGTGGCACTAGTATGGGGTGAGGGGTCAGCAGCACGCCCCTGCCGCAATTTAACCCCAGGAAAGACCCGGTACCCATTTTACAGGAGGCTGGGTGGGCCCCAGGGCCGGTCTGCACTGGCGGAAAATCTCGTCCCCACCGGGATTCGATCCCGGACCGTCCGGCCGTAGTCAGTCGCTATACCGATTGAGCTACCCGGCCCACCTTGGTTCCCAATACCTTCCTCGGAATCCTAATCTCAAACACCCTTGGCCAATGTTCTTCCCTCAATCTGAAAGACCAAGCAAAGACCCGTATAAAACGACAGGCCAAATTATAGTTCTATATTTTTTATTCATGACCATACATTTATGATTCATTATGAGAAATATGACCAACAACTGCATAAACAGATACGTACATTTACTGTATTATAAACAGCGTTACCCTCCTACATGTTTCGGGCACCCACTGTGGCCATTATCAGGGAGAAGTTCTTTGAAGGACATACTATATAGAACGCCAAAATAACTCAATTTACAAATATAGAATGTTAAGTTTTAAAAAGAATTTTAAAATCTACGTTTTAGTTTCTTCATGTATGTAATTCTGATTTGTTAGCGTCGTTCTCAAATGTCTGAACTCTGCCACGATTTCAAAGTACTCACTACCTACCTTTACGTCATGAATGGGTCCCGCATCCTGTTCACGAGACAGGAATATATATTGAGTCATCTCAGCAGTTACTTCTACTACCTTGCTGGAGACAAATTAAGCTCCTGTACTTTTCTTTAAGGTAGATATGCGTTTACCGAACAATTTATCACCAGCAGCATGAACCAGAAGTCGATGTGTATCAATAAATTTCAACCCCTCTTGGTTTTCTTGAACCCTCCTAATGACATATTCTACAGCAAAGTCGAAAATAAATGGCAATAAAGCATCTCCTTGTTTCAGACCATTCTTAATAGGGAACGTAGAAGACGCGTGTTTGTCTATCCGGATTTTACGGTAACTTACATATAAAAACATTTTTATTAACCCAACTAGTTTCACACGGACACCGCACTACTCAAATGCCTATTTGAACTCCTACTCCCCTGTTACATAAATTTATAATCATACAAATCTACAATCTGTTCTATAACACGGAATTTGTTTTCCTGAAGAACACCGCCGCCTTAGGAAAAACTCGCTTAACAATACCGGTTATTACATAACCTTGTTGGAAAGTAAAGGTAAAAAACCTACCATTCTGCCTTCCATAGAAAATAACACGTGCCACACTAATCACGAATGCCCACATCCTACCACCTCGTCTTATCACACACCAATGTCACAAAATACATCTTGTGAAGGAATCTCGGTAGTTAAGAAGGAACCTTACTTGTTCGTTATGCTTTGTCTTGATTGAACTGTACAGTGCTACGGAACAGAGCAGCATTAACACCCGCTGGCCCAATTTCGCAGCTCTCACACTTCGCCCTTGTCACAGAAAACTCGAATAATGTTAAGAGTGCTTAGAGATGAAAACCGTTTTGCTGCTACAGACAGTATTGTTAATTGCCGGCCTGCGGGCGATATCGTTGCTGCACAGCAACCGATAATTCCACCAGTTCTGCGGTGTTCAGTCCAGCGATTTTTTTTAATCTGTATATTTCAGCCTCATTTACTTATAAAAATGTCAAATTCCGGTCGGTACGGTACGCACTTGCATCGTAACTGACCGTTCGCACATATACAACCCGCAATTCTTCTCTCCTTCCCAAACAAAACCAGATGAAAGTGCCTTGCAGGAAATATGACACAAGGCGCAGATGGGGCTCCAGGGGAGCCATTTTGAGAAAGTCGGTTTTAAATAACCTGAAGCGAGGCCAAGATGAAGGTAGTATGAGACAAGTTACTTTCACTTTAGGTGCACATATTCCTGGTGGTTACACACTGAATAACTCTAGCCTGTCCGGGCACTGTAGCCTGTCTTAAATGGCGACATCGCGTAACACATTCTGTATGAAGAGTGCCGTTACAGGCCACATAATCATTCGCCTTGGTTAGAATATATATGCAGTCACTTACTGCTGTTGTTGTTATTGTTATCGTCGTCGTCTTCGTACTAGTAGTAGTAGTAGTAGTAGTAGTAGTAGTAGTAGTAGTAGTAGTAGTCTAAAGCCTTATACTATTTGCGGTAGTTCAGAAGTTACTTTGATGTTCTCCAAGTTAATTTGTATTTTTCAATTCCAAACATCAAGTAGTAAAAAAAAAAGTGGTCATTGAAACAAATTTAAACTACTAGCGCCTACTATTATTGATTATTTCATTTTTATGAAAAACCTGTCGCTTAAAATGCACATGGTTCTACTATGTGAACTGCTTACTTAACAACCAGCATTTCACACACACAATGTACTGATATGCTTATGGTATACCTCGCCAAGGACGTCCACATGCCTAGCTCCAACGAGTCATTAACAAAAGTTTCGCCCCGCAATTCTACTTCGCATTCAAAAAATAACTCCATGGCATAAACTACGTACTCTGCTATCATACCATACATCACTACCACCTCGCAAGTTCTCGTTTCCGATACGTTATTACCGACTGTAGGAATTAAGACTTAGGGCGTCAGCGCAGCCTCTAATGGTCATAATATTCTACAGAAGTTTCGCATACATCGGTTATCTATGCAGAAGCTGAAAAGGGAAGACACGCGAGCATATACGGACAGACGGCATGGTGCTCTCACAAGCCTACTTTCTTTTCTTACAAAAGAATAGTAGATAAGAGGGAAAGAAAGTATGCGGTAGAAAAGGTACACATATGGACTGTGAAAATAGAAGACACTTAGAATATGGAATCCTGTCATGGTTACGATACCATGTAGTCTAGTGCGTAGCTGACATTTCGGAGAATCCTGCTGCTTCCGTCCTCGGAGTTGGAGATAAGATAACTCATTTCACATCTTGGTACACTTCATCCTGCGGGATGGGTGGCTACATACAGGCTAATTCCCACCGAAATAACCAGCTTAGTGATTAAAAGCGAGTTTATATTTATCATTAATTCAATTTAAGAATGGAGAAACGTCCTGCTCACAAGGCACGGATGTACCCAAATACGTTCTTGGTCTTAATGACAATGTCTTGCTGACGGAGTCCGGATGCCACTTCTTTGGCATGAAGACGGTTGTGAGAAAATAGGCGTAAAATATCTGTAATGACATTCACACCCGCTATCTTACGGTACTGAGTTCGCGAGAACATCCCAAGGCTACTTGAACACGGGAGGTTGGGTTATTTGTTATACAGCCAAGATAAGTCCACTGTTGTGTACAGGCATCCCAAAATAATACACTGTAGGCCACGATTATTTACGCGCATTTTCCGTTTAATCTCCACTCTCCAGGTAAAGAAGAAATGTAAATAAAATCACTGCATGATAACGGAAATGTAAATACAGTTGCATCGTCACAAATGGGTAAAATCCCAACACAGTTTCTGGAATATTTTCTACAATTCCTGTAATGTCTTTCAACCTTCGGAAAAGTTTAAGTTCAAATTCACATGGCACTGTATATCCCATACTGCAACACGTTACTGGCACGTAAAGAAGAATGTAGGCCACAGCAGGCGTGACGTATTCCGGGATTACCACATGAGCGAATTACGAAAACCACTAAAATCTCAGGTAAAACAAGAGATGCCCCATCTGAATTGGAACGAAATGTCTCTCGAATGCAAACCACGTGCGTCACTGCTCAAACTGCTCGGTAGTAACGCCTAAACATACTGAAAATGTTTGCCGCAATCCATAAAATAACTCAACGGTCTTACAATATGTCAAACAACACTCAATACACTATTGGACTACAAACATGTCCACATTTTATACCAAATACTTCTGAAAAATGTAGTACAAGTATGCCAGTATTAAAAACTTTTATACTTCCCAAGATTCTCAAGACTTGTTCTTTCAAAGCATAAAGTACCACAAAATAAAACCATGCCACATCCCGTTTTAATTTATTTAACCCTCCTAATACATTTATGGTTACGTAACGATGCCTTTATTAGCGATTGACTATTAGCATCACATGACAAGATGATTAGTGCAGAGTGAAGTGGAGAGCAAGCGGTGTGAAGCTGCAGTCATAGCATAAGTTAAAGCACTATCCCGGCATGACTGTAGCAATGCAAGAAAACCATAAAAAACTAATTCTGGATGGTCAGTCTGGTTCAAGATTTGAACCAGGGTCCAGTGGCAAATCGTGATAGTAAATGCTGCATTGTGTACCATTCTACCAGACCTGACCTCCAGATCAGGATTTGCCACTGCCAGGGTCATCTTGAATATGACCCAGAAGTGCCAACCATTTTACCATCACGTCCAGTCACAGACAGTAGAACTGACTGCAAAAAACAACCGTTTATTATGGAGACTATGTTCTCCTAGGATGCAAGACCAGAGTTTGGTAGATGTGTAACTACAGTTTCAAAACAGGATGCTCCCCTGAAAAACAGGTATCTCTACCTCAAAGTACACAACACTCTAGCCCAAAATACTGTAATTTTGATATGCATCACTAACAGAAACTCAAATCTCACACATTTTTTATTGTCTGTAGTATTAAATTTTCACTGTCTACAGCTTTGGTGCTCAGTAAGAAGAGATTAAGATGACCATTATTGTTTTTTTACTTCAGCCTCTCCTACAGAGAACCAAAAATACAACAATTGTGGTTGTAGTGAAGAGAGTGGTGGTGACAGTAGTGGTTCAGTTAAGTCCTTGTTTTACTTTGGGGTTACATTCCTGAAAGCTGCAATGCAGAGCAAACTAACATGCAATGGAGCAGTATTATATCTAAAGCATGAGAATAACAAGTTCGGAGAAGCACAATTCCATATCTAGTATAAACTAACACCGGTACTCCCTGGTTTATGCATATGAAAGGTCACGCAGATAATAATGAGGGATCTGCAACCATTTATAAAACTTGTTAGGAAAACTTTTAAGATCTTTGACCTAATGTTATCTCAAATGCAGAACTGAGGAGGCATGCACAAAAAGAGAAACCAGTGGCAGTGTAATTTCAGCTGCAGAAATGTAAGTCCACTGTTCATACACCCAGGAAGGATTCCTCTGACACAAAAAAAAAAAAATTTGAATTCGCACTCCCAAGAATAACGTAGAAGACAAAGACCAAAAAAGATGTGGGGGAGAATAAAAGAGGAGGAAGCTCAAATAGTGGGAAAGACTAGGGAGAGATCAAGCCAATATCCAGAAACAGGGTCTGCTGGCATTGCTTCATGAAAACCCTATGTGCTGAAGTGAAGTTAACAGGAAACTAACTGCTTGGTTTATGCAAGAGCTGTGTTTAAAAAAAAGTCACAGAAAGTAAAATCAAATGAAAGGAACACAACTTGCCCACAACAATCAACAGAAGTGTTGGAGATCTGCTACAATAAGCATCAGGATACTGAAGCTGTTAGTTTGTTCTAGTAGTACCTGCAGAGCTAAATTTTCTTTCTGCAGTATTTTAAACATTCCTCAGTGTAAATTCTTGGATTCCTGAAACATGAATAATGTCACTTGTTTTACGAATTTATATTGACACATTACCTCTAACATCTGTTCATTGTTCATTAATTTTCTACCTGCCCTCAATCTTGATTCTTTCTTGCCACTAGCAACATGCCTCTTAAATTTTACACTCATTATTGTGACTCTATTTCAAGGAGTAATAATGAAACAAAGCACAAAAATACAATAAACATTAGCATAAATACACGCATTAAGCAACAAGGAAATACTGTACAGTACCCAGTACTAACAGTTTCCTTAACTGATCACAGAGTTAAAGCAGAAGAGATTATGTCACTGAACAAAATTTTATCTTCTACCCTTGAAGTAAACATGGCCACCCACAAGTACTCTGTTCCCACTACTCAGACCTCTCATGAGTGGCCAGCAAGCAATCTGCATTAAAATGAGAGCTAGTAATTCAAAGCAGTCTACACATTTCAGCCCATTAAATTAAATTACACTTCTTGAACTCATATGAAATGAGAAGTACCTGTAATACAGACATTTTTTATCATTTGTATAGTAGAACAAAACATATAGTTTATGTTACACTGGAGATACAGTATCAGGAGCAGTGACATAAACAAACAGTGCATTTGCAGGTCCCATACAGTATGAAATCCTAAATAAAGCAACTGAATCCACAGGTTGCTGGTTCACTGATTTCCACTGTTAAATCAAATGATTGCTGCTGTTTAGGGAAATGCCATATTTAACTCAATATAAGACAAAAATTGTTTTTTCCTACTTCATTTTCTGAAATATTTAGGGTTGCCTTATAACTGTGCACAGAGCTATGATGTTCTACACATGTATTTTCCTGAAAATTGAAGAACATGAAGTACAGTTGCCTTATACGTACTGTCATATAATAGTCACATAAATACACTAACTGTTGCTTGTTAAATGAAGCCCATAAATTCATTCTGTGGGTGAAATACCTAATTTTTAACATTACAGTAGTTCATAGTCACCACTGTCCTTTAAAGAGTTTGTATTATTTAATGTTGTTAGTAAAAGCATGTACTTCTTTGTTTATGAATTTTATATTCCAACTGTCCTTGTCTCCATTCATATTGCAGTCTAAAGAGCAAACAGAATAGAAGTTGGACCAGTTATGACTTCACTCCCAGCAGGAGAAGTAATTTTCTTCAGATTGGTTCTGCGTACACCCAGCTTCTTACTCAATGGGTACAGAGGCTCTTTCCTCACGGGTAAAGCAGCCAGAGAGTGAGAATGCCCACTCACCTCCATCCAATGCCAAGTTTACGAATGAATACAGCTATATATCTACTTCTTGTATAAGCCTCTATGGCATGTACAGCAACTACTTTTACCTTGTTTCAGTTAATGTCAATCTTACTTATAATAGTCAAATTTAAGTAGTATAAATACTTCTATGTTATTGACATGTTCATATAGTAATAAGTGTCATTGGTTACACATCTATTTCCATTATTTCTGATAATCCATGATCATCATACTAATCAGTATCTTTTCCAATAATTAATTTGCTGAAATGCCAACAACGTTAAAAATGCCACATTGCTACTTCCATTCATTAGACAATTCACAATAACAGCAAAATCAGCAACACCGAAAAAAAAAACCTTTTGGGCCCATATTGTAGAGATTTCATTACAATTCCTAATGAATCCAAATCTTCTGAACTAGAGCGACCACGACGAATTCCATCATTTAATAGAGATTTCATTACAATTCCCAATGATTCTTGATTTCAAGCTTTCGCCGTGTTCTGAATGTTGTATGCTTTCTTCTGGGTAATTTTCCGGCGCCGGGGAATTACCCAGAAGAAAGTAAACAAAATTACTAATGAATCCAAATCTTCTGACTAGAGCGAACACGATGAATTCCAGCATTAAAACACAATAATACAAAATTCGTTGCTCACTCATCAGAACTTACGTACCTGTATGAACACAAAGAGCTTGGGAACGCGGAAGTGTCTTTCGCCAATATACTATCAGAATCTGATAACCTATTCGTTAACCTACAACCAAAATATGAAAGTGAAGTTCTGCTGATAAGATTTGCGCAATATCCATATTTCTAACCGCCTGATTTTCAGAAACGCAAATTATGGCACAGAAATGTATAACCTAGAGGACTTAAACGTGATGATGACAGTATCACTGACACTTTGACAAGACAGTTATTAAAATTACTGCTTTATAGCTGAATTATTTCTTACCTTGCCACAATGTCACATTTTCGTGAGTCTACCAACAGGAGTATACAGCTAACAGAACACACAAGATAATGATGTACTGTAATCACTTCTAATATAACATTAATACACACAACTTTCACACAATCTGCCACTTTTTTATCCTTATGAGAAATACCACCTACTCCTGCCACCTAATCGGCACTGATGAAACATACAATCCAGCTCTTCGGGCGTTATGAACGTCACGAATTGAAAATACCCATTCACTGTGGCGCTACGTTCTGCACAACTGTTAGCACTGTCACAACATATATCAACCATGGATCTGAATGAAGAAACAAGAGTATAAACTCCCAGAAATCCTCGTTCTGCTGCAGCAACACCCGTAGTTGGTAAACGTGTCGACATCTGGTAATGCCCGTAATGAAGTTCAACTCGATATCCAACATGGAGGATCACGTGCAGTACTGTGTGTGACATTAGTATGTAGATTTTAATGTTCTGAATTTTGGGTAATATTATATTCATACGGAGGAAAAGAAGTATGCGCCTATATAGAACTAAACTGAAGGTGATTGTTTTAGGTGTAATTTTAACAGGTGTTGTTTTACTGATTTACCAAATGACGTGGTTGGATTTCCCACGTGATGAATTATTGGATTACAGTGGTTACAGTAAAATTGTAGAAAGTGGAAAACAAACACTTTTAAGGGGAATACGCCGAACTGACACTTGGAGATACAGACCAAACGAACGAGGTAACTTTATGTGTTTCCACACCAAAGAGGAACTTGACTTTTCCAGGGTAAATGATGACTTTTGTGATTGCGTTTTTGATGGTAGTGATGAACCAGGAACAAGTGCTTGTCAAAACGGAAGATTTTATTGTGATACGCAGAACAGTGGATTCCCAGGTAACTTAAATATAAATCCACGTATGAGTGTATCAGAGTATAAAATACGTTTTGTTTTTAATTTACAAAGTATATGGTTTCAGAATTTGTTCTGTCAAGCCGCGTCAATGATGGAATATGTGACTGCTGTGATGGGTCAGATGAATGGGCTCAAGTCCATCTCGCCATCAGACTGAAGGGTTGGTATTTCAACATAAACATTTGACAGTTTGTGACATGCATTTGCTTTCAGTGTATCATATCTTCCAAACTGGTAAAAACATTTTTGTTTTAACTATAATTTATTGCTCACTCATTGTACTATTTTCTTAATTCTTCCTGTGGCCCATCCCCATATATAGCATTGCCTTTCTTTATGAGATATACTAAGTCCCACCAAGCTCAAGGTTCCATGTTAAACTGCAAGTTTCCTTTGTTGCACATGATATTCCTCACTGTAAGGCAAATGCTGATCATATTCCTCAAGGTTCTCCCATATAAATTTGGATTTCTGCATTTATCCCCACCACTGGGACAACTACCAGGATGGTCAATGACCATTCCTGAAGAAATACACAGCAACATATCCTTCTTATGTACTGTGAACTATTTTCCATTTTCCCAGTTTAGTTAAACACTAGTTTGTAAATGTCTTACAGGGGACCCAATGAACATAATTTCAGAATGTTAAGCTCAATACAATGACAGTTTTATTTTTTTAGTAAGAAATATTATGAAACTATTTTCCAACCAGTATACTTGAATTAGTTTGTATGACACTACTGTTTTCAGTTGTCTTTATATCACGTTATCACTTCCATGCTTTCAAGGTTAGCTGTGTTGGCAATTTGCATGTGCAACTCATTCATTCTGCAGGTAGTCTTTTGTGTCTCCTCATATACAGAAATCCATGTCAAATCTGTAGACTAAGAAGCATTAGAAACAATGTACCTCTTCATAGCTGGTAACCAGAATATGTACTGTCCATCATGATGGATGTGAATATGGCAGACAGAGTAAGGTAGGGTGCACTCAGGTTTAAAGACTGTTCCAGGAGGAAGTGAGGTGAAGCACTGACTTTGTATAAATGGAAGCAGTTGTTTCACCTGCATTAAAGAGAAATGGGTTAGCTTGTTTTATGTGTACAGTATGCCGTCTTATAGTTAGTTCATCCTTTGGCACCAGAATTAATTCCAGGTGTAATCTGCAGAACACATGAATTTAAATTACAGGATTTAATTTTTTCATGCAAGCTTTTACACACACAAAGCATACATATATTTGATTTTAGACACTAACATGAGATACATAGAGATGTCAGAATACTTTGCAAGATTATATGTGTTCCTTATATTTTATACTTTGTGATGATTTTAACTTATATTTTGGCACAACCCATGTTGCTAATATTCTTCTCCAAATTGGAACACCATGCATGTGTATTACCTTTGAGTACCATGTACAGTGTAGATAATAAAGGGTGAAGCACATGCCAGAACAAGAGTAAATCATCTCAAAATAATGACTTGTCATCTTATTATGCAGTATGTTGCAGTCTCTTCATTGCAAAAACATGAGATGTGGAGGTAACCATCTTATTAATCTCTGCTAGTACTTCATGCATGAACACATGCAATATGCAAACCCTAAAGATGGGTACCCCACTTGTATGTGGCCTCAAATACAGGTCCAGTTGGTGGGGAGAGAGAGAGTTTATATTCTTTTGAATGCTAGTTAAACTCATGGCTGCATTATTAATTGGTTTCAGAATCTGTGCAGAAGAAACTGGGAAGATATCAATCACCATGTCCAAACCTATGTGATAAGTAAAATTTCCTGCAAGATCCAATGGCTTTGACATAAACCAGTTACATAGAATGTATAACACCTTCAAGTGGAGTGTTCTTCTCAGTTGTTTGTTGAGTTTGTTGTGTTGTTTTGTGACAAAAGGCATCTCAAATTCTGCAGTTACAATTATGTCATGCTTGTTTACTCAAAACACATTGGGATCTGGAAGTTCCAAAGGTGAAGGTAAAGTTGCTCCCATGCAAACACAACACAGGCATCTGGGGAAGGGGAATATTGTTACAATATTTTTTAACCTTGTCACTAGTTGGGCGTGAGTGGTCATCTTCACATCCCAACCACTTTACTCTGTATACTTATTTATTTTGCTGCAGACTTGTCTTACCTTGGTCCATTACTGATAACACCATTAACCCTGCCTCACTTTGTTTCTCAGGACCATGCAGACCATTCCAAACAATACTACTACTATCCTGTGTGTCTTGTAGACCAGCCATTCTTAACCTGGGGTCCATGGGTAGTTTTCAGGTGGTCATGAACTTGGATGTGAAAAAATTACAACTCCATTTTCACTAACCTCTAACTGAAATTTAGCTTTCAATTCAATAATGAATGTAGGCAAGAAAGTAATTTATGGCTTCTAGACTCCAAAAGTGTTTGTTAACTCAGTATATTTCACTATCACTATTGTATGCATTTCAATACATTTTTCTGAGAAGGAATCCATGTTTCACCAGACTCTCATAGTATAATAATTTATTCCAGTCAATAATGCAACATTATATATAGTGATCAATATTAAAAATTCGGCAACATGTTTTGGTTCAAAGGAACCATCATCAGACCAAATATGAAAACAGTCCTGGTACATTCAGAGTGCACACACTTTGAACCGAAACATGTCACCGAATTTTTAATATTGATCACTATATATATTGTTGTTAGTGACTAGAATAAATTTTTACATTATTGCGATACACAATGGGATGGCTCCTATCAAAGACTCTCATAGGGTCCCATGGCACAAAAAGGTTGAGAACCTCTGCTGTAGACTAAATTATGATCATTAAAATCCTATGAGTTGTTTCTGAAGCTAAGAAAAAGCAGAAATGATGACTGTATCTTATATTTAAGAGACTTGTATCACCACAGTTACATTTTACAAGTTTTTTTTTAAAGCACAAAATGGTAGAAGTCAGTTTTCTTAATATAGACTATAGAAATGTATACTGTAATATAACTTGTAAAAAAAACTGTACACATTATATTCATATTGTGTATTACAAATTATAATGACCAACACACAAACTGCTTCCTGGAACACTTAAGAATAGGAAGGACATACTTATGGACAAAACTGTATTTAATAATTATGTTGTTAAATATTTCGGTAATTTATGAAATTACAGCTATGCAATTGTTTTCAATTAAATCACAGTTCAATGTCATCAGTTTTTAGATGATGCTGAAGAACAAATGGTAACATTTTTAATCTGAAGAAAATATGGAATACTGAAACTATAAATAATAGCACAAATTGAATCAGAATAGAATGTTGTTCAAATGCTGTTCACATGCCACCTCAGGACATGTAAGAAAACATACCTATTTCCTCTTCCTCAGTATGGATGAAACTCTCCCAACTATAATCGGAGGGATCAATTTCTTCCCACGTCTACAGATATTAAAAAATATTGTGTGTAACGTTTGTAGATGGTCATACTTAGTGTGCTACTATAAATAGTATTTGTATAAAACAAACCTTTTCTTTTCTTCTGACACGCATTATATAACACCTTTTTCAAGAAATGTACAGAAGCACTATTCTACAAAGCCTATTGAACATAAAAACATATGCATACAGTATTTACATACCATCATTCACACAAGCATAGCTCTTCATAAAATAGATCAAAATATATCTTGACAGAAAAAATGCTATAACAGGTGTATCCATCCGATGCATGATTATTTTTAAAGCCTCTCTTGTTACTCATTTTTAATAAAACCAGGAAATATTTTTTAAAAAGAAATGTAGAGTAAGAAACAAAACTAACTCATCGCATGGTAACTTGATACAAAGTATATTTCATCATGTATCTTGTCATCTCAAGAATACTGATCTCTTGGTATACTTTGTCACCACAAATTTTTAACTGCTGTTCTAAATTAATCATTTAATATGAAGAATCTCCTCAAAACTACATGAAAAGTGGAAATGAAGACTGTTATGAAATACTACAAAAAGTATTCTACATTCCAACTGTAAGGAACTTTTGAAATCTACATAACATGCAGACCATGACAATACAAATTTCACAAGGAGGCTGAAGCGCACAATTCACATGAAATGAGCATTTTAAAACCGATGCATTTGCACTCGCATGTAAATAAGTAATAAAGCATGTTGTATTCTGTTCTGGTTACAAATCATATGTGCAGTCACTAAATCAAGACACTTCTGACTGCTGTGCCATGCTATATGCTTCTTTTTTTTTTTAAGTACAAAGTTTCGAAATTTAGAAATAAGGGAAGTTACATTACAGTGGTTAAGGTGTGTAAAAACGGCCTTATATTATAGCCTGAACCTCCATGGAAATTCGTTTATTTTCACACTGCTGTATGGTCATCATGATCAAAGCAATGGCATCAGTTGAATTACAGTAACTCCCTTTGAAATGCAGAGAGAGTAAGTACTTTTAAAGCTGTATTCATTTTTATTTTTCTGATGCAAGTTTCTGACAAGAAATGAATTACAGTATATAGGTACAGCCCAGATGTAACAAGGCAAACCTGATCATTCAAAAATGCTACTGCATCTTGCAATATGCACTTTCAAGACCTGTGAAGTAATGGAAACTTACCATATGGTAAGGTAAGCCACATTATGGACGTTGTAAGAAAATTTTCTTCTTCTCAACACTTGAGTACTTAACAGAGAAACAGCTCACTTGGAAGTCTGCCGAAAAGCATTAAGCACCTCAAAATGTGTGTAAAGGCTCGCAACCTGATTTTCAAAATGTAAGGTTCGGTGGACAGGGGCTCCTAATCTTCTCAGCAAGTCACCAAATGCTTTTTCCTCCTTGCGAATCCATGGACGGCGTTCATCATGCACTTGGTATGGAGTCACATGGATATGAATCCCAATTCCTGCCATAAAAGAACACAATATGTAGATAAGTTGTCACACACTGGCAAGGAACACATTTAGAAACCTGAAACTGTAATACAAAGAATGCTGTGTCTGTACACTGGTATTAGTATAATTGTCTCTCTTAACAGGTTTCAGCTAGGATTTAGAAGATATTTTCATTTAAATTTATACAAGTTATATTTGATGTTGGTCTCATACTCATTCCTCCAATCATTTTTTGTTCACTTCTAAGCAGCAGACCAGCAGAAACAGTAACACTGCATGGCAGAGCCTGAGTGCCTGTCAGCCCAATGTATGAGAAGTAATGAATGTCTCTACTACCTTCCGAGAAACTGATTAACACAGCAGGGGAAGACTGAAGACAGAAATGAAAGAACAATGACTGCACATGGAGTTGAAGATAGAAGCCATGCCAGAATCAATGAAAAGTGAAAATTTTAAGTAGATAGGATCAGAGCAAGTACTATGAACTACAACTCCTATCACCCATGTTTATTCAATGCATGCTAAAATTGTGATGTCATAAAAAAAAAACTGAGTCACCAAGAACATAACTTTGACATCAACATCAGGGCTCCATTTTTCTCTAGTGCAATGCTAACTATGCTGGACCACTGGGCAACTAGCAGGAAAGGGCTCCATACAGTAAGTTACTCACTTTCTGTGTCACCCATGCTACTCCACTGGCTAAGAACAAATATGAAGATAGTAACAAAATGAACTAGAAGCACACAGTACGAAGTCTGTAACAGTGTACATCTAACAGGCATATTCATACTGAGGTAATCCATGGCAGTAAAGCTCTTAAGTGAGTTGAACAAATAAGACTATGATGAACAGTTTCTTTATAGTTAACAAACATTGAAACTGAGATGCTCATGGCAGTGACTATGAAATGCTGTCATCTTGGATGTGATGCAGTGTACTCTGTTAGAAATCTGCAAACATTTCAGTAGAATTTACTGCATTTGCACCCTTGGGGAAGGTTAAGTCCTGCGAGAAGAGTGATGAAAATATAAGTACAGGAGGAAAAAAGAAACATGGATGAGAATGAAGGGAGGACACAGACTGAAGGTGTCTCAGAGCAGAATACTGATGACAATTATATGGCCCAAAGATGGATGCAACAGAAGGTTGAAGAAAACTTACATAATAGAAAGTTCATAATTTGTACTCTTTGCCCCATATTGTTAGGGTAGTCAAGTCAAGAATGGTGAGACAGATGGGACATGCAGCACACAAGGGAAATAACAGAAATGCATGCAAAGTTTCTGTCACAAAACATGAAAGAAAGAGACCAATTCTTTTGACAATCCAGGCAAGATGGGAAGCTAATATAAAAATGGACTTAAAGAAACAGGATACGAGAGAGTGTGTGCTTGCTTGTCTTTGAACAGGGACCAGGGGCAAGATCTTGTGAACACAGTAATATACCTTCAGGTTCCAGGTAACCTTTCGACAGAGTAACTGTTAGCTTCTTACAGACTCTAAACCTTAGTGTTAGTTATCAAGTTATTATATGAGCAGTGTCTAAAGCCTACAATTACAGATTGCAGAATTAAGGCAGAAGTATAATCCCTACAGCTTTTATATGCAATGCCTGTACTTTGAAAATACTAAATATCCAAGTTCAGTCTAGTATGTTTCACATTACCATAATTTCTGCCCCATTTGCTGTCATTCAGACAAATCGTAGATCTTTCATAACCAATATCCCTACAATAACAGATTTCCAGTCTCTACTGTCAGACAGCTGTGAAATTTGAAGGTGGCATGCTACTACCTCCACCCAGAAATATAAATATGCATAAAAACACGCTGGCTTCTGCAACTGTGCTATGTGGATGGCTTGCCAACACTGTCTCAGACTCTGGAAAAGGTGAAGTTTTCCTTGTCCACACCATGAAGGCATATAGGAAAATTAGAAGTATAGTTCAAACCATTCTTAACCTCAGCACCACATGGAGGTGAGTGGTCACCTTCATGCCTTGGCCACTTTACTCTCACAAATGAACCCCACTACCCTTCAAGTAGGAGGCCAGGTGGCCCCAGAGCTGGTCTGAACATAATGGTGTAGAGAAATCTGGCCCAGACAGGGTTGTGAACCTTGGACCATCCAGCCATAGCCTGTTCCCTTTACTGACTACTCTACATATAGGATCCAGACATGTGACAAACTATGTTACCCCGTATATCAGTCCCTCACTGACAGCAGTTTGTCAGCCACAGTACCTGGCCTGATATATCTATGGTTACTGTTTGTGTACAACTGCAATAATTGGTGGTTTCCATGCCAAGTGACTGACAGGACTGTAATGGCATACAAAACAGTTCACTAGTTGCTGGGTTACCACAACAGTTTACAGTACTTTTAAACATGCCCTTATAAATGGCACTGGTACAGGCAATGTAACTAGGCTCTGATGAGTATCAACAGTGGCCTGGGTTTTGTCATATCAACAGTTCCTGGAGTAAGTGAAGTCTGAATGTAAATCTAATTACTTACATCTTTCTAGTTCCAAACTATGATATTGCATGAAGCATACCTTAATGGCTCATACAAAGCCCTATATCACTTACCTAAGCGTGTAAGAGTCTCCAGAAGACTTCTGGATGTGATCCATGTGTTCTTACCACCAGCATGCCCAGCATCCAGCCAATACATATCCTGTATTCTTGACACAAGTCGCATCATTGTGTCATCATCTGGGGTTAGGGTCTTGAGATAATGGAATTCATAGAGGAACTGGTTCAAGACCACGCAACCTTTACTGAACCCTATAAGCACCAAGTGAGCTTTATCCAAGTTGAGACCTTCTCTCCACCACAATGGAGCCACTTCCTCATCTTCCTCCTCTTGTGTCTGCTAAAGAAATATAGCATAAAAAAAATCATTTGTGTGGTTCCACACTTACCAGTTCAATGCCTAGACTTATCATTTGACATGTACTGTGTCAGCATAATACTCATTGTATCAGCTGTCCCACATATACACCTGCCTACCTCAGATGCTTCTATTACTTCCAGTCTTTAATAATAAAATATCACAAGCATATTCCACAATGCTGATGCTTCATACTTGAGATGTGCCTGATTTTAATGTCAGCTGCATGGATGTCCATGAAATCCATTACAATTACTATCCCTTAGTAATAAAGAAAACTACTTACCAGACCATCCCTATCTTCAGTGACAGCTTCCTCTGTAGGTGGTGATGGTTCATTAGTTGCCCGTGGAAGCAGTTCGGAAGCAGGCATATTACGAAGACGCTGTGAGATACCCTGCAGCAACCGCTCCAGATGTTGTAATGCATAGTGTGTGGGTGTATGGTCTGGGGCTCCACAATTGTTGCAAGGGACAAAGTTGTCATAACAACTAAATGTCTTAAACTCCATCCTGTAAGCCATAACATTCATTTAGCAAAGTTAATATGCAACACACTGATACAAGGAAATTAAGGGAAAATATAGAGCACCAAATTATACATCAATAATTGTTCAAAAGTGCTTAAGTTACAAAACTGACACAGCCCCTTGTCACTGTTAGACAAAACACTTCAAAAGAATATACAGAAATCATAATAAGATAATTTATAAACTTGTTATATATGTGTCTGACATTTTAAAACCAATACTAAAATTAGACACAAACACCTCTTGCTATTCAGTGCTGAAGACTTTGGGGGTTATATGAGTAATTAAACACCTACTGTTTTTAAAGTGCTTTATATTGGTAACACACTACTAGGCTTCAACTGCAGAAAAAACAAACACTAGTGATAATTTATTCCATTACTACAAGTTGATACTTGAATAAGGAACTGATTTCTTTCATTGTGTCGAATTAAGAACACAAGCATGCTACAAGTAAAATTAAGCAACTTATTCAACAACTAAAGCAGCTGGAAAAACTCACAGCATTGAAGGAACTTGCTTGTTACTGGACAATGGGTCAGTCTGGATGAAATGAGACTTACAGATGTAGCTCTATCAAAAACAATTATTACAGTGTCAGATCATTCAAGTTAAGATTTGTATTGGGTAAGTTTCTTGCAGCTCTACAATTTACCCATTTTTATTTCTACACAACAGCACACAATTTGCTAGTTTTGTAGATCAATGAAATCATATTACATGAATCATCTGAAGACTGTCTTTATATACAGTACTTTTATTTGCATAAGAGATAAATCACCAAAATACAAGCGTGAATATAATTACTCTTCATTAAATTATCACTTACTTTAACCATAAAATGGCCATCCATAAATTATATAATGTACATACAGTTACCTTCTAATAAACACTCGTACACTATCACAGCTATGGACCACTCCCACTGGATCACTCAGAAACCCATTCAAAATACAATCCAAGAAAAATATACCACTTGCCTGTTTTGATCCATTTCTGATGAGACAAATTCCATGAATGTTGCAAGTTTAGGAGCAGTCAATCTAATTAGAAGGAAATCACATTACTAATACAAGAATTCTTCTCCACATAAAAATTCAAGGACCTCTTCAGTAGTTAATCAAGGATATGGGGGTTGGGATCCATGTCATGATCAATTTCGATGATAAAATCCTCAAGCAGGAATAATTCTACAAATAAAACCCAAAAATTATAATTTTTATTTTTTTTTTTTGGGGGGGGGGGGGGCACAACGGTCCAAGTTGGGCCTAGTCTGCCTTACTGTTCAAGTTCCTAGATCACACACACACCTGGTAGGACTCCTCTAAACAAAGGATCAACTTGTCGCATGTCGCAGAGGCCACTACCTACACAACACGCGACAAACAAGTGACAGACATCCATGCCCTTGGCAGGATTCAAACCCGCAATCCCAGCTATCAAGCAGCTGCAGACCTATGCCTTAGACCACATGGCCACCAGGATTGGTGTGAAATGATAACAGCACTCTTCTACATAAATTCAAAATAAGAAATAAAATATACGCAAAGGTATGAGCAAAATCTGGACATATGTTTAAGTGCAATTTCTATATTCTTTCAGGAAGTAAAATTTTATAAACATATAGATTGTAGTATTTTTAGAATTCATGAAGACAAAGGAGACTGTTGTACTGTTGAAGATGGCTGAGTACTGTATAGGATGAGCACACACACTCTCTGATGTTAAGCAGAATAATACTTTTAGAATTTCATTTTCTCAACACTTTTGTAAATCTGTATTTAAAAATGAATTTCAACCAGTGTACAGAATAAATATAAGCTTTTAATAAATGAACCACTTATAATGAGGCAGTATGTTGTGAGATTTGAGGTTCTCACAGCAATGTTGCTGACAATTTAGGTGTTCTTGAATGTGACAGTGTTGCTAGGTTCGTGGCTCCTGACATTTCAAAGGAACAAAGTGCCTTCAAAACGTTAGGAACCACTAACCAACCAACCGAAAAAATCTTCTTGGACTCCTTGACCCTCGAAGGTAAGAGTACTACGTTCCTTTGAAACATCAGAAACCACTAATCCAATGTCACATCGCAGAAGACTTGAATTCTCAGTACATTGCCCCTAACAACATGTATAACAAATTTGTATTTTCCGGTCCCTAACCAATAAGCCACAAAAACTGCATTACGAGCATATGCAGTGTTACCAAAACACTGTTCCTGTATAAATAATGACAGCAAAATGGAAATGAAACTCCAGCATGAAAATACAGACTAATTTTCCTTCAGCAACTACCACTTGGCAGAACAGTATATGTAGTTTCAATTTCAGTGGCCACTATAGAATGCAACACAACCAGAGAGCTTGTTAATCTTGTGACAGCACAACATTCTTCTCCCAGAACCAGCAGAATTATGGACACAATACTAAACACAAACTACGCACATACAAAAACAAAAATTAAAAAAAAAAATATTCTGATTTGCTTACACTCATTGAATTGGTAGTGTCAGCACATCCCATATTATTAACTTGGTTTACCTAACAATTTTACTTGACAATAAATCTCAAACATAAATTAAACTAGGGTTCATATATGTGCCTACTTGTCAGAGTTTGTCTGAAACGTTCAATTTATAAAATTTAAACTGTATTACAACACTCAAAGCTGTGATATTACCTGGGTATTAAATCATACCTACAGGATGCAGAATAGTCACCTGAAGGGATATGTAACTGCATCAGTAAGCTTCACTTGACAGTTATCCATAAATAACGTAATACTTTAAGTGGGAATTTCTGTTCATGTTGAGTGAGAGTATATTTATTATTTTACTCCTTTTTTTTCAAAAGTTCAGGGTCCCATAGATTTTCTTTGAAAAGTAAAGACAGTTCTTACAGCTAAAAGCTGCAATGAAGTGGTTAGCACTCCTTCATACAAGAGAGGTCAAAGATTCTAATCTCAGCCAGTAGACTGCTATGCTGACAGGTACCTTATGACATTCCTCAGGCCCTTTAGACACTGAGATGGAACCTTGTAATAGGTCACAAGCATACCCACAACCTTCCAAATTCATCATTGATAACTGCAACAGCATATAAAACCTCATAATCCATGCAGTTCATAAAGTGCTGTTAAACAAATCAGGAGAAACAACGTTCTTGTAAATGGGGGAAACAGTAGAACTTCCTGTTCCATTCTAACACTTACAAAACAGAAATAAGGAAAACTTTAAAAATGCAAATTTTCAAGTACATACCGGATGCAACATCAAAATGTAATGATTTTCCGATAGCTGTTGTGACAAATCAAGTTGAATATAAGAGACAAAAAGTATGGAGTATCAGTGATAAAATTCCATTCAATATACGCATTTTAGCTTTTACAAATTACATCTCCTAAGTGGTCTTCCTGGCATTAAGTACATTCCTGTAATTGTGATCACAAATGAGCCGTAACTTAGTGTTAGACGTGTATCAGTGGCTCTAATTTCGACCCTGACATGCTCTTTTGTCCTTTAACGTGCCACAAAAGAATGTGATCATAGTCAGAATTCAACTGTAACTAACGTATTGCAACAATGGGGGCAAGTTGTGTGCCTCTGTGCGGTTATGATTAATTTCCCATTATGAATACAAGAATGTACTGCATGCCAGAGAGAGCAATTAAGAGATGCAATTTTTAAGTGAGAGATGGATATTAAATTGAATTTTACTGCTGGTAGTCCGTAATACTTTGTGTTTTCTATATTCAACCCGAATTATCAAAACAGCAATCTGAATATCAGCACATCAAGGAGGTGGAAAACTTGAAGATGGAACCTAAGGTACAATTAAAACTGACTCTTCTATGCTTGAAGCAACTGTATGAAACATTAAGTTCTCAAAGCAGTGAGAATTAAAGTTATGGTTTTGTGGCTTCACCGAATAGCAAAGTTCTTTTCATTTCTTTGTTTTATAGTTATTAAGGTTTCTTTTTTCCCTTTTTGTTTCCAACTAAGGATAATGAATGAGGCAGTCTTGTCCTGCAGAGACTGTAGGAAGCCACATACAAACATTCAACTCAAATTTTCTTTACTTTTTAAGTGACACATCCCCAATGTGCAAGTCAATCTATATATTTATTGAATACACGCATCATTCAACAACACCATCAATAATCTACAATGATTATTAGTTTCGCCCTCTGTTCAGGCCATCATCAGACCACGCATTATTTAAAAACAAAGCAAGCTATAGAGTCATCGAACTCTAAAAATGGGAAGAGATTTCATCTCCTTGATAAAACTGTTAAAACATCATAACGCATGTAAAACAAACACTGTGTACCAAAAAAAAAAAAAGGATTTAATAATAATAATAATATGTGCTAATGTACAAGTACAAAACATTTTTCACAGTGAACAAAAATTACATTGTAGCACAAATTGTAAATACAGAACAGGTGAAACAGGATATACCCTAGAAACATGGTTTGTTTCAGGTATATAATTGTAAATAACCTGCATAAAGGTGATAACAAGGATAATAATAGCAATTCTTTTTTTTATAATACAGCATTTGTTTCAACTACCTTATGATGTTTTAATAATTTCATCAAGTTTTGTCAAGGGAATGAGATGTCTTCCCATTTTTACACTATGATGATTGTATAGTTTTCTTTAATTCTAATTAATGCATGCTCTGATGATGGCCTGAATAAAGGCTGAAACTAGTAACCATTGTAAATTACTGATGGTTTGTTACATGACACAGGTATTCAATAAATACACCACAGATTCATCAACAACTCAGCTACTAGCCAAACCTAACAATTCGCGAATATGAACTTTACGATTTGACCAATAATTCTGTCTGCTCATGGCTGTGTTACCTACCAGCTTAAAGCAACATGTGCCCTATCTGCACATTACCTAAGGTACACATGATATCAATAACAAAGACCTACTCACACTGAAGCATTTACAGAAGGTACTCATTTCTGTTACAGGATGAGTTGACCCCAGGGCCATAGTGCGATCGGAAGGATTTGATGTCAATGAAAAATCCACTGACACCACCTGGGATCGAACCAGCAACCTTCCGATTTGTAGCACAGCACCTTAACCACTGTGCTACCGCGGTCCCCCCTACAAAATGGATACTCCACAATAATTAATCATCCACACATTGGCTAATTACAATCAATTTGCAAATGAACTGACAACTGAACAAATAATGAATTAGTGATGAGAACGTATGACTATGGGAATATGAACATTTCTACGTTGTCTTTCCTCAACAACCACTACTCCATTATAATATTTATATCTTATTGCATAAATTATAAATAGTTCCTACTCACCATCATACAACATAATTAGTCATGCTGATGGTGAATAGTAATTACTTGTAATTCAATTATATCATCTTAAACACTGGTTACGATAAATATAATCTTTCTATTGTTGTGAACCACGAGTTAGCATAACAGCAGACACAGAATCTGACTAGGAGGTTTGTAAAATTGAAATGCAAGTTCAAGCCTTACATTTACCATTAAGGATAGATTTACTTGCACTTGCATATGAAAATCTTATCACAAGACTGGACTACAATTGACACCAAGTACTGCCATGTGCTAACATGCTAAACTTAGAACAAGCTGTACGGTACAAAGAAACATGTTGTATGAAATTCTTTCATACATCAGAATTTTACAGAAGTTCTCTTTTAGGACTTTTGCTCAACAGTCCTTCTGAGACACAATGCATTAAACACAGAATTCTGTCCTCCCTACAATGATGGCTCTCTAATAATATCTGTATCACTAAAATGCATAAAACAGTCTTGCTGCACATTTAATCTACTACAAATTGGTTGTCTAGTACCTACAGTCATTAACACATGATAATGACGACACAAAAACTGATTGGCAGCAAGTAACTGCCGCTTTGTATGGTCCATTGTTAACTACATTTCGGAAAACCACTCATCCATCCACCTCTTCATCCAATTACAATACACATAATCTAATTTAGATGTACAGTTTTCAATGAACCATGTTACACATATGTGACACTCCTCACACATGAATATAACAGGATCATTAACAGGAATGTGTACCATTATTCAATTACAGGGCAGGTTAGCACAGCAGTGACATATCTGACTTGCATCTGGGGAGCACCTGCTGCAAATAATTGCCAGAAACGAGCTACTCTGTGAGTAATTCCTTCATTTTCCGTATTCCCCCAACAAACATGTTGGGCCAGTGCCGTGCAATAGGCTGCAACTGCTTTCACATGTCTCCAAATTCAACATACACAGTTACCCTCGCACATCTCATGTGGGCCTACAAAACTTCAGCTGATGATACGGGATAGCAATACAGCATAATAATGAACCAACAGTAACATTACTGGCTTAAGAGTTATACGCTTTTCTGATGTTTTACTTGCTGTCATCACTAAACACATTCAAGTTTAAAATATGTCAACTTCTGCATTAACTAACACTGCAATCTGCTGGTATCATAACCTTTTGTCCCTACATCTAATTGTTATTAAGATTTTTATTTGATTTTGTTTGTTAAATGCAAACAACCTCAGCAGCTGTGGTTATAAACAGAATGCTACCCCGCTGGTTTTAAGTGTTTTTGTTACTATTGAATTATTAATTTCAGCTGTACTGAGAATACAGTACAGATATCAAATGAAATAAACACAAAACTTCCATCAAGCAAATGGGTAAATTATATTTCAACTTGCATCCAAATCCCTAACTATCCATGTGCAATACATGCAAATACTACAAATTAACAGTACTACTACCAGTAAAAATAAAACTTTTACATAGATGATTAAACAGTGTGTCCTTTGAATTAATCATCAGATGTTTTAAAATCATACCCTTCTACCCACATAAAAATTAGGTCTATATTAGGAAAAATAGAAATCACTGACCTAACAACAAAAGGCCAATGATGAACTAAAAGCTCTGCATGTGTCAACAGCTCAGTCAAACCCCTGTGACCTAAATCAAAATATACTAACCAGGAGGGCATCAGTGGCACAAACTTCTCTTTTTACAATCCTTTGTCTGGTTCTGGTTAGTGTCCATTCTACTGCAAATTTCTATATTGCAATGTATCATCAATACCTAATTTTGATACTGCTGTAATAATCAGCAAACACATTATTCACAAAAGTCGAGCAGCTAGTTCAATAGTGCTATAATTCCATTTCAATGCATCACAGGCATAATTCAATATAAGATACCAAAACCATTTATTTTCAACTGAATTCATAATAGTGGTGTAAATTTAAAAAATATATGGAGTGGCATATTCTGCTTTTAAAATATGACTTCATAATATCTATCTCAGAAATTATAACTGTCACACAACATGAATGATTCAGAGAAAACATAAGGAGGAATCAATTCTAAGACTATTCGCAACTTACCACACAACAAACAGAATTTTCACTGACAGCATGGCTCTCAAGATTAAGTTATTCATTTGAGGTTTTCTTTGTGAAAAATAACAATTACCTTAACTTTGATGCAACAATCAACAGCCAAGTTAGTAAACTATCCAAGCAGTCAAAGAGCCAGTATTTTAATACATTATGTAATTTATGGACAAGCCCAAAACAACTGAATTTTATGTACTATCAAGTATAGTGTGGGATATGACATTTCAGTGGTGTCAGAATAAAGTGATCTACAATTGTATTTGGCAAGATATTTACAAATATGTGTTTGCAGTAACATGAAATACAAATATATGTATATGTTGTTTACATACCTAAGCAACAGTGATGTATTCCAACCCAAATGTTTTCAATACACAATCATTATTCCCTGGCACTGTAAGTCTTTTGTATCAGCCATTTTAGAAATTCTGTTACTTTAAATAGTCAGTTTATCATTTTAATAACTTTATGTAAGTACAGTGTTTATGAAAATAAACTTATGTGCTTGTTTAATAGCCCACTAATTTTTTACTGAATACAACACCATAAATATTCATAAAATCCAATCTTTCTATCGATGTCCAAACATTCAGACTTATAGGCCCTGAGAGGCTTTTGCCTAGAAGGAAGGAAGGAAGGAAGGAAGGAGGCATATCAGACATGCAAACTAGGTTGTTTTACAAGCAGGCTCCATAAAAGTCTCAGAGATAATATAATGATGCTCACATAATAAAAAGGAAAATAGCAAAATGCCTTTCATAATGTGTATGTACAATATAAGGAACATTAAAAACAATAAATGCTGGCACAGTACCATTTACAGATCTGAAGGATCAGAGCTTATAGGTTTCATTGCCACTCATACTGCTACTAGATACATTTATGTCACCAAACAATTTCACACAAAATCATTTGTTGGTTATCACAATAACACAAAATTACTATGCATGGCCACCATGCTGTTAAGTTCCATTTTCATTAATCAAAGTTGGTGGTGGTGGTAAAATGAAAATGCACACAAAATGGAACTATGTACATACATAAAGAATGTGTGCTGCAATGGCCTTGTATTATGCTGACACAGACCTATGTAATGTAATGAAACAGACCTCAATAAACTTATAATAAATTTGATAAACATATCAAGGAAAGAAGCATTACAGTTGCATAACAAAATCAAGTTCCTGAACTACCTATTTTGCTTTAAGTGTCTAGGCAGATTAAGTGCAAAGTTAAACACAAATAAAACAAGACAGGAAATGTATGCAAAGTGAAACTCTTCTGGCACATTTCCATAACCACAGCTACCAATGAACACTAGTAACCTTGGTAACCAAGTATCAAAGGCAACCACAGCAAGCAACTCTGGTAACCACGGTAATTGGAAAATCAATGGCAGTTAGTAACCATGGCAACCACAGAAACCACAACCATGGTAATATTAATAACCAAACTAATCATAAATACACATAGGTCTTCATGTAGAAGTGCCTGTTATTGTTGCCTTTTTTTAACCAAACTGGAATTTTCTTAGCAGATTTTAGCAAAACCCCCAGTACGAAATTTCACAACAATATGTCTGGTGTGAGCCACCTGTTCCATGTGGATGGATCAAGAGACAGAGACAGATGCATGGACCTGACAAAGCTAATACTTGCTCTTCTCAATTTTGCAACTTCATCTAAAACGCTCCTTAATTCAAGAAACGAAGTATGGTCTTCATTTACTAAAATTTGCTGGTTTAAAGTTGTTTTAACAGATGTAATGTGTACAGTGAACAGCAGGGAACAATCAAGGGCAATGTTTAGTGCTTCCTCAACATTCTGAAACTTCTCCATTCACTGGAAATGACAGTGCTTCTATGCTCAATTGCATTGTTTTAATTTAAAGCATTTTTCAAAACAAAGAAAATCTACGGACCACTGAAATTCATTAAAACAGTTCACTGCATTTAACATGATTAAATGACAGTATCATGTTAATGTGCTAACAACTATTGTGCATGGGAGACCAAAAAAAAGCTAATATTTAAATAAAATGCAAGTTCTTTCCTGAATGTAAAACACTCAAAACTTTTAAATCACTTCTGAATATCATGTTCAATTTCACACTTCAGTGATGAACTAAAACCCATATAACTCAAGCAAACATGATATGCTGCAACACAAAACTTTTTCAATCTTTACCTTGGACATCCTGTTGCATTTTGTGTATTACAAAGTAGTTTTCAGTCACCGTCAACACAACTATTTATTATGTTTTATCAGACGAGTTACGCAGCTACATTTTGACCACTAAGTGGTCCCATAAAATTATAATTACATCTGCAACTTTATTTTTGTATGGAGTGGCAATTGTAATTGTAATTTCATGTATTTTAATAGCCTGAAGATGTGGGCCAGCACAGTTAAGTCGGTATTGCAACTCGTTACGGGCTAGACGGTCCAGGAATCGAATCCCGGTAGGGGTGAGATTTTCTGCACCTGTCCAGACCAGAGCTGGGGCCCACCCAGCCTCCTATACAATGGGTACTGGGTCTTTCCCATCAGTAAAGCACCTGGAGCATGGTGTTGACCACCCACCCCAGCTAGCGCCGAGGTTAAAGAAAGAGTAGAGCTATACACCTCTACTCCCCCTCTGGGCCTTCGTGGCCTGTTCTAGGGTGGACTTTACCTTTACCTTTACGTGAATGGCCTGAAGATGACCACTTAGAAGTCAAAACATGTAGTCTCATAACTTATCCGATAAATTTTAATACAAGACATTCCATTGCGCTTTAATTCTCAAAATAAAATCAAATGATTTATTCCATCAGCATATACACGTTGTTGTGTTCTGATGGAATAAATCATTTTATTTTATTTCGTATGCTAAAACATAAATAAACAGCCGCACTGAAGGTGACTGATAAGTACATTCATTTTTTTCATTGTAGGCAGCATACAAAATTCCAGCTACAGCCCTTTTTTTTTGTACCTGGCAAGAACTTTGCTTGCTATGTATGTATTCTCGAATGACACAACAGCACCTTTCCGTGCCCTGTATCAAACTGTATTTAGATACACAATTCACCTGCACATCATTGAACAGAACAAGTCGTGTAACTAGGAAGTCAGTCAGTCATAGTACTTCTTATAAAGGGGATGCACTGTAACATGCAGTTATAATGACACACAGGAATCATGAGTACTTTAAATGAGTATAATTCCTAATATTAAAAAAAAAATTACTTTTGAGAACTGTATGTCATACACAAAATACAAATACAAAATTCAAAACCTCTCTAACTTCATTATAAATATGCCAAATAAGCCAATTCATTTGCAGCCATAGAAAAACAAAACTGCACATCTATGTGTAACTGAATTCAAAATTACAGGACAGAAAATTTATTTCCAATATTTGTGAATGCAACTAACAGTCAAAACCCAACCCAATACTAACCGAAAAAGAACCAAAACAATTCACCAGTATACTGCAAGCGAAATAAATTACCAAAAACTGATCTTACCTTGACGGTCTCACAACTACAATGTGACTCTCAGGAAAGTACGTATGAAGTAACACAGCTGTGCTTTCCAGATTCCATTTTACATAATTCTTGTTATCTCTATGACTTTCCATGTTCTCAGGAAAATCCTAAAAACAGACAAGTTAATAATACCAGATGGTGTCAATAAAGGTACAGTCCGTTTAAATATACTCACAATAAATGTCACTGTTATTTCCTCCTCACTCTAGACAAAACTGTAAGTAATAACAATACTGAAGAAACAACTCAGATGCCAAGTCCTGCATTACGTAAGTTCCGAAAAACTGACAGGACATCATACTTTCGAACAAATTCATTTGGCCATTAAAAGTAAAATTGCATGTGTATGCAGTGGTAAATTCTGTGCTGATCACAATTTCTTTATAAATTGGATTTGAGGGGCGAGAGACTCAATTCAATTTCCATAACCAGAATTTAATTCATTCCCTCAGCTGTACATATACTGCAACCCCTTACTTGACTCTCAAACCTTCAGTGTAATTAAACAATCTCTGAATTATACACTGAAGATACATAACAACCGTGGAGTCCAAGCAGTCGCATTTTCCACTTATGTTAAAGTATGATGACACATGAAGTGAATCATCAGCATCACACTCCAGCCAAATCATCTTCATGAAGGAACCATCAGTAGAAGAACGTACTGCCCTGTACCAATCTCTGAACACTGGCTTGATGGAAGACAACCCACTGTGTTTAAACACCTAACTAAAATCAATTAATTAGTAACATACCATCAAACACATCTATATATTTATGCAATAATAAGCCAACCCGTTTCGGTCCTACTGGCTCATCATCAGGCTATACATAAAAGATTTACAGAGAAGGTAAAAGGTCTAAATATTACACACGCTCACACACACTTCTAATGAGATCTCAGTACTTTTACAGTTTGAAGTGTAAACAAATGCTCTCTTAGTAGCTTAAAGTACAGAAGTTATGGTTTTAATGTCTTCAATTTCTGGCTCCAAAATCTTTTAAAATAATTATAAAATACTTCAATTGTTTTACAAACATCTCTTCATAAAATAATGATAAAGGTTTAATATAGTGGAATTAAAATAATTAAAAGGATTATCTTTTTCTAGGTAATCTTAAAGCCTTTTTGGACATGTGTGGGGTGAACTTTCCCTCTCAATCAATGTAATTTCACTTATAAGACAATGCCATTTCTTGTTATTTGATTATGCAAACATAGCACATATTTTATCTTTTTACTCTCTCCCCTGAATTTATATTTCAGGCCATGTGAACTTAATGTTCTCTATTTTCTTTTGTTGTCTTGTTTCTTCTAACTTGATGCCTGTGCTAACAACAACAAGACACATAAAATAAAGGCTATATTACATTCAACTTCAGAGGAACAAAGCTATGAGAGATTAAAATGCTGTAAACAACATACTGCAGCTGTATTTGTTTTAATTTCCCATATATCGAAAAACATTTTTACTTCAGAGTCAAAGCATAACCACACAAACACTCTGTTTTTTTTTTTATGTGAGTAATATTTGTCAGACTCAAGACACAAGGAAACTGCATTTCAATGTTTATTCCACGCCTAATACCACATCTACTTATTCTTATACTACCGAGCAGCAGCAACACAATGGTCACATCACATGTACAATGTAACAATACTGGCAATTTCACTCATTCCTGGTTCAATGTCTCAGAAGTACAATACTTAGGGAAAAGTGTCTATTACTGCTGTTGGAAACATTTTTTGCTACAGTACACCCCAAAATGTGCATGTAAGTGTATATATGTCTTCGTGCCAAATATCCATTATTACTGTCCACTTTTTAATCACACTGGAATATGTCATAAAGTTTTACCACAAGGGAATCTGTCCAATGGTTCTTATATTGTCACACACACATGCAGGCAGGCAGGAATACGCAAAACTATTTTTGCAACCTTTCATTTTGAACATGCCAAAACTAATATTAAAACAAACCTGCACATCTCCACCAAAGAACACAACTGCCATATCTTGCTCAGCTCTTACAGCAGGATTACAATAAACAACATCATTAATCCGGCCATCATACCCAGTGACACCACACAAACGGACTGGACAGGCTGGAGGGGGTGTACCCAGCATCCTCCCCTAATAAGGCACAATAAAATTCAGTATAATTAAACTTATTTAAAAATGCAATTAATATGATCAACTGCCTAACGCACCACACGGTGCTTGCAGTAATGAAATGTGTCTGATAATTAGATGCAACTAAGAAATTCAATAAAAATCTTGTATCTTCCAAATTCTAATGCCAGAAAGTTCACACATCTTCATCCATGCTACAGGTCTATTTCCATATTGACCTTCTCTACAGACATGTTATGAATCCTATCCAGACATTTACAGGTACAGTAGGGCTTCCAGGGGTGGGGACAGTCCATCCCAAGGCCTCTACCACTACCGAACACATAATAAAAAAATATCTGTATGAGCTTTGAGGTTCTCACAGTGTTGAATATGAAGATTACTGTCTTCTAGGATGTTATGCCACATAGTGAGACAGGTAACAAAGTATGTGGTGTAACATGGCATCACATCCAGTAAGACCATGAACCCACACTCCCAACAAACAGACCACCCAACATCATCTGTGCCTTAGATCATGCAAACACCAGGGCGTTCTTTTACGTGTGTTATTCAAGAATGCTGCCAACTGCTGATCATACAGGTTAAGTGAAAGATGAACAAATGAATCTGGGGCATGGGTGGAATGATACTGATAAGGAAAACTGAAGCACTCAGAGAAAAATCTACCCTAGTGCCACTTTGTCCACCACAAATCCCACACGGAGTGGCATGAGATTTAACCCAGGACTGCAAAGTGAGAGGTCAGAGAATGACTGCCTGAGACATGGCACGATCACCAGAACTGAAGGTATATACACAAGAGGGAAATTTAACCACAGAATAGGAAAGATGTTTAAAAACATTTATAACACATATTTAAATGTAACATGGGTTTCAGTTACTTCAAGGCAAAGGTAAAGGTAAACCTGTCCCTGTGTTCAATGAACCACCATGCCATGTAGGCATATGCAGGACAGGAGGTAAGGCTCCATACATTCTTGACCTTGCCAGTAGGTATAGGAGACTGGTCACCTCTATGCTTCAAATGCTTTACCCCCCCCCCCACAAAACACCCCCAAAAACCACCCGTAAAAGGAAAC
>Ga0136643_10001168_pt1 | contig 31403 bp, 16 predicted proteins | sample TergutLab28metaG_FD_96883 | JGI IMG/M metagenome (GOLD analysis project Ga0136643, IMG submission 96883) | Labiotermes labralis P1 segment gut microbial communities from Petit-Saut dam, French Guiana - Lab288 P1 (version 3) (version 3) | ecosystem: Host-associated > Arthropoda: Insects >...
AGTATATACCATGTTTAAAATATTCAGTACCTATATTTGTTGAATAAATATATAAAATGCAACTTTGGAGGTTAGCGGTGCGGTACGTCAACTATAGTTGACGTTAGGCGTCTAAAGGTTAAGGAAATAGTAAGGGTAGGTGTGGGCTGGATTAATTTGGCTCAGAATAGGGACAAGAAACGGTCTTTTGGTGATCACGGTAACCGTTAGCCTCTCTAGAAAGAGTCTGTTCCATGTGGTTCAGTAGTTAGTTAATCGGTTAGGACAACCTCTTGTCTTACGTTGAGTATACTTTGCTTCAGCTGCAGCACACACAGTCAGGAACAAATGGATATAGATATTCAGTACAAATTTAGTTATTAAACTCCTGTAACACGCATTTCGCGCCCCACATCGGGAGGAACACAAGATGGCCACTCAGACTTTCGTGGTTTCTTCTTGGCAGGCGGATGGCTCATAATCGATTTTAACGATTTGTTTCTGCTCGACACCAGTTCCGTTGTTTCTTTTTTCGTGCTAGAATTCAGTAACATATTTCCTACATTCTCTCCTGCAGTCAGTTTGGAAGATGTAGAACAGCCAGCATCCATCGATCGATAGGATTGTATTTTTTCGGAAATAAGGAAAATAATTTAAATGAAGACCTATACTGAATTTCGTTTGAAAGAGACATTAATTTATTTACTGAAGATATTGTGTTGTCGGCAGAAGTGCGTATTGCAAAATTTTTTTCAGGTAGAATTTGTGCCTTAGTCCATGTGTTACTTCTGATATTCGGGACTGTGTAATGCCAAGCTCGAGTCCAAAATATCTTTTGTGAAATAATTTTACATGAGTGCCAACTGCACAGGTAGAATCAGTTTATAGGCTTTGAAGATATACGAGAAAATCTGTGAAGTTTTGCTACCCACTCACTAAATGCACCGTGTCCACATATTAAGTAGCGGCCTGAGGACGTTTCACTAGAACCGAAATATGTTGCCATCTATGTATTAATGTGTTTGAAGTTTTCCATCCCGAATTGTTATAACATACAAATAAATAATATACGCCAGTCAATAACACAAATTTCATTTTATATACAATGGTGAATATGTCAGGGCCCTGACATATGTGCCATTGTATATAAAATAAAAGTTGTGTTATTGGCTGACGTATAGCTATGTATTAATGACTATATACGTGTTGTGTTTGACTGAATTAATTACTTTATCATATCTGTGAAGTTGTTAATTTAGTTACATTTCTGCAAGCGCCTAAGATATACGAACGTTTGTTCATTTATTTTTTTGTAGACTGTTTGAAGGGAAATACGTGTTGGGTCCTGTCTCAAAGCTTCACGTTTTGGAATTATTACAAGTTGTAAATACATTCCACTTAAACGCATTACATGAATACTGGCTATGTGATTTATACCTAAATGCAGTAGTCTGTCTGTACGAAACAGTATCTGACTAATTGGCAATGTGTATCCCGACGAAATTGATAATGATAGCGAAAATGTGTAAATACAAACGTTGTTCGCTTTACGAACAAAAATTCTGAACATTTGTTAAATGTGCCGTTGATGGATTTTAACCGAAAATTAATTTCTTTCACCATTATGTCGTGCAGTTCGCTATCACCCTCGGGCGAAACTCATCGCGCGGGGAAAATTTACAGTAACACCATCGCCAGATTGGAAAAGAAAACAAAGACTAACGCCACTGCTGGGATACACGGGAAATTCACACAAACACCTTCTGTTATACTGGGGAAAACTAAACGCTCGAATGTAGTGCCGTTGGTAGGATAAGGGGAAAAATCTGCAGGATTTTCTTCACGGTCCAAAGCAATGACCTGTAATCTGTACAGCACTTAATAACCTAGAGTGTGCTGTGTTGGGTACAGGAAAACTCCTGAGAATATCTGCTCTCTTCATGTAGTATAGACAACATACTGTTTGAAAGTTGGTTAAGTTTGAATTCATGAGGTTCAATCTAATTTTTGTGGAAATCAGAGCTGCTAAACCTGATGAGAAGCGGACATTAAGGAGTGAACAAGCTGCTTCAGCATTTTGCACCCTCGATACGCAGGTGGACATTCAAATTTTAGCAGCAAAATAAAATCAAATTAACTCTATACTGGGAGAGATAAGGCGTAGTTGAGGTCTCAGATATCATGGCTATTGTGCAGCCTCAATGAATAGTTCGTTAGCGTGGTTTCAAGACCGACACGCTGTACCGAAACGTCGGAAACCGACAACCGCTGTGAAACAGCCTAGAAAATCGAAGACCTTGACTAACATTCTTACTGACTAACCAGAATGAAAAGAGCATAGGTGTGTGTTTACATATATCTATCCAGTCATCCAACCGTACATCCATACATATATACATGAGTTCATACAGTCTACAACAGTGTATAAGAATGTGCGTTACGTACGTATATATATATATATGTGCGTGCTGCAGACACACGTTCTTACGTACGTACGCACGTACGTACATACATAGATACATGGACACATACACGTGCGTATGTTTAATTTTAGTTAGTAAGGACATAGGTCAAAATTGTCCTTAACTGGCATACTGCTACTGCTCTAACTGTCCGCTAGACTTGCATGTGTGAGGTACCTGTACCTGTATGAAAACACATTCGAGACACCAGCTCCTATCACTAAGGTGTTCCGTGGCGTTCTTTATTTCCTCCACTGAAATGCCGAGATATTGGCCTATGTCGATTAGGATGCGACCGGTTTCTTAGAAATCCTTCCAAATTTATTGTTAATCTCTTGTATATTTCGATGCTATATAGTGTGAGATAATGAGAACGCTTTCAAGTGAACCACAACAAACTGCATAGCACTCGACTGACAAGTCGTTTATTCTTGTTTCAGGAGGCAGATTTCCAATTTCTGCGAGCGGAATTAACAGCATGTACAAGGACCCTGAAGATCAGAATAATCTGACAGCCTTTGCAGCGTGACCACCATCGTTTCCACAAGAGAGTGGAGACCTACACTAGACATGTTACTTCATCAAGAACAGTACCATCAAAGCCCTTCCCACCGGCTCTTCGAAACACGTGATACGGCATCTCAGCCCGTTGTACAGTTCGCAGAACTAGTTCATGAGTTTTCCTTCAACTTCTTCCACACCAGTCTGCTTCAATGTAGAATCAACTTTACATGATGGTTCTTGACCATACCTTCTCCATTTAGGAATCGTATTGCTCTGTTCCCATAAGGGCTGTTTCAGACATCAAAGCCCCTGCTTTGTGTATAGTTAATTCATTTCAGTTGGAGATGAAAAGACATTTTGATACGCTCCCTGTGTGGCTTCCCGAACCTGACTGCTTACATTCGAGGGCTTTTAATAAAATATTTCACTAACTGAAACATATTTTGAAGCTGCGATAACCTTGATATTGTGTAACTGAAATAACACAGTTCCACAGAGACAAGTGTGAAACTGAACAACGAAGTTAACTTGTTTAATTTGTCTGCTGCTAGAAAATTCACTGTTAACAAGTGAACCATGCGATTTGATTTTGTATGGTGGAGTTTATTCTAAAGTAACTTAATACGACGCGTTGACAATACTGAAACCATACAAAGTTCAGTTCATTGTGCTGAATTATATGAACCATAATTGTAACGAAATAATTTTGTAACGACTTGTGTGCCTCTTTTATCTTGCGTTCCTACAAAAGCTGCATGCAAAATGTTAGTAGAGCGTGAATATAGTAGGTTTCCCATTTATTTTTAAGTTTTTCTTCCCCCCCCCCCAATATAGTGAATGTGTATGTGAAAAGTGCGTGAGCTGCCATGAAGCCTGGTGCGTGGTAATAATGGCGGTTGCCATGCCTACCAACATAGCAACAACAACGACCGCGACCACCTCCTCTGCCACTACAGCATGGACTCTGTTCATGGTCGCCTTGTATTACTTCGTCACCATCTTACTGCTTCTCGATCTGAGATGTCACTCTCTAGAATTAGGTAAGTTTTAAAATTTCGTTCTAGAGTAATTACGCGCTGTATGGATAACACACATGATTTGCCTTCCCATTCTGTTGGCATGCTTGTGTGGTAAAATGTAAAGCTGTCCATGTGCGTGCCATGGAGGCATATGAGCAGCAGATATATGTCATTTTTAAACGCGGCGCTAGATGGAGGCGAGTGGTCAGCATCACGTCCCGGCCGCTTTATTCCCGGCAAAAAAAAAAACCTTCGGCATCCATTGAATAGGAACCTTGATGGGCAGGAGAGCCGGTCTGGACTTTCATGGGACTGAAAATTGTTCTACGACAGTCGGAACCGCGCCACGATTCATCCTCGATCTTCCAGCCCGGGACCTATTCGCAGTACCGAACACGCTATCACAGCTGCCACGTCCTGTATGTTATTGTGCTTCAGTGACGTAATTTTCTGCCCAAAAAAACGTGCCTTGGATAATTTCTTTGTATACAGTTTTAGATTTACTTTATGTCAGTATGTTGTGCCTCGTGTGTTAGCGGTAGGAAACTTGGGTTTTTGAAAGTCCTTAGGTTCTGACTTGGTAACATACGTTCTGTTTTACTTGACATTTTCTCACTACTTTAGTTACGTGTACATGCACGTGTACATGCACGTGTACATGTACGAACCACTGTTGATGAACTTGAGTACGTTAAAGCTGTTTTCTTCCAAAACAGTTTTTTGATACGATTGGCTAATCTTTTCAAATATCGTGTGTGCCAACTGATATAGTAGATGTTAGTTGTCGCAGACTTGAAGCAGTAACGTCATTACGATACTCTAGTTGTACTCCTGCGAGTAATTAGCGCGTAGAAAAAATCAACAAAAATTAATTTATGTTTCTGAAAGTTTAAAAGCCTTTCTCGATATCCAGAGTTTGACAAAACCAGGTTGTCATTTTTAGTAATTCCAGCAGTGACATTTCAAATGAAAATTCTCGGAAAAATGACACACCGAGTTGGCAATTTAAAAAAATGATACATATATTCCAACACGTTTAAGCGTCTGCCCTTGTGTCTTAGTCCTGTCATTGTAAACTCGATTTTGCTAGGAAATTTTTCATGGTGTAATGTTTTCAGCAGCTGAAAAAATGAATAATATGAAAATAGTGTTAATTTTGAGGTTTAATATAAACGGTGGTAAAATTGATGGTGACACTTTCAGAAACTCAACAAGATAGAGTTGTTCGCCCGACTTGTCTTCGTAATCTACAGAGTCTACAATACATTTAAGTCCTGGAATCGTCTTGAATTTAAGTATTCGCGATCCGATTGTTTATTTCATTGTAGTCTTCATTCTACGGACTCAGAGCTGTAATGTTGTTTAGACTGTGTACATTAGTTCCTGTAACGTAATCCGTTTGAAATCGACCGTCCTGTTTGAAGCGGAGACCAATGGAAGTACACGAAGTGTTAGATTTCCATGGTTTCCAATAGAGGCAGCACTGTCAATACATAACTTTACAATATTTTTTGTTAAAAACAGTCTTTCGAGAAGGAATTATCAAACAAAGGAACAAAAGAAAATGCCAGATCATAAGCGTTGTACATATGTTCATCTTGAGAAGGCCTCTTCGGTAGTTTAGCAGAGCATGATGTCGTTGGCAGATATTAACTTCTTAAAGTATATGACAATGTTACACTTGTAGATTCTTTTACGAAATTTGTAGACTCTTTCTCGTCCAAGTGAAAATGTGATATACTATTTTAGTGAGCTATTGAATCAAGTTTGCCATTCCAAAACGAACGTGACCCGGAGCTTAAAAAAAAACTTGCTTAGGAAAACAAATGCAAATTTTGGTTATCTGCAGGTATTCAAATGTGTGGTATAACGTTACGTTTGTACATTATGCCTGCACAGAATGCATAGTCGATATTTTATACTTATATTTTATGATTATATCTAGTTTACGTGTACTTACATGTTTATATCGAGTAAGGTTCTAGTATTAGGGACAGAAGTTTATCTATCTTTACAGCGGGGTATAGTAAAATATCTTACCAGTGTTTTTAGTCATACTGTCGTATCATGCACGCCTTAGTTAATATATCAATAGGCTGATTAAATCACATCTTGGTGTTGGGAAAGATTTACTTTGATGGTACGTACGTGGCCAGTTACACCGCCCACATCTCGCAGATACAGTGTTGAAAAGGCCTGTTGAGACCTGCGCGGTTTTGGCTGCCGGTCGTTCTTCAGTACAGCAATAAAATTCATTCCTAGACTTCTTTCTTTGTGCGTTTAAGGGGGAAAATTAATATTCAGAATCAAACTATGAAGTTTCTTTCTGTTATTTTCCACGTCTTCGCCATTCTTATGTATTGCAGTCTTCTTGATGTATTTTTTTGTATTTTTACGCTATCACTAAATGCTTCCTTGCTTTTGTATGCATCCGTTTTTTTCTGTTTCTCCTTCAGTAATTTCCTTTCTTTTTAGAAGAATATGGTGGTCTGGAATGCCTTGACGTGTAGGTTGGTAGACTATAACATTAGGAAGGACCATAATACCTCTATCGTCAAAGTAGATGAAATAAAAAAATATTAATTCAGAAGGACAACGCAGTAGCATTCCCGTAACTTTGCTTCATATGTAATAACTTGCACTGAACCAAATCCCAGAAAACCATAATCTTAATTCAAATCACCTTGAGATGTCATGTTTTTCATTTTATTTGTCCTCTATCTTCAGTCCTTTCGCGTTAATATTTTATTGTCCATTTTTATCATTATGCTTGCCTTCATATTTTATTAATGTATATCCTACCATTGGTGGGCCGGATAGCTGAGTCGGTATAGAGACTGAGCTACGGGCTGGATGGTTCGGGATCGAATCCCGGTTGGGACGAGTTTTTCTCGCCCGTCCAGACCGGCCCTGAGGTTCACCCAGCTTCGTGTACGATGGGTACCGGTTCTTTCCTGGAGGTAAAATGCGGCCGGGGGGTGCTGCTGACCACTCATCCCCTTCTAGTGCCGCGGTTATGGAAGAGTAAAGCTATACCTCTACCCACCCTCTGGACCACACCGGGCCTGTAACGGGATCACTTTACCTTCATATCCTACCATTCTAGACACCTCTTCTTCTTTACCTTCTTTATTTCCTTGTCAAGGTGTCTCCTTGCAGTGCAAACTACGAATCCAGCTACGGTTGAAGATGCTTTAATTCCGTGAGTTTCACGCCATGTCTATTGCAGAGGGAATTGCGTTTAAATAGCAATGTATTTCGCCACCCACACATATTTAAACCGATATTTTATTAGTAATTCTCATCAGTTGTATTTGTAATATCTCATCTTCATTGTTTATGCCTTTACTGTAATTTATCGTCCTGTCATTATCACTAATTTCTCCCTGTTGCTATTTGCACGTACATCGCGAAGTTTAAATTGGGTCGAGCGAATTTTCAGTGCTTACAACATGTCGAACATAACTACATATTCTGCTTCATACAGATATCAGAGGCATGGCAAATATGGTAATTAATTTTGTTTGGTTATAGGAAAAAATTAATTATCTCAGTTTGTAATGTGTAAGGAGAGTCAATCCAGTAACTTTATAAATGGATTTGATTTTTAATGCGTCAAATTTTATCCACTTTGTCTATTAAAAGAGATCGTCAATTTAAATTAGCTCAATTCCCGTTGATAATTGAACGGCAGGGTGCTCAGTGCTTATGTAAACTTGTGTACCTTTATTTCTTCTACTTCTTTCGCCCGCTTATATTTTCCATATTTTTTATTTGCTCGCCCTACGTCATTGTCTTACCCCTTTCTGTCTGTTTATTCTTTACTTTAAAAAGGTTTACGTAAATATTGTTCAAAACACGTCGTTACCGAAGAACTGTAGTGAGAAATGTCGGCCATGTTACGTACCGCGTTAGTTTAACGTTTGAACCGAAGTTTGGGTCCGCGACGTGCGCAGACAAACACTCGCGCGCCCACACACTAATTTTCAATTTGTAGAGAATGTGAAAGTATATTCCTGTTTAAGCGCATTATGTGTTTCATGACCGACGCTATTTAACAGACACTGGCACAAATTACTCTTTCTATGAGCGCAAATATTCATTTTTATTTTAAACTCGTCATTGTGTTTGTGTTTGTGCTGCAAGGTATTTAATACCAGAATGTGTGAGAATAAAGTTAGAAGATGGATGAGGAAGAGTACTTTGAAAGATGAGGTTATTGCTTTGTCGAAATTTGCAGTTAACTCTTCTCAGTTCTTTTTTATATAATTTTATAAGCTTCTTCAGACAACAATTTCTACACTTCTGTCTTCGGAGTTTGTTCTCTGTGACTAAAGGAAGGGAAGACAAAGGCAGTAGAACGCTGATGCTGCTTGACTTATCTGCGGAAATCGCGAATTTTATCGACGAAAAACTTCGCCACCAAATCATGAGTTTTTTTTTTCGTATTTCTTTGCATTGTCTATTACAATGGTTTTCATTCTACACAACATCAAGAACAAAGCAAATCTTTGTTTTCTGCTCCCTGCCTAAGTGTCACGTAACTCAATTATGCAGAACCACTTTGATGTGGCGAAGATGACGCTCGACCCCACTGTCCTCGTGAAGTGGCCAAGTGATGTGGGCGGACGGACACAGAATCGGCTTCCTACGACTCGATCTCTACTATCAGCCTCAATCCAATTTACTCCTTCTAGTGGCACACCCTCGCCAACTTAACGGGTTTAACAGACACACTCCGGCGAAGCTCGTTCTCAGCTTCCCGACAACATCTTTCAGACTCATGCACGTCTTTGTAACACAAAAATTCCTATGTCGTTTGGCAAATCATTCATTTACGCATAATTCTGTATCGTGTAGGTACGGAATAAGTAAGACAAAAGTATCCTTAACCGTTTACAGCCCAGAGACATCTCCATATAACATTTAGACACTTTAAAATTCGCACGGAGGGTGTCGGTAGGCCTACTCGTGCATAGATTAAGTTGAAGAGGACGATGCAAAATGATGTGTTTCAGAGTGTGTTGATGTGTTCCGCATAGTTATCAGAACAAACAGCGAACGCTTTCCTAAAACACCAACATAGGGTCTTTTTAAGGGTGATGGAGCTTGTTCTCTGTGAGATGCGAACTAAATTTTTACGCGCGATTGAGACGAACTTATTTTTTCAGAGACCCTGCCGTGACTCAGGCAGTTATTCTCTAGCAGCTCACCGCGGACGCCCGGCCTTGATTTGGGCCAGTCGTTGAGAGATTTGCGGTGAGGAAATTGACACTGGGATAGGTTTATCTCCGAGTACTTTTGTTTTCCCTCGCCTATGTAATCCTACCAATTCTCCATACTCATCTTCATCTGTTAGATGGACAAACTGTCGAATGTTAGACGGACAAAATGTCGAAACATTCCACCTGAGCAGTGCTCTTTCAGATATCGGGGAGCTGTTAGCCTGTTAGTGTTCAGGCGGGTAGTTTTTTTTTTTTCGTTAAATTTATTGATGTTTCAGTACCGAAAATGCAGTGTCGACGTGATATTGTAAGTTTGGTATTGGGATCGTATTGAGGTCCTTATGTGAGAGAAAATGCCGAATATTTTTAGCAAGACCTGCGAAGAAGGGACCACCTGGGCAACTTACGTGTCAAATGAAGTACAATATTAAAATAGATTTTATAGGAATGGAATATGAACTGGATTCCTGTGCCTCGAAATGGAGTCCAATAACTGTTTCCTTTTAACAGGCTAATGTACTCAGGGTGTAAGGTGAGGTAAATTCAGTCAAAAACACAACTATGAATATATGGCTAAATTATTGTATTTATTAGCAATAGAAAACTACATGTTTCGGCCTATGGCGGCCATCATCAGGTTTTGACAACTCTCTTGTTATAAGAGTTATTTAACATGCATAAACCGCGTGGCATATTATATATAACTCTTATGGCAAGAAAGCTGTCAAAACCTGATGGTGGCCGCTATAGGCCGAAACATGTAGTTTTCTATTGCTAACAAACACCTTCATTTAGTCATATATTCATAGTTGTGTTTTCGACTGAATTTACCTCAGCTTATAGTTAAAACACACAACGGGGTGGCACACCTAAAAAAAAAGTACTTAGGGTGTTCTTTAAAATATGGTGAACTTTTTGAATACATGGTCTAATATCGGCTTTTCAAGAAGGAATCAGCTCCATGGAGTGAGATGCAAATTTATTTAAGAATGTCTACTTACCGTACGAGGTACGAGATTCTCACAGAAGTTTTGTTGAAGATTCAGGTCTTCTGGGATGACGCCGTGTCTTTTGTTAAGTATTTACGAACGTTCTTAACGCACCGCAATCCTTTGAAAGGTCGATACCCTTTTGTCAATCGCCAAGGCGTAAGTTTCCAACAGACTTGAATCTTCAGTGTACATTCAGTTTTCCCAGTGTTCAGTTTTCTCCTCCCCCAAGTGAACGCCTCAGGTACAGACTGTTGGATTCAGAAAGGTCATCCATTTTGTCGTGCATGGTGACACAGTCAAAGGTCGAACCAAACCTTTTGGTACAACATACTAATCAATTCAGAAGAAAGGACATCGATGAAGAAGGAGTAAAGTTGTAACAGGTTACGACAAGTGATGCTTGCAGAGGCATCCAGTCACCTATGCCCTTGTATCAGGCCTGCAGCACTGATTCTGTTGACTTAGTCCCAACTGACACAGGCTGATAGAAAAAAAAGGATTTAATGCTACGAAATTCGTAGTTCGCTTACGACAGGCTCCAGAACAAAGTGAAACTAACTAGAAAAGCGTAATATTTGGGTAAACTGCAATGATACTGAATTTGCAAATTTTTCTTATAACAAATTATACCAAATTATTAATCGGATAAATATAAATTACAATAGTAGCCATCATAATAGGGACTAATTAGGAATTAGATTTAGAAAAGAAACACGCTTTAGTAGCTGCTAGTAAGAAGACAGGACTAGAAGTAAATGCAGATGGAACTATATACGTGGTCATATCTCGAGATCAGAATGCAGGACGAAGTCACAATATAGAGATTGATAATAGTTCCTCTGATAGGGTGGACGAATTCAAATATTTGGGAATAACCTTAACAAACCAAAATTCTATTCAGGAAGAATTTAAGAGCAGACTGAAGCCAGGGAATGCTTGCCATCATTTGGTGCAGAATCTTTTGTCTTCCAGTTCGGTATTAAAAAATTTAAAGATTAAGATATATATAACTAAAATTTTTTCTGTTTTTTTCTATGGGTTTGAAACTTGGTCGTTCACATTGAGGGAGGAACTTAGGCTGAGGGTGTTAGACTAGGATGTTAACGAGAATATTTGAGCTTAAGTGGTACGAGGTTACAGGGGAGTGGAGAAAAACTACTTAATGAGGAGCCTACTGATTTGTATTTAAATTTGAAAGAAGTCATCCCGTTGTGTAAAGATTAAATATAATCACTTTTTTATGCGATTCGGTCAACACAACCATGGGATCACAAATGCGCGCAGCCACATTGTAAAAACAAAAAAACCCATGGTTCTTAGCTTAGCCTCATGATGACTTTATAAGTCGAAACATGTCGCTGTAACCTATGCTATTAATTTATATGTTTGTGTTGGCTGAATTACATAATAAAAAGTGGTTATATTAATAATTTGTATTCCTGGCCCAATATCGTTCGGGTAATAAAACCGAGAAGAATGAGATGGGCGGGGCATGTAGCGCGAATTGGGTAGAGGAGAGGCATGTGTAGGGTTTTAGTGGGGAAACCTGAGGGAAAAAACCACTTGGAAGACCCAGGCGTAGAAGGGAGAATCATATTAAGATGGATCTTTAAGAAGTGGGATGTGGGTGTATGGACTGGATCGAGCTGCCTCAGGATAGGGACACTTGGCGGGCACTTGTGAATGTCGTAATGAACTTTAGGGTTCCATTAAATGCAGGGAATTTCTTGACTAGCTGAAAACCGGTTAGCTTATCAAGAAGGACACTGCTGCATGGAGTGATTGAGTGAGTGAGCAATCAGAAACGTTCTGAAGATATAATGGATTATGAGACGTGACACCGAGTGAAGTAGTAAAAATGTGCCGACGTTTCAAAAGATCCAGCTAGATATCCTGAACCAGTAATAGAGTAATTGCAACAGCGTAGAATACTCAGAAAAAAGAATAATTTATAATCCTTTTAGTGCTGGTACCCTGAAATAGGGGAAAAGGTCTGATTAGCTAAACTAGGTTAGGCGATTCTTTGCTGACTGTGAAAGGCTTCTGAATCTTATATCCAAATCAATCAACAAGGATCGAAAACCATTCTGCTGTATTTTCGCAATATTTTTCTTATTAAATATGACTCTGCTGGGGTTGTATTACAGGCATGGGAGGAATGCAGCAATTATGCTAATTACCTACACGTAACATTTCAGTGATTTGGACTGGAGCATAAAAGAAACCATCTGTTATTTGTTCCCAGGAGAATACAAAAGTTTATCCGACTCTATAATGAATATAATTTATGGGGTTGTTGATAATGTAATCTTTTACATTTGTAGCTAGAGGGACACAATATTCATTTCATGGCACCACTGGTGTGAGTTATTCGAATGTAGCCTGTTGAATTAGCACTGACGTCACCCACGTTTACATTACTGTGTGACTACATTTCTACCACAGGGACTTCAACTGAAAATCGCAACCATAGAAAAAGTAAAGTTTACGGCCTTACATATTCTCATACAAAAATAAAATAAAATATATAATATAATATATAACACAACACAGCACAACACAACACAACACACAACACAACACAAACATAACACATAACATAACATAACATAACTTACCACACTTTCGATATGTGTTGAAAATTACTTCCTTCAGCTCTCACACATGCTTGATTCTGAGAGAAGAGAAAACCTGTGTTTTCAATTTCTTACGGCACTTTCGGTCACATTTCTTCCTTGCATAATTTTCCGCAATGCAGATATCCTGTATTAACACTACTACATACTTACGTACAGAACAAATTTCCGTTACAGTGTGTTTCACACTTCTGCCACAATACACACTGTATGTCTAATATTACGAAATGTAACCGTACTCACGACGATAGTATCGGCAGTGCGTTAGATATGCAGCGGCTGTTTGTCTGAGCACAATATCGGCAATTTCTAGAACACAGTCTCATATATAATGTGTTCAGTACCTGTCAAGCATGTCTCAGAGCTGAGGGAGGTTATTTATAACACCTACTCTGGCATTGGGTAAGTTATTTTATAAGAAAATGGGTGAAGTTTAGGCTTCCCGTGCTTCTGTGTTTGGTTTTCGACCCACTTTTCTTTATTTAAATTTATCTGGTATATATATATATAATCCGATGTGTAACGCACAGAGAAAATGGTGTGCTAACGTTACAAATAGCAACAATTATATCTTGGAGAGGGAAATACGTGTAACAGTTATTTATTGCAATAATAATCCGAAGATAAAAACCTTCCGTGTGAGTAGAATGCATGTTCCTGATGATACAGCAGATGGAGTGTACAGTAAGTAACCACTAAATTCTGCAGGTTAAAAGTGATGGCAAATACTGTAATAAGGTTCGCAGTTCTCGTGTTAGTACAAGTTATCTCTCTGTTTATCTGAATGACGATGGATGATCACTGGGCTGAAAGGTCATTCTTAATAACCCAAGCATTTCTTGCATCCGTGATAAGCTGAAAGGTCGGGTTTCGTGAGTAGGGAGGGGAGATAAAACGTGTGGATTCTTTTTCCGACCCTACGGAATTTTGTTTGAAGTTGCCGAGCAGCCATTTATTTTGTTCACTGCACGACAGACGAATGTTGTCAGTTCATATTCTGCTCCTAGTGCAAAAATTGAATCGTGCCCGAAGCCAGAGAACACAGAGTCGGTGAGAAGGAACAGCATTTCTATTAATTTCCACACGACGTAAATATATTATTTTCTCGTCGGTCTTGTGTAATGTAATCGACATTAGAAAACAGAACTGATTTCTTTTCCATTTCTTTCGGGGCATGCACCATAAATTAATGTTCTTCCCACTGATTCGAATGGAAGCATCACGATGTGATTATAAACGTAACACAAAACAGTGTACGTCGGCACAATCACTTTGTTACTCAAGGCATTTACATATGCTACATAATCATCTTCAGGCATATTTTTATCATTTTAGTCACAAGATGCTATGCACACTTTGGGATACCATCGTGTTTACATCCATGGAACACATAACATTTATAAAATTTAATCATTTGTCTCAAATGGTGTGACGTACAAATTGTGCTTACAACAGTGGGATAAATAAAATGGGATTATTTTTCTCATAAAATGTGTTATGAAAATTGTGTAATAAAAAGTTAAAATATATAAAAACCTACTTCGACGTCACCAGTAAATATATAGTATCCCATAGCTCCAAAAACAACCAGACGGCAACGGGACTTACATTTGTAAAATGGTGAACACCAATATACCGTTTTATGAATTTTATATATCTTAACTTTTTATTGCACAATTTGTATAACGCATTTTACGAGACAAATGATCCAATTCCATGTATCCCACTGTTGTAAATACAATTTGCACGTCACACCCTTTGAGACAAATGATTAAATTTTATAAAGTTTACGTATTCCATGTATATAAACACGATGGGATCCCAAAGTGTGCATAGCATATTGTGACTTAAATGACAAACATATGTCTGAAGATGATTATTTATAGTCGAAACATGTAGCCTATGTAAATGCTTTGAGTAATAAAGTGGTTGTGCTGACGTACACTCTTCCCACTAAGCTATTTGCAATATTGTAAATTTTCGTGTTCCATAGTGTGAGTTAAACAATTTTACACTTTTGTTGATTTCTTGCGACTGGTGTTACTGAGCCATTTGAGTAGCATGAAGTACTTTCGAGTTTTCTTGTGTGAGCATTGCCCCTAATTTTAATTAAGCAGTTCGGAATTAATAGGAGTCGACAAATTATCCAGAAATCTACCAACAATTTCAAATTTCGGGATGTCAGAAGGGTGATATGAAGCAATTTCCATATTCAGGACCCACAAATATTAGTTGCCACGTTAAAAAATATGTGTGCCCCGAGGGAAGGGATCCTGAATTCGAAATAAACACTCTGGAATTTTCGCAGTTTCGAATATGGCTACAAAATTATAATCAATCTTTTTGGATATTTGAGAGTTTTACTTGTCGAGTAGGTCTCGTAATTTTGATTTAAAGTAATTGTTAATGATTCCTTGTGTTTTATTGACTAGCGTGCTAGAGTGAAATAATGTTAAGGACTTGAATAACATATTGTATTTGTAAAATAATAAAACTAAATTTGTTTGAGTAAAAATCGAAGAATATACAGCGTCTTGGGAATGTGACTATGTAAGGAGAGACAAGGAATATATAGAGAGTTTCAATGGGGAATACATTCTCTGAACCAGAAACTTAAGGCTATTGAGGAAGAAATGGCAACGTAATATTTCAGTGGAAGTTAAAGAAATGCGTTGTGACGACCAAAGGTGGATGAAACTGGCTCATATTGGTGACAAATGACGGGGATTAGTAATATTGATGTTGAAGCTTTAGGTTCGCTGTAGCAGTCACTGTGCAGTTAGTCGACTGGTGTACAATAAACTTGGCCTGCGCTCGGGCTTATGTACACGAAGAAATCCTTCAAAGGAGAAACTGCCATGCGCGAATTGTAAGTCTTCACTTGAAAAATGAGGGCAAGGTAAACAAAGACACAAAAAAAATTATAATAATGTAAATTTATGATAATAAACAGGAGAATATTTGTGTTCCTGGTTATTGGAAAGACGTTAGTATTTCTGGCCGGAGGTTGTGACGTTAGTCGCAAGGCGTATCGTCCTTGGCCTAGGTGCAGACTGAAGACGTATTGAGGAAAAAGATGATTATCGATTTCTTTGCCTTTATCTGCACGTCCTTCTACACATCTTTGCCTATTGCCATGACAGCCACCATCTTGTGATTAATTCTCAGGCATATGTCTATGAAGTGGTTGATATCAAAAGAAGGGATCGACAAATTGATTCGCCCAACTAGAGACCTTTCTTCGGAGCACTGGTAGTCAACTGTGGCCTGTCTACATTGACGTCAAAACGTTCACCATCTTATGGTTCACGGAGCGCTGTCAGCTATTCATGAGTTTCCTTGACGAGAGTCGACCAATTCCAGGTGTCGGCCTCATCAAAATCTAGAAATTCGTCTCCTGGGACTTCAAGGGCTTACACTAGGATATTTTTTTATTTTTACCAGATGGTTGGGGAATCCCCGGAACTATCAACTGCTCCAGGTCAGAGTTCATTTTAGCAGCTGCTCAAAACCCTAGAATTCAGCTCGTCCATGGGATCCTTTATACTTGTTATTCAGTCAGCTATGCTTGAGGGCAGATGCCCAAATCGTAGCTTGTGGGCAACAGGAAACATGTTTCTCGCAACACGGCCATAATTTGTCCGTGGGGACATTTGAAATGAGAAAACGTCTTTTAAGCATTTTCCTCGAAAAGCCGGGGTAGAATCACAAGACAATTTTTAAAACTTAAGAGCTCTTTATTTATGGAATGCTACACTAAATTAATAATTAATTTCGCAAGATTGTGCTACATTATTAACGTACGGTCCTAGCTTGTTAACTGAATTCCTTATAATGTTTTCCCATCGTTACCAACTATTATTTGCACATCAAGAACAGAAAAATACACAGGTTAAATCAGACACATAACTTTACGTATAATTATAAAGTCTTCATTTTATGTATTGAATTTCTTGTTGCCCGCAAACAGAAAAAACTTTACTGACGTTGCCCGCTGCATATAAGAGGTTCACAGGCTTATGATTTCCAGCAGTCACTGACGCGAACATCGGTGTCCTCACCTGCATCCAAGATACTGCGGAAGGTGCCACTAGTGTAATAGATCTTGAATACTGTGATGAATTCCTGATTGCTGGGTGAGGTGGTGGTTTTGGATAGTACCCAAATTGGTTATTCGTATGGGAGAAACCAAGATCCTGCTAAAGCCTTGGGCCATTGTTAAAAACTGGGAGGGACTTATTGCTAGCTTCTGCCTCAGTATGGCAACCGCGACTGACAACCACTTCTGTTTCTCACCTTCAGAACATAAAAACAAGGGCCTTCCCATCTTTTTGTCAAAGGTGCAACCGACCGCTCTTTACATGGAAATGGCCCCACCGTAAGTAAATAAGAAAGTACGCAAGCTAGCGTAGTTGAACTGAGCAACTCTTTCTAAATATAAATTAATTTAAGTTGTACTGTTGCAAACTTGAAAATGAATGAAAAGTGTCCGCAAAAACGCGTATGTCTTGTGGAAGATGGATTACAGATCACGACCCTTGTTGCGATCAACAGTGTCAGGTATGGGAGCAGGTAATTCGCGATATAGGTAGTCGTCGTCACAGGAAAATTTCTTCCTGCCCGCAATGTCCCACACAATGGAATCTCATGAAGTCAGTGTTGAGCCAGTTCTGTTCAAAATTGGTTACCCCGAACACTGTGTTTCGGTATAAGCCGGCGCGTCGTCTGGACGCAACGCGGGTTATTCTCCATGCCGGTATTGTTCGTTGAGCTTCTTAACGTTCCGGTCCAGTCGTGGACAGTCTTGGTTTCATCCGTGATTTTGAAGTGATTTATATGAAAGCACGAAGGGCAAATTGAAACGTTAGATTTACTAAATTTGATAAGTGTGTCAGTGGCTTGAAATTTACCGTTAACACATAAAGAAATTAAAGAAAAGCACACATTTGCACCAGGACGGCTAACAAACATTGTCTTCAAGTCATAATCGTTTAAAATAAATTAATTTAAGTGAACAGCTAGATGTTGCGGGTGAACTGTGGGGGTTTGGAAAAACGACATTGTCGATTGAGGCTTGCCACATAATATTCCCTGCGATTAGTCAGTGCCTTATTCTGAGTACACATAACAGGCTCTACCTTTAGGTTCTGTTCGTACCACAACAGGTTATCTGAGCTGAAGCTCCGCGTTCGTGTGTCACCATTACTAACACTGCTCTTATAGAAGGAAGAAGGAACAATAACAACGTGGACGGATAGAAAGAGGTTACAGCGATTGAAACAAGAAATTTTGACGCTCGACTGATCACTGACCTTAACGTTATCCCTGATCGAACCTTTATTTTTCTTGAAGAAACGAATCGTTTTTCCGTTGAAAACATAATGACATCCAACCACCGTAGCGCTTGCTTTCTTTCCTAAATTTTCCAGACCTCTCTAAAGGTACGGACGCACTGCAAGAGTCTTGTGTCGAGGTTAGCGGTGTAGCAGATGCTTGGAGGGAATGCGACTTTAACCTTTTGACGCGTAATGTCAACTATAATGGTCGTTGCGCACTGCTAACCTCTAAAGTTGCATTTTATATGTTTATTCAACAAATATAGGTACTGAACATTTTAAACACGGTATGTACTCTCCATTTATTTCTCTTCAAAATGCAGTTTGATTCATAATTCTAATGTATTTGGTTCCTGTATTATTCACATTTTATATACAGGGTGTGGTAAAATTAAAAAAAAATTCCGGCGTCAAAATGTTAATCATCTACAAGAAACCTCTTCATGTGGCTGCACTAACTCCCGTTCCTCTAAGCTACCCTACAGCTTAGTGCGTTCGCCTGGATACGTTTCTTCTTGTTTGTTAAAATTGTATTCCCGCTGTATACCTGCTACTCAGCTGACCTCCAAGCAACACGCTTGCAGTGCGTGCATGCCCCAAACACAGACATTACCCTTTAAAGACATAATTAAAACAACAAAGGATAAGAAGTATTTCTAAAAATCGTGAAAAACGCAAAGTACCTATCGTATCGCGCGATATGTAGGTAGCTATTCTGACATAGGCCTACATGAAAAGGAGATGCATCTCTTATAAGTGTGACCGAAAAATAGCAAAGGACATACAGAACGATGCACGATTGCTGCCACCATAAATGTTCAGCGAATAAGGGAAACCGCGATGCGCGATCGCACAAAAGATGAGGGCTGTTGCTTAGCAGAATCAGCAAGTATGGCCGTGAGGATTCATACTCGTTGGAAGATTAATTCATGAGAGTAATGAATAGGGCGGATTAAGAAGATATACAGAACGCGGGTTCCAAAATTCTATGAAATTTGTAAACGTACAACAGAAAACTTCCTAAAAGCAGCAACGTAATTACTTGAAGCAAATCGTATCTATAGTGGTGTTTATATCCTGTGTTACGGTGCAGTGCCTTCTCGAAACATTCGCACTCTGTGGCAAGAAATTAGGTGATTGGTTGTGAAATGATTTTTTACAAGTAATCTGAATTCGACAAAGAAATTGGCTGTTAACAATCATCTGAATTCTAGCACGTTAGTGAGAAGTCTGAAGCGGACAGAAGTTTGTACCCTGCGTTTGCAAGTGTCAAGATGGGTCCAGGCGTCCTTCTAATGGGTAGCTTGTTGGATGGAAGGAGTTGATGTGGGGAGAAACTAAATTGATGGCTCTCTGCCAGGCGCCGGTAGGAGAAGAACTTTGTTTGGATTCATAATGGGATTAGTGCAGACACAGGGTTGCGTTTCTGTAGGGGGGGGGGGAGTTGGCCTAGCCTGTACCGTAACAGGAATAGATGTAGCCGCATTCTGTTTTGCTGAATGTACTTAATTCGTTTGCAATTGGATTACGTTGCAGTAATTGGATACATTGTTACTGTTTCTGTAGGTACACGTAAGGGCATACGTGTTACTGAAAAGTGTACTTTTGTTACTGCTTTATCAACAGTTTTGTAAAAGGGCATAGGTTTTCTGTCCCTAGACAAGATAAGGCCAAACTACGTTTTCTCTTTCCTACCGAATTTTTTTTCGCTGGTTCTTTTGCATTGCTGTTTGTCGTATTCAGTCACAACTTCTCCCGCTCAAATTTGCAGATAAAATTGGTTTCTTTGTGTACTTACTTATTCTCCCATTCTAATTCCCACAGTTTTTGTATAAAAAAAGCTCTTATACAGACTGCTGTGCAGCTAAGATTACTGTCTTCTGGTTTGTGACGCTGTGTAGTTTCGTAATTATGTACCAGCCTACCAAACTACACGGTCTCCTATCTCAAAGGACTGTGACCTTAATAGCCTTCTCTATAAGAGCCCCAAATCCCACGGCTTTATTGTTATTAGCTCTTAAAAAAGAAATGGTGTTTTTATATGCCATGTGATGTAATGTTACACAGTTCTAAGTATTTCCCAGAAAGCTGTCGTTGCTTCACAGAATACGAGTAAATAATAACGACTTTGCTGTACGTCTTTCAGCCGAATTGGCTTCCCAGGTGATATTTTCTTTTTTATTTTTGTAAGATAGGAACTGTAGTATTGTATATTATTCAGATCGTGTTCACCCATTGGTTTACTGTCTGTTACCCCTTTAACGAACCCAACAGTCCCTATGTTTACCACGGTGTTTAACGTTCATAAAATCTGCATTTGTCCGCACACGGTTTATTTATTCGTTTCGTATGACTTTCACATCAAACACCGACCATTTCTCTGAACAGAATTAACTGATTGGGGTCGTGTTCTGTGTCCTGTGAGGTAAGATGTGAAGTTTATGTATAATTTACAAGTGTTTTTGCCTTTAGAAGTTTAATGTATTCTGCTGAACTCTCCCATGATTAATTATAGGACAAGCAGCATTATTGACAAACTGAAAATATGTTATGTGGTTAAGAAATTCCTAGCTTTTTTAACAACTCTTTTGAGCTGGTGAGTCCACTCTGCCTCCTGACACCTGGTTCATTTGTTACACAGTTTAACGTAAACATACTTCTCTTTCTCCGAGCGTCATCAGCGCCCACAAAGTTTTCTTTCCGTTCAGGTCTTCCGAATAAAATTGCTTGTATACAGTGTCTGTACAGTCATTGTTCAGTGTACTGAAATAACTTTATTTCTTCAGACAGCACAATTAGAATGAACATTCAAAAGTTTTTATTAGATAACAAATGCGAAAGAAATTAGGTTGATGTTGAAGAAATATTTTAAAACTTGTGCATACCGACAAATTAGTTCGTAATTTGCAGCGTTTATGTGCCGACGCATGTTGCATGTCAGCTGCAATCTCATCTTCTTTCGTGTGATTACAGACTTTTGACACACATATTGTTGTAATTTCATTGTCATTGTGTCCTACAAAAGGGAACTAGTAAAGAATAGGAAAATTGGAAAATACAGCGATTCTTGTGTGCAGTTTTTTAATCCAACTTCAAGTTACATCCCGTCTCTATGTCACAGTGTTTTCCTCAGCGTTTGTTACCAGACATGTTTAATCTCTTTTCTTTCCTCGGACTGAGGGAGACAAGTTTAATACCATACCCAAATAAAACACCAGGTAAAACTATTTTTGGTTTAATATTTGGTATTGTTTTAGATAACATAATCGAAAACAAATGTGTTTACAACCAATTCGTCTAGAGCAGCCATAAAAACTTAAATTATCGTTTTATAAAGGTTTTAATAAAATCCAGACAGACCTCTGTAGTCAGGCGTTGTTGCTGAAGGTGGTAGTGGACAAAGAAGAATTGACTTAACAGAAGCAGGGGCGTCTGTGGACCCAACCAATAGCGAAATTTCCTATACTTTACCCGTTTGTAAGGTTTGCAATTTTTTAGTTGCTTGCCAGAATTGTGTTTGGAATTGTAACTAATACTGCTGCATAGGCTTTTAGTGTTAAAGTCCCGTTTAGAAACGTACACAAAATTATGTCAGCTGTTGCGATACATCCATCTGTACATATCACAATTTACCATTCTGTTCAAGCAGCGGGTAAAATATCACTGCACTGCCGTGGTTTAATGTGTAATTTAATCCTTCCATTTTCACCCCTCCTAATATCGTGTAATTTATTGTGTTTCACCCCATCATGACGCATGTAGACTTCTGCTAATTTACTGAAATAAGGACGGTTTACGGCTGATTATGTAGTTCTGCCGAAAGTGTAATAAATTACCTAAAATTATAAATATGGAAACTAGTGTAATTTTGGAACAGGTGTGCAACACGTTTCTTTGTCGGAACATTAGGGAGTAATGTTACCCACGCTTCTATATCGATCGTAAATTTTGTACCCTAACCAAGTGACAAGTAGCCTTTCTTTCCTAAGTGCTGCCACAGATCACAAAAAACCGACCTTACCAAGAATCAAAACACTATAACAATAACCAAGTAAAGATTACCCTGTTCTGGGATGAGACGCCGTATTTATTGATGATTTGTTACCGACGTTGCCTCGTTTTTAGGTAATTCAAGGACACGTCCTGGATTTCCATGGAGAGAGCAAGCTTCTGCGAAAAATTCTGTTTTCCCGAAGACTTTAACCTTCATAAATAACGCTGTGAACCTCCCCAAATCTTGCAAAGGCTAAATACACTGAACACCTTGACCAACTAAAATATCATATTGGTTTCATCAGCTAGAAACAGTGGACTAAAGCAGATTTTCTAAGCGATAAGTTGAAACAATCAATTGTCAAATGCAACTATAAAAATACTCTAGTATTATTCACAACTAGCCCAAATTTCATCGACCCTAGAATCATGTTTAAGGATTTTTTAAGTATCAGAACATTTTGCATTACTATTAACTCGTATTAAGTGTTATTCAGTATCGGGTTTTAAATATGTAAACCTCAGTGTCGGGTGTTTAAGAAGCCCTGAAATAGTCCTTTTTATTAAAACGTGCCAGACTACTTAATAAAATATTGTAATTAAACTTTTCAATTACATGTGATGGATTTTTTATTTGTTAAACAAAACAATGGTATGTATTGTAAAAATTAATGAAGGCAATTACCAGTGTACTTAATAAAAAAACAAGACGATACAGCAAACAGAAGGTGCAATTTTATATCGGATAATTCGCCAGAATCCTGATAAGCCTATTTCTTGTGGATGATGATAACTTGATCGCTGTTATTTGACGTCCTTCTTTCAGCTACAGTATTGATATAACGACGAGTGATAAGCGAGAATGATTGTGAATAGTGACTAGGACTAGATCATATATGAGAAATCGGAGGGAATCCATAGTGGTATATTCCGGTGTACTGTTACTGTACTGATTTTCAGTTGGAGAATTTGTTTTATGTCCTAAAAATGTAACGAAATGGACTCAAAAGGCTGTACACGTTTCTTGTAATGTTTTTAATAAACAGCGATTGTTTAGCTAAACAACATTAACCTGTTGTTCTTGATAATAGAGATGCAAAGTGTGTACTGTTCACCACAAAGTGAATATTTAAATAGAGGTCACATTTGTATCTTGCTGCAAATGTTTCGAATTTATGCGTACTCAGTAATATATTAATGTAAGAAAAGGAAAAAGACAATGGATTACTTGTAGGGTTCACTGTAAGAAAAATCTTTCACTGAGTATGGGCGAGACAAGAAACTAAGTACAAAATGGGGAGGTGTACGTTGTGCACAATTTACATTACCTAGATTTATTTCCCATTCGTCACATGAATTAGTATCTCTGTGTCACCTGTCGATGTTAGTATGTAGGAAGTTTTCACTGTTTTTGTATCATCTACAGATCTTAATAAAAAGTCAGCGTGACAAGCAGCATATTTTTGTTAAGTACGCAGTATGTATGCATTGCATTTAGAGAATAACAATGGATGGTCTGCTATATTAAAGCGATCTATGTGAAAGAATTTTTAATTTTAACCTTCTTAAAGATGGGTCATACTCGCTAGTTTTGTTTGTCGCTGTTCTTGACGTTTGTGTCATCCTGCACACATCGCATATCCCAACACAAGACAAGGTTATAGCTCTGAAGTATTAAGACGAAGAGTGCACGTATTTTTAAAGAAGAATGTTACACAAATTTATAGTAATGTATTACCGAGATACGTACATTTTATTCTCTGGAGTTCCTACGATGACATGCTACAGTTTGACTGCTGAAGTAGCTTCTGAATTAGTCCCTGCTTACGCTGCCAATGTCAAGAGCTGTTAGTAACGGACCCAGCTGTGTAGCTTTCCGCTCATGAATGGGAGCAGATACAGCTTCCGAGAGGTTATGTTTTTTTGGTTCTTTTGCAAAAACTAGAAGATGGATAAATTTTCGAAGCAAAATAGTCGTGAATTTATTTTATTTTTCAATGAAACTTGTCACAATAATTGTGCAGCACCTTCATGGCATGAACAATGTTTGTTACGACTTTAAAAACAATTTTCTGCTTTTGCTCACTTGTATCGTTACGTAAACACTTAGTAATAAAACCGTTACACAAATGGAAGTAGGTGTACAACTTTTTCTACAAGTTTAGTTCTGTAAGTTACTGGATTGAGAAGGAAGCGCCTTTTGCTCCTGCTCACTCTCCCTTCTTCTCAAAGTAACCATTTTCTCGGCCCTTCAAGCCAGCTGTCTTGCGCCATTTGAATTATTATAACTTATGCGTCCCCAATGGATCCATCGTCCATACTAATGTTCTGGAGTTGTTACTAAACCGGCCGCGAAAGATGCATGGTTACGACTGCAGAGGAAATTTCCTTTTACTAATCGCCGCAATTTGGCACAGCGGTCTGAGAACCGCTAATCCTGCTGCTGCTGCTAAAGAAATATTCGATTATTTTTCTTGCTTTCAAGCACAGATATAATAAACTACCATAATTTGGATTTAATAACTTTTGAACAACGTATACATATCGCAGGCAGCATTTGGTAATCAGGGTAGAGGACTAGTCACGTTACACACATAATAAATCCACGGAATATATTCAGATTTCAGATGTTAGGAACAGCAAAATACTACCAGAATCAAGTTTAAGTTTACGAGTAAATTAACAACGAATTGTGTTGTAAAAGTGCTCGCTATTATTTGGTTTAAAATCTTTTGTCTTCTCGTCTGGTGTAGAAACTTGTAAAGATTAAGGTATATAGCATGTTATATGACATAGTGTGGATAATCTCGGTCGTGGGCTCCAAACTAAGAATACGGATTAAAAATTACGAGAATAAATTAGCTAGAGTATATTTGGCTTTAAGAGTGGAAACAGTAGGGGACTTAAAGTGATTTAATGGGAGATGTCCAGCTGAAAGCTGAGGCAGCACTTCCAACCAATCTATCAAGCTTCACGGTGTCATATGTTCCAGGGTAAAGTAGTCTTTGATGAGCTATATGATTTGCATTATGCATAGAACAATTTTTTTTATAGTAAGACAAAAATGTATTGACGACATGAAATATGTGAGGAAGAAGTGAGTGAGGAATGTAACACGCGTAGAAGCGTGTATAAATTTAGTCAAGAAACCCGAAAGGAAGAAGATAACTGGAAGCTAGACGTAGATTCGAAGATAATGTTAAAATGTGTCTCAAAGGGTAGAGTGTTAGGATGTTAAATAGGATGTATTGCTCAGGATCGGATCCAGTGTCAGGCCTTTCAAGCAAGATAAGTGAGCAGAAGGTGCTCAAGATGGATCATGTAGATACGCCGAAATAAATAACAATGACGGACTTCACTGCACTGACATCACAAGAACTAATATATCCTTCACACCCAAGACTCAGCGTAGGAAATTCGACAAGAAATATGTGGATAGCCATAATTAACAACACCAAATAAATAAAACTAGCAGTAGAAATGTAGCAAACTTCATCATGTACGTTCCGATGCATATAATACACATAGGATTATTATTAAGACTACACAATTCACGAAAAGACGACATGTACTATAATCAGCCTTCGAAGGATATGTGTTTGCACAATTGAAGAAATTACAGTGTGTCAAGAACAACAACAACATCAACTACTACAACAATAGTATTAATAAGGTACGAATTATGGAAGAATGTACAAGAAAACAGTAGAAGTAACAGAACACCGTAACTATTGCTCCTTTCAAAACTCTTGTGTTCAAAAGTTTTACAATTGTTCAGTTTCTGTTACAATCTCAAATACACATTTCAACTTAGTAGAGTTGACTAGAAACGGTACAGTACAGTCGGAACATCGGGCGGATCAGACTATCTGTAATGTCGGACTATTAGGAGAAACATAAAAACCCCTAATTTCTTTTCCCTTTTCAATGTCGGGCCCCCCCCCCCCCTCCCTACACACCCTTACTGCCGTTAACACTTTCATTCGCCTTTGGTGTCCACTGTCTGTACGATCGGATAGGTAGAAGTATTCAAAATTCAAATCGAAAAAAGTCGGGATTTTACAAATACTTAGGATCATAACGGAAAAAGGCGAACTGAAATCACGCGTGTGGGCGTGAGGTGATTCGGTTCCGCTACGCATCTTTTGTGTCGAGTGATGCTACCACGAGTGTTTTCGTTTTGTCCGAAGCTTGCTCACCGGGGCTTGTAACTTTTTGTGCTGGATTACTGGAGGTGTGCCGCACCGTCACAGTCCAGACTATTGGCCTTTTATTGTAATATTCATATATTTTATGCAGTTGGACTTTATTAATTTTGCATTTACTACATAATTAAAAAAATTGCTGGCCCCACACTCCTGACTGTTGAAAGATCTCCCTGCAGAAGATACTTGTGTTGGAAACATGTAGGTGAAAATCTTATGTAAGTAAAGATGGTACTCAAATATTGTGTTTACTGACGTGGTATAAAAAATTCGTCTATATGACGTAGCGAACGGTATAAAAATGAACTGCTTCATAAAACTTCCAGGTTCCATAATCGGCGAGTAATTTCTTTCTTAAGACAGTTCCTGCCTCATGAGAGTGGGTTTCTTTATGCAAGTAGGAAATGGTGCTGCATCCATGTTACGGAGGGATCAATGGGGTGTTTAGCATGTGTTCCGTCACATTAATATGCACGGGGTAAGGAAGGTTCTGACTTAGTTTATCAGTTTTTCTTATGTGTTGCATAATCTCGTTACAGTAACAACTGTAGATTGTTGCGATAGCTGAAATTCCTTTGGCACACCACGCAGTTTTACATTACTTTTTATTGAAGATTGACAGCTGTTCAGAATTGTCCACTTTGCGACTGAGCTCCCCCCATTACATCACACTTGCATTTACAACAAGAAAAATAACTGATGGAAATATTATTAAGTTTGACGCTCCCAATTAAATAATAGTCATTGGGGAAATCATATTCCTGCTCCACCCTTTCAGCCCTTCATACAACACGTGCACGCTTTGCGGTAAAATCATCCCTCGCTTCCCTCAAGTGCCAGCCAGTAGGTACCGAGAGTTAAGGGATGATGACTAGACTGAGTCTGAGGGTGGATATCATTGATTTTTTAAACCTTCATATTGTGTGAGTGTATATATGTGTAAAAATAATTAGGAGGTGGTTGGATTAGAAGGGAGAGGGTGCACGATTGATTATATAAATGAGAGTTAGGGTGGAACGTTAAGGTAATGTTATTGTGTACGATAAATGCGAGTAGTTATATTCATTGGTTATGTGCGTAGGTTTTAGTGGTTGCGCAGCTCTATAAGACGGATTGCACAGAATTATCTTTCTGTTTGCTCATATGTAGACTTGTGACATAGGTACTGTTATGTGATTGATGATTCTCTCCAGTTTAATTGATGATTAATCTTCATGTCAGAGTTGACCTTGCTTCACCGTAGAATTGTCCTCTGTACATCCGGCAGTGAATGTGTACCTGTTTTATATGGATCTATTCGAGATCCAAAGAAGCAGTTACCTTGTAGTTCAGAATTTTTATTTCAATGTGTATCGCTTTTCTCATCTTGATATGCATTTTTAGCGTCTCACGAGTTCAGAATTATCAGTCTTTATTTCGGTATTGTACACAGACGGTAGATAATCCTAAGTACAAGTATAATTTGTTGGTGGCTGGGATAGCCGAGTCATTGTAGTGACTGGGCTAGATGTGGACGACCCGGTATTTGGGGTTCGCTTCCCAAAACAGGCAAATATTTCTTGCTCCACCGCTATCAAGTCGGCCATGGGTACCCACAGCCTCCTCTTCACTTTTTACCAGGCACCCTTTCTGCGATAGTGAAGCGGCCCTGGACACGAAGGTAACCCATTTATCTGCATTTAGGGCCCGAAGTTATGTGTGGAATTGTAAATCACTGCTCTCTTAACATGTGGCTTCTTTAATAAAAAAAAACAACTTTAGTTTCTCCATGTACTATTATTTTACAGCTACTTATGAGTTTTTATACAAATACATTGTCACTTGCCAGAACATAATATTTATAAATGAAACTTTGTTTTGTGTGGTCCGAACATAAATTCTGTTTAACATGAAACTGACAGTTAAAAATGTCGATTTTCTCACAAGCGACGCAGCACACAAAACATTTAAACGTTACATCAAATTTGGAGCTGTTTAATCCGACCTACATATTTTTGCATTTGAACAATGACGAAACACGTAACTCATGGATAATATACAACGCACACTGAGCGCTGATTTCGAAATGTGTGTACCGGCACTCTCATGTTCTTTTCGTATTATAACAATCATATTTTTTAATTTTTCGCGCAGAAATAGAATTTGTTTTTTTTCAACAAGTACGTAATGTACAAGTGAAATAAGTGCATATAATCTATATTGTGGCCTAGGCACATTATTATTACCGTGAGTTCCCGTTATAGAACAAGGAAATTTGAAAGAACTCCATATTTTCTAAGGAAAGTGTGAAAAAGTTTTCTGAGAGGGAGATACCCGCCCGTTACTTGTAAATCGCAAATTGGACCGTTAGTAGTGAGCCTGATAATGTTTGGTGGAGCCACGAACGTCACAGGTGCAACAAATGTGTGAACGTTTACTTAAGTTTCTGCGGCCTGCGTAAGTATTTCCTTTATTAATTATGAAATAAACATGTTGTGCTTTGGGACACGAACAGTAAAGTCTGTGTGAGATTTGATTGCTACTGAAGTTTCCTTTTTACTGGGATGTTACGCCGTGTCAATTAGTAAGTAGTTACAGAGGCTTCGAAGGATAGTAATGCCTTCATCTTCAGGATCACGCAGTCCATTCAGGGATGTGACGCCTTGAGGATATGACGCCTTGACTAGCGTCCTCCTTTTTCGGGTTGGAAGCATTCATCTTGAAGACTAAAACAGACTACACGACATTGTACCTAATAAACTGGTCATGTTCAGTCTGTACTCCATCTGAAGGAGTGTATCAGATTTTTGTGTCATCTAAAATGCAGTTGTCATCTAATTTTGTATTTTTGAAAGTACCTAACCAACTAGCTGACTATTATCTGACCATCTTTTCTCCGGTTTCAAGAACAGACTACAGGAGATGTAATAACCTAAAATTGTGTCCTGGTAATGCGATAGTGGGAGTACCGGGTTACTGTGCTGCTCACCGCTAAAACTTCTCGTGTAGTGATGGTGGTTTCTGGGGTAATGAATTAACGCATTTCTTTAGTTTACACTTCTTTCTTTGTGGCATATGTTCGAACGATATGTAACATTGAATCAGAGTCATAAATGACACAGCCGCTTCATGACGGCAAACACATGAGGTGATTTATTTTTACAGCATGAATAGTACTGCACAGATTTTATGATGGTGAGACCTGGACATTTCGAAAATTAGATGAGAAGCATCTGGAAGGTTTTGAAGTGTGAGCCTGGAGAAATGTGGAGAATATCAGGTGAACGGATCCTGTAAAAAATGAAGTACCGTATAGGTTCAAGAAAGAGAAGTTCATCCTATATACAATAAAATTTAGGAGTCCCAACTGGATTTACATAAATTTAAATAAAATCATTCTTGTAAAACATATTATTGAGGGAAAGACAGAAGTGACGGAAAGGCGAGGAAGAATACTTATGCAGCTACTGGATGAACTGAAGGAAAAGAGGGGTTCTGTAAAATGAAAGATGAAGCAATAGATCGCAATTATTAGAGAACTTGGTTTGGAGGAGGTTGTGGATCTGTCGTATGACTAGGAAAAGAATGAACGAAAGAACGAAAGGACAAGCAAATGAATGAAAGAATTAATTAATATTGTCAGTGCTTTAGATACAGTCGCGTCTGTGGAGGGTTCTCAGATTTATATGGAATAAAATTCAAGAGTTTTGGTTATGACGCATTGTATATTGTTGTGTACGTGCTTTACTAAAGATGGAAAAATATACGTATCCACGCTGTGTAATATCTCAAAAGACTTGCACTTCAAAATCATGTCTGTTTCTCTGTGAAACTTGCATGTAACCACATAACCAATAGGCCACGTGTCTTACTCCATGGTTCAAACTTCTTCTATAGAAGTAAGTGCAGGTAATTAAGGAAAAACTGATCACCAACTCGTTATTCCCAAAGGTAGCTAACGGAATCCGTCGCTAGCATCTATTTATCATCATCACCACCACTTACTTTGTCTGTTGAGGTTCGATGATTCAGGTCCTGAGGGAGGAATGCAGAGATTAATCTAGCTCCTTATTCTCTTTACATTTTCTTTTAGCTTTTCTCAGTCATGTCGTCCTACCTCTCTTGCTTGCCTCTGGCCACAAAATCATGCTCAAGACCAACTGAAAACTCTGCGCCGTATACCTGCGCTTATTTAGTTGCACCTATCGCGAGTATTGAGTTGACATAAAATAAGGCTGTTGACATTTGAACGAGAGTTTGCTATAAACTACTTAAAAAATGCCTAACCTTAGTCTACTGTACCTGAGGATCAGAGGTAGGTCACTTGCAGTCACAACACGGTCAAATGTAAAAGCCCGTGGTTGAGTGACATTGTTATGTGGTGAATAAATAAACATTGACAAATATTTATAAATTATGTCAGTATCTGTAGTACTTGATGGGAATAACTCCACCTTAAGGAAAAAATTTTTTTTTTACCTTGGAATCGCAAGAAAACCCTGGAACTGATTTGGTTCTCGTTTATAAAGATCAATTATCTGTTGAAACAATAAAGGTCATTGATGAAATCCCATTGGATTTGAAGACGTAAGATTTTTTCCCTAATAGTTTTCAATTGACCATATAATCAGTACCCTTGAGTGTAATATGGCCAAGGAGTGCGGGTAAGGTTTCCAGTCTACAGTGCTGAAAGTCCTGTTTGCAGCAGTTCATTTATAGACCATATTTATACAGGTACGTATGAAAACGTGAAAAGGGTGGTGTAACAAAACGAAGTTCAAATTCTGATATGCTCCGTTATTTGAAAAAGTGGAAATATAAAATTAACCTCTTCACGCCTAATGGCAACTATAGTGGTCGTACTGCACCGCTAACCTCTAAAGTTGCATTTTATATATTTATTCAACAAATATAAGTACTGAATATTTTTAAACGTGGTATATACTATCAGTTTTTTTCTCTTCAAAATGCAGTTTGTTTCATAATTCTAACGTATTTGGTTTCTGTATTATTCACATTTTATATACAGGGTGTGCTAAAATTAAAAAAATAATTCCGGCGCCAAAAGGTTAA
>Ga0136643_10001169_pt1 | contig 31392 bp, 18 predicted proteins | sample TergutLab28metaG_FD_96883 | JGI IMG/M metagenome (GOLD analysis project Ga0136643, IMG submission 96883) | Labiotermes labralis P1 segment gut microbial communities from Petit-Saut dam, French Guiana - Lab288 P1 (version 3) (version 3) | ecosystem: Host-associated > Arthropoda: Insects >...
CTTGATGTCACCAGATTTTAGCCAGCGATATGACTGTTCAATGTCCACCAGCTTTTCGTCTAAGTTACGTGGCAATTGTCCATGCATCCTCTTGCCTTGCCATCTTTCTTTTGTTTTCTACGCTATACTGTCCTTTACTTTTCTCATTTGTTTCTGTACTTCTGTCTTATTATTATTATTATTTACATAAAGGGATGAATCACTCTGAAATTACAGAAAGGTACTGTCCCTTACTAAAGCAAATGCAGTTGACCAGCAGGGCGTGCAAGAGTCCCTTAACACTGGCGACGGCAATAAAAAAAGTATCCCTGTATGGCGTGCTTTTTTTTAAGTTTATAGCAAGCCTGCAGTCAAAGTTATGCGAAGGTCTAACCGCACAGAACACTACAGAAAATGACTGTATTACCTAACGCGCAAAAAACACGACTGCCCTTCAACCCAGTGTATTTTTAACTGGAATATATCGGTTACTGGTCACAAGGCACCGTCGCCTTTTCCAAGCGCAAACCACTGCCAAGGTAAACTGCAAATTCCAAAGTCAGTATCTGTGCCTTGTGAAAGATTTGAGGTGGTCATTAAGAGACCAGTTGAATTCTGACTGTAACTTTCTGCCTGCCCTCAGGAATGTAATTAAAAATTGTACCTAATTGTTTCACAGATATTTGTTTACTTGTTGCACACCAATATATTGCATCATTACCAACAGTGCTACATATTGTATTGTTTACCCCTAGGGTGTCGAAACATGTAGCTGATTGAGTCATTGTTTTATAAAGTTGTGTTTTGATGGTTGTCAGTTTGCTTTTTATTTTTCTTTCTTTTTGTCTTTCTCACTTTCTTTCTTTCTTTCTTTCTTAGTCTGACCTCTTCTGCATTCTCATTCTACTTGTAGGGGGTATCGTTGTGCCTGATCACAATCAATGAATCGCACGCGCGCGCACACACACACACACACACACACACACACACACACATGCACACTCGGTAGGATCCCTGTGGACGAGGGATCGGTCCGTCTTTGCATTAATACGTTTTACGTCTTGTCTACGAATATTTGCAAATTTATACTTCACTCCCCTGCCCCTAATTTGATTAATTATTTTTTTAAGCCTTTAATTGCAAAGTGCTAACAACTGAAAAACACTTTCTTTCTTCTTCCTCATTTTACCGTTATTTAAAATTTGTCATCTGTCCCCGCCTTAAATATGTCCCATGTATATTAGGCCTATTGTTTTCTTGCCGTTCCCCAGTATACCTTAGTTTGTTATTTTGTTACACGTCACTTATTTGTTTTTCATATTGACAACCTTAACGTCATGAATATCTCATAGATTACACATATATTCCAAAGGCTAATATGCACATAATTCACACTCGCAGCTTTCGTCGTGAAACACTTGTCTGAATTGAGCCCATAATTTAGAAAATTCATAAATTTATTATATGGGGCCCAAGCTGGGACGATGCCGCAATTCGTAAGGTGCTACACCACCAAAAATCTTCCCCTGTAGTAGAACCTTTCTGACTTGTTATGTCGCTGAACTGTCGGACAACGACCTCTTAATAATACAGCCCGCAGATCTGCGTGTATTGTAACCAACATAGCTTTCCAATTTGGAAGTGCCATGTGTCCTGCTGCATTCCTTTGCATCAGGCTTGTCCAGCAAGGCGATGTCACACACAGAAGCAGTTGTCGGCCCTTTTGTTCAACGTCCTCACAACTAATAAAGGGAAAATAAATGGCGTCATTAGGACAGGGTCGTGTCCTTACATTTTTGCTTCCATTTGTCGGCTCTGTTCGCCCTTTTCATCAATGTCACGAGAGGGGAGAGTGTGATTTGTCAAGCTGGCATAGTCTCACCCTCTTTCTTAGCTCTTGGGATGCGATAGTGACAAATCTCGTGGGGGATGAATAAATGGATGACAGAGCTTGCAGAAGAAGGCGGAGTGGTCATGTGAGAAACAAGAAAGGAATGCAAAAGTAACTCGAAAGGGGGCGTGTATGGTGTGAGTCTCGGCACTCCTTTGAAGTAAATTAAAACCAAGACCATGAATAATTCCTGTAAGTGTGTTAAAATAAATCGTAGTTAGTGTCCAATCCGAAGAAAAATAAATCGAAGATTGTTTCTGTATGACTGACTGAAGTTCCATTACTGGGTTCCACAGAGTAACTGCTGCCATCATTTCCTTTCCCCAACTAACGTTGAGCAGAATATGAAGCCAAGTATCTGCCTTCATTTTACGCCTGTTTCGAGTAAATAAAGTTGAACTGGACTATAACCTAATGACAGGGACTGAATATTTTGTGTCCTTATAAACGGGTGTTCTTCTAACCGAGCAATGTACTGTTATGGTTAACACTGAGGAATTAATTCGTACCACACAATATCTGAAGTTATATACAAGGTGTCGCATAAACTGATGTTATAATTGGGTTCGACTGTACCTCATCTTATTTATTAGGTTTCGTGTTGTCGTCCAGTGTAATATTGCCGCTCATTGAAAAATAATTATTTTAAATGTTAGGAAGCTACTTTTGACCAAAGTTTCTTCATTATACCTAATTTTTTTTCACATACATCTTGATATTATCAAAGTATTTTTATTCACCAACTGATACACAAGTGAATTGTCTTAAAAACAATTTTACAATTTATATTAAAATTAATATTAAAACAGGTCCAACATGTTTCGGTGCAGTCACACCATCATCAGGAAGTGCATTTTTCTTGCTTGATGAAGTTAACAGTTGTTAAAATAGCTAATTAAGGTACATCGGTGTGTGGTTAATTCGGTGGTGGTGTGGCTGCAAGTATTAGTGGGTCCTTGTTGGTGTGTGTACGTTGCACATTATTCTTAAAATTCTTCTTTCAAATAAATAATAAAGATCGCAATTACATATAGATATAGATATAAAAAAAACTCTGCCAGTGTAATGTTCGTATCTTTAAACTTTTAAAGGTATAGAACTTAGAAAAAAAAACATGGCTGAAGGACCAAAATAAATGTGATTCGGTTTCAGTCGGAAATTCCACCATGAATTGTTGAAATTTAATGCAAGGTGGTGAATGTGTAGGCCTAGGTGCTTAAGTATTCTGCGGTTTCTTTGGCATAGAATTATCCTTTCTATTTTGAGATCTGTGTTCACATATGCAAATATGCAACGCGAGAAGAAAAGTTCTTGTTACGAGAAACTACCAAGAATTTAGTTGGCAGATTTCAGTTAGCCGTGCTGGAATATAACATAACAGAAATGTTTTAATATCTGCTGGAATATTTCAAGGTCATTAGTTGATTAATCCCCATTTTCTGGCGTCTTAGACTGACAAAAACCTGTGAATACACGTACGTGTAGATTCTAAAGGTAAGAAATATGACAGCCTTAGACGCACACCTAAAGGCACGCAATACTTCGCGGCTTTATTGACGGCGACTCTTTTATAGCAAATAAATGTCGCTCTTTCTGTAGGCAGTTGTGATATTATTTACAGCTTCTAATGCCAACATTAACACTTCACGTCACTGGTCAGTTTCTTCTGCAAACGTGAACATAAACATGAGCGGTTGTTGACAAAGAGATCAAAGTTAGAATTCGTTGTGCATTTGTAGTCAACTTCAAATAGCATATATTTGCAATCATTTAAGACCAGGAATTTTCTTTAACTTATATGTTACATCATTTCAGCACCTAGTGCTTCCTTGTCCATAAAGGACCTGGCCGTAAAATTACAAAACATCCTTCCATTTTCTTGTGAGATTAAAGTTCCGACATTTACAAGGCTGTAAGCTTGGTAACATTTCTGCATTCATCCAAAGAATGCAAGTTATGAGTGTCTTACAGACATCTCCTTAAACAAATATTGTCCCTTTAAAGATGTTTCGAATTACGAAAAATACTTCACGTTATCCCGCAGTTGATAATAACATATGCAAACCACCAATATACAACTTTAGACGAACGATAGTCATGTGCTAGACCGCGGCTTGGATTTTTCTGCCCCGTTAGAATTCAAGATTCTGTTCATCGTTTTACACTACTGCCCTTTTTTTTTAATTGTTGGAAAATTTTGTCATCGCAGCTGTCTTTGGTCATCTGTGAGTTTAAATGAAAAGGTTAACAACAACTATGGAGCGGAGGATATATGTACAGCATAGGAGTTTTCAAGTGTTATTGAACAGAAACACGCTTTCAAATGTGTAAGTGTGTTACTAATGATAGAGAGAATATGATGCTAGATACCAGTGAGCCACAGAGAGTGAAATTGTCATTTCTCAATCGTGTTCCTATTTTACAATTAAGAGGCACAGATTTCAATTATATATTACTTGCTCATCTCTTTCTTAAGCACGGAAGGCAATGTGAGAGGTGTGAAGTTTTAATAGGTATTGTAAATGAAAGGTAAGGTCTCAGGCCAGGGACATGTAACTACTTTTTCCTTATCAAACACAGTTTGTATCCTTGACACCTGCTTGTTACTTGCGTAGAATTCAAATTTTCTGCTAAGTCATTCAGTCGCTTAACTGGAAAAAACTTGACTTATCTGTTACTTGGTAGAGTTTTAGATTTCCATATTTGGGTTGTGTGTTTTAGGCGCTTTTAAAAAATCATGAAAAACTACTATAGCTTTGTCATATTATAAAATTTTATATTTGAGGATTTTTCGACATGTGTCGAGAAAATTCAAGTGTAATTTTGTTTTGAATTGAACAAACCAAGAAAATCTCTAATGAAGTTGGCTACAAAAACATGCACCAAACTGTCAGATGGCGTTGAATTGTCTGTCTCATTCTTAAGATAGGTTCTGTTAACATTTTGCTTCACCGTGTCAAGGAGGAACTTTCCACCTATTGCATCCTTACTTAACCCGTCGAAGGCTAACTTGTATCTAGACAAGAGGAAGAAGAAGAGGATAAGGAGGTTGGTAAAAGTGGGAATGGACGAAAGACAGAACATTCGGAAGTGAATTGATCGGCTATGAGCAGTCGAACATTTGGGTTGAGTTTTGTGGAGTTTTGCAATTTGAGTCCTGCAAAATGCCGAAAATTTGATAAGGTTGGGAGGGCTGCTTTTGGGTGAAATATTTCTGTTTGTATATCGGAATGGCTGTATCCGAAACGTACTGTGCAACGTAGTAGACTGTAGGTACCACATATTAGTACATTAGGCCATGGTTTCTGAAGCTGTGGTACGCGTACCACTACTGGTAGGCCAGCCGTTGTTTACTGGCACGTGGTCTTAAAAAATTGAAATTAAAAAAAATATATATGAAAATTTATAGACATAAATAAAACATAAACCACGTATAGTTGCTGATACGCAGTATTGCTGGCAACATGGTGTGACTCGTTCCCGATGTCAGCCAGTCTTTTCAAATTCACCTTTATTATTTAAATAAAAAGATACTGTTGGTATACTTAAATTGTTAAATTTCATTTAATGTTAAACCAGCGAAAAAGTTTGAGAACCCCTGCATTAGACGATGGAAAAAGTCCATGAAGTTACTGAGTTGCATTAAAGCATCGTTTTTTAAAGTCATTATGGTCTTACGAACTATAAAATATACCAAAGCAAGAATAAAATGCCTGTAATACTTACTTCCTTCTAAGTGCCTTGATTAGAGTACTAAGGTTAACAAGTTAGGAAATGTGTGGTTAGCGTTACAGATATTTTGTTTAGTCGTGTATAAAATCGCAATTAGAGGAAGGATGTATTAATATGAAATTAGTTTTAAAAAACATTTGTTCAACACAGTTTTCGCTCGTATGATTTCTTAGAGAATTGCCTTCGAGATGCCGGCAGAAATTCTTGAGTGTCTTCATTTAGAGATTCCGTTATATTTATACGATTATAAGTAAAATTGGAAGTCCATTTAGCAGCTTTCGATGATTACAGACGTGTGAAGAGACGGGGGAGGCAGAGACAGACACTTCGAGGTCATTAAGCGAATTTTGAAATTTCAGACTGCGAACATTTAAAAAATAGTGGAATAACGCTCACCACGATATCACTCATTACATTCTTACGTGGTGGTTGTCCCATTTGTCTTAAGCTGTTGACATCAAAAGCTCATGTCTCGGAAATTGTGTTTCTGTCCTTAGCGATATAATCACAGTTGATGTACCAACCGCACCACATTGTTGTTAGGCATTGGAATTTGCACAGAGATGGGTAATTTCTTGTCCTAACTACATTCCAAAATTTAAGTAAACGCATATGTGTTTGTCTTTTGTTGTCTACCCTATGCATGTAGCTAACAAGTGTAGTTTTTTTTTAAATAAGCCACACTTAATCTCTTCCAAATCAGAACAATTTTTCCAACAGTCGTCTTATCATTATTAGGTTGGAACCATTTTAATCTTAAACATTACTGATAAAAGACGCGTAAATTCTTAATTATTTAGAATTAATACCATATTTATTGTACCCTTATAAGCATTGTGCTGTGCCAAGGTACCGTGCGTTTGTGCAGTTGACTCGCCTACTTACACAATGTACTCAGCAACATGATATATTTGTAAATTTATAAAAGAAGCTCAATTCGTTCTGGAGTTGTTTGTCTTTGCTTTCTGTCTTTGTTCAGTATACTGCAATGAATCAGTGGGAGTGTTCGGAACAGCGCACCCTGGTGATATAGTAGACAAACACAGGAATTCAGATTTACAACCACTTTTCTCTAGAAGTGTTAAGAAAGGAATTACGCTCTGGTGAGTAAATGAGATGTGTCGGCAGACTCACGTACTTCAGTGAGGCCAAGCATCCATCCCCCCTTCATCTTAGTAAGGGAAAAGAGGGTAGTCATTTGTGCAAGATGCACATAACTCCTCTTGGCAATCCGATTAAAAGTGTGGCAGATCTTTAAAAAATGTACGTAACGATACTTATAATGACAGCTAGCCTATTTGCTTTCTTAGAGTGAGAAACTAAATGGGTCCGTATTTTTTTAGCTTTTCATATTCCACAAATTTGAGGATATACTGACGTTGTGTGATCTTAACAATCGAGAGTGTCGTTAAACAACACGCTTAAATGAGGTTATAAAACGATAAGTTTGATGTCTTTCAGTTTTCCTTGCTTCACTTTGTTACCCTCGAAAAAAACAAAATATAAAAACATAAACACAAAATAGTCTTCTATAATCAAAATATAATGTGAAGAAGAACTGTAATTTAGTAAATAACTGAGTATGGCAATAAAACGGGTCATATTTGCGTTCGGTAGATATATGTGGGAATTTTTCTTCTTGTCTTGTGTATAGTTTGTCACGCAGGCATGTTCGCATTATAAAGTGTTGCACGTTTCTGCTAACCTTGAAAGCTCTTGATAAGGAGAGGCTGGAGTCATTACGTATAAACCTTACAGTTTTAAGTGTTGTGTATCAGGGGAACGGACTGACACTATCGGTTATTCTGAATCGTTTTAGAATTGTGTGAAAGCAGTGGCCTGTAATTATTTGGTTGATTACACAATTCAGGTATTCGTGTAAAAGAGAGCCATCGTAAGAATATGTTTTGTGATATGAAGCATATACTGACAGTGCTTTCCACAAGACCTAGGCTTGCTTCATTTCATTCACATGCTACATCTAAGCTACAGGTCGCCATTTCCCATCTCCTTGTTCGCCGGACTAACTAAATAACTAACTAATTAACTAGCTGGCTAACTAACTTAACTAGATTTATGGAACCGAGTCCGTAAGAATATACTAGTTTCTCACTTACTCAATAAATTACCGCATATTGTGGAATCGGTAAGTTCGTTGCCGTATTTACAAGAGCCCACCAGCGGTCATAATTTGAGCCAGATAAATCCCATCTGCACCCTCCCGTCTTATTTCCATACGTTCAATTTTAGTATTATCCTCCATATAGTGTATGCCTCCCAAGTTTCTCTTTTTTTTTCAGTTATTTTCCACCAAAAATTTGTCCCATGCGCTCCACATATTCCGCGTACCTCAACTTGTTTGAAATTATTACCCTTAATAACATTTGGTGAGAAGTCGAAATCGTGAAACTCTAAGATATACAATTTTCCCTACCTTGTATGATATCTGCTCTGTGGGACAAATGGTTTTCTCGAATATCCTCAGCCTATGTTCTTCCTGTGATGTAACAGATCACGTTTTACTTACCTCCGTACAAAGTACAAACAGCTACATTCTTTTGTATTTTAATATTTCCTTTATTGGGTAGCAGAAAAGAGAAGAAAAAAGATTCTAACCGAATGGTAGAAAACAATCCGCGAACTTATTTCTTTATAAACGAGACTTCTTAAATGTCGATTCTAAATATTTGAAGTTTGCAACATTTTCAAATGACTTACTAAATGTATGTATGCTGTAGTCATTTCCCGCATTCTGCTGAGACGGGAACGTTTGGCTTCTTTTTGCGCAACGTTTACTGCTAGAGCAGCCTCGTTAGTAAAACTAATAGACCGTCTCTTTTCATTACTCGTGTCATGTAAACTGTCGTTACCAGTTGTCGGTTTCAAAATATCTTCGCTCCGTAATTTTACATGGGTCTGTCCTAACAGAATCCACGACGAACATATGCATTTACAGTTACTGTTTTAAAATGTATGCTAAAATATTACTGTTAATAATGAATGAAAGTAATTTTTTGTTAGTTCTCTGTTATTCGGAAGTCTCAGGATCCCGTTTTATTTCCTGTATGCTTTTTCAGTAACCTTTTGTTTGTCTCCCCCACCCCACCCACCCACACACAGGTGTCTCGTAGCCCATTGTTTGAGAAACCAGAAGGAGATATGTACTTGTCTGTTTTTTCCACAGCAGTAACTTTGGTCCTGGTGCTGTCGACCAGACCCGAGTAAGTCCCTGACTGGGGCACAGGGGAATATTTCTCCTTGTCACCGGGAACGGGGATGGGAGGACAGACCTGGCGAGATGAATTGCCTCCAACCCCCGGCTTCAGTGTCGGGCTATCTTTCAGTCCTGTCGACCAGGGTAACACCAGGTTACACACAAACATTTCAGCGTTCCGGTCAGAACCACATACTAACCCACTAAGGTGCCTTGCTACTCAGAGCACACGCTTTCAGTGGACCTTTCATGGGATATGCGATATTGCTGTTATACGACTTCCAACCTCTTGAGACGAAAGTCAGTTCTGTTTAATTAACTTGTTCTGAAATTTGCCATTTTTTAATTCCCTAAAAAGAAGTAACGTTCTCCCTGTCCACGATATGATGGACTGTAAGGGGAGAAGAGGTATAGCTCCACCACGGCACTAGGTGGAGGTGAGTTGTTAGTGGTTTTCACACCCTGGCCGCTTGACTCCCGGCAAAGAACACTGGGGCAAAATAAAGAGGAGGCTGGATGAGCCCCAGAGCCTGTCGGAACCTTTTATAGAAGAGAAGAATCTCTTACCCCTACTGGGATATAAACTCCGGACTCTCCAATCTGTAGCCTATTTGTTATACCAACTACGCTACTCGAGCTTCCTTGTAATTCCAAATATTTGATGCTATACAGATACCGGCAAGCCCGTGTTAAATTGGACGGAAGAAATTGACACTCTTTTAACTGGCAGCTGGAGGCTACAGTAAAAGGACTATTACAGACATGACAGCCATGGCATGTCACAGAGAAGGCAATGTTATAATCTTGCTTGGTTATTTGGCAAGCATCAGTGTGTAACAACAAACTACTTACTGTATAAAACGTAGAATATTATTCAGTTCGTCAGTTTTACGGTCCGTTTTAGTAACGAGTGGGGGAACATTATACTAGGTCAGAAATGATTAGGCAATTCACGTGATTTTTTTTTTTTTTGCATTTACATTTAGAACTCTGGATTTCAGCTTTCATGCATGCTTTAAATAGAGTTAATACCACTTACGTTCAGAAATCCAAAATTTCGCGAATCTCTGTATTCAGCAAAATTACGGTATTCTGTACCACCTGGATAAGGATATAAAACTGCCTTACCTTTTGGGTCATACATGTGAATGTAAAAACATTGCCACCACAGCTCACGGGAAATTCCTTCTTCTTCTTCTTCTTCTTCTCCCCTCCCCCTCCTCCTCATCCTCCCCTCCTCCTCCTCCCCCTCCCCCTCCTCCCCCTCCTCTTCCACCTCCTCCTCCTCCTCAAATGGCAGTACAGTCCAGTGCGGACTTTCGCCTCCTTAATTGAATTCTCCCAGTCAGCTCTCCTTTTCCAATTTGTAATTTTGCATTTCTTAATATTTGTTCGTAAACAACTCCACCGTCAGTTGTTTGCTTGTACTCTTAGTCGACTTCAATGAAGATTATTGTTAAATGCTTGACTTACTTTTTTTTGATATCCATTCTGTTAACAGGACCAATCCAATTCAACCGACTTATTCTGACAAATGAAAGTACTCGTATATCTAAATCTCCAAAAGGCTGCATTAATTCTGTATTATATCGCTTTCTCCAGTCTTCATCCAATTGAATTCCCCCAAACATTGTTCTTAAAACTTCTCTTCTAGAAGTGGCGGGAGCTTCCTACAAAACCATAATAACCTTAAGGGATTTCTTTGAGCAGCTGCATTAACTCGCAATTTTGCAAGAATAATCTGTACTACGGATTTATTTCATAATTGTAATCGTCGTCGACGTCGTCTTCGTGACCTGCAATAATCAGGCCGAGTGACCTGTTCTGGCCGATTAAAACGTTTTAAATAATTAGATTCATTTCAGTTCTTGTTAATTAAAGTGATGGGTCAACAGTAATTTGGCCAACAACAGAAACAGCACAACAAACACAAATAGCAAACAACAGTAAAGAGAACACTTGTGAAGCACAAACACAACAAAAAGCGAAGTAATTAATTCATTAGGATTCGTTTATGATGTAGAAATAGAGTTAATATAAAATCTGGCTGATTGTGATATTTTGCTTCCGAAGTAATCAAAATCGCTGCAGAATGAATTTGTCGCATTGGCATACTTGGTGGAAGGGCATTTATAAAAAAGGGGCGAACATTTAAAAAAATTTGGTCTTGGATATTCCGACTGGGTACACAAACACATGTAATGTCCATGGAAATTGGACAAGATATAGAACCAAAAAAATATTATTAACAGAAATTGCATCAATACTAATAATATAATTAATAATATGCATTTGTTGGCTTTGAGATCATGAAATAATAATAATAATAATAATAATAATAATATAACGGTTTAACCGAAAGGGACAAATAAATCGCCTCAAAACAAAAAAAGCAATTTTACCTATTCCTATTGTCAATCTTGCCATCAAATATCTTTTCACATCTCACACTTGTCTTGCGTGATTTACATCAACTGGGTTGTACTTACGGGTAATAGTACCTAGAAAGAGAAACACGAGAGGTTCCTGACTAAATGTTGAAGCAAATCACTGTTAACGGAAAACACTTGTGGACCACCATCAGTGGTCAGCAGGACGTGATGGTAGGTGTTCACTGGCCCAGGTTACACGCACTGGGCTACGCGTCAAAACGCCAGCAAGCTATTAGTTCAACTGGCCTTCCTGCCAGTTTAGAAATGTATAGAGTACACATGCCTGAGAGCTAACGATCCATTTCAGCAGACGTGACAGCTAACAAGCTTTTCTGGCTGTAGTATAATTGATAGTCTTCGTGAACGAAATAGACTTCGAGCCAAGGTGCTGGCTGTGGTGGAGTTTCAGTTTTAGAGTGGTGCGTGAGAAAACCTTAGAAAACGTGTTCATTTCTGTCACTCACATTCTGACTGTGCAGTTAAGCGAATGCTGTTCTGTCATATTCTCAAATCATCTTATTTCCTCCTCCTCCTCCTCCTCCTTCTCCCCCTCCTGTTCCTCCTCCTGTTCCTCCCCACAAGAAATTATTCTTAACCCTGTTTTATAGCTAATAATTTAGCTTTCCATCTGTTTTTAAAAACACAAGGGCCAGGTTTTTAGACATATAATTAGTCGACTTCTGGAACATTGCTGTATTTCTTGAACATTTTCCTTTACAATTCAACTTTACGAAAGAGTTTGACTCATAGTACCATATTCCCCGTTTGCTTGCAAAGTTGTAGGTCAGAAAAATAAGGGGGGTGCTGTGGATTACATTAGTTATTCTGAGGGAAATTCGGGCTTCATCGTGTGTGGACAATGTATGACTTTTTGCTGACCGAAATATTTTTGTGGGAGTGACAGTTTGTATATACACCCAAAGGATGATCATTGTCTTCACCGAGTGTTTGCCTTTCACTTGTTTCGTGACGCTGAGTTGTTATTGATTTAACATAGGGCTTTTGGTCTACCCTGCCAGTGTCAATATAAAGTAACTTATAAAGGGTAAAGGTAAAGTGATCCTGGTACAGGCCCGGTGTGGCCCAGAGGGTGGGTAGAGGTATAGCTCTACTCCTCCATGACCGCGGCACTAGAAGGGAGTGAGTGGTCAGCAGCACGCCCCGGCCGCACTTTACCCTCGCGAAAGACCCCGGTACCCATTGCACAGGAGGCTGGGTGGGCTCCAGGCCCGGTCTGGACGGGCGGAAAATCTCGTCCCCACCGGGATTCGATCCCAGACCGTCCTGTCCGTAGTCAGTCGCTATACCGACTGAGCTACCTGGGCCACATAAAGTAACTTATAAAGAGCACAAAATATACGTTAGATTTATTTAAATGTTTACATGTTTCGGCACGTAGGCAGTATTATCGGACCACTCATAAAATACACAAATGTGATACATTGTAGGTAGAACAGAGAGAAGTACTTTAAAGTTACGTCATGAATATATTAAAACAATCTGCTGACTTTGCAAAACCGGCTTTTTTTTTTGTTACTTAGTACTTCGTTTCTTGTATAGATGTTCAGATATAATTTAGTCATAATGCAGCTCAAAAGCAATATTATTAATCTCTTCGGAAGTCGGTGTACAGTTTCGGAACACACCCTTCTGTTCTTTTATTTAAAATTGTTTACACTTCTATATTTTACGAATCGTTTGATGTTGCCATCTGTGTACAGAAACATGCACCCACTTAAATAGACAACCTGTGACCTATATTTTTATTTTTATCGAAACATCCAATGGTATTATTTTAACTGTCTATAACTCATCGGAAAATGTAATTACCGCCTGCTGTAATATTTAAAAACTGAGGTTTTCAACATAGCCTATTACATTCTGTCTTGTGTTTCTCAGATAGCGTGATGGAGCTATGTTTTTTTGGCGCCCGGGTTGAGTAATCGGAATGGGAGCCCCTTACAGAAATTTTTAACTTGCGAAAATTACGTTTATTGGGTTTTCTTTTGGTTATCTCAATGATTGAAAAGTTCTTGAGGAAAGAATATCAGTTTTTTTTAAAGTATTGGTTTTGCCGACCATATTGCCACCACCTGAATTCTGCCGCCTCGGCTATGCCAATCTCCACCCCACCTCTCCCCCCCCCCCTCAAAAAAACTGCACCTGTGCTCACAACTGATGATGATATGTCTATAAAGAGTATTAACTGCTTAGTTTTCGCACGTGAGGCAGTTCGTTGTCTGTCATGTAGGAACTGAAATATTACGTATACTTTAGAGGAAATTTAGTGTTATGCCAGTTAATTTGGCTCTCCTTTTCGACTTAATAAAGATGAAAGCGAGTATTGAATGGCAAATAAGATGTGAATTGTGTGTTTGGGCTTTCCTATTATCCTTCTTTTTCCGTTTCTCGTTTTTTATTTTGGATTCTTTCTCTGGAATTTGCGTACCTTGAGATTTAACGAGCGACTAAATTATTAGGCTCAGCAGCACAGCAGAATACACCGTTGGCTATCCGTAAAGTATGGCATTGAAAAGAATGAATACTGCCAAACCAGTTTTAGGGCGTTCGAAATATATGTGGGCATGTTTAAAATAAATAATGTTCCCCTCGTCATGCCCGCTTCCACAGTCCTAACTCTTAAGTAAATGTCTGTCATTTTATAAGAATAATTTTTCCTCAATTTCTCAATTTTCTATCAGTTCAATGGCGTGGAAATGGCTAGTACAAGGTTACTCTTTTCAGAATGTCATGGCGCTTTCTTCTCTTCTCCTGTCTTGCTTTTTATCGGCTAAAGAAATATGGATGTCTGCTTTGAGCGCACGGAACACAGGAGAGAGGAAGTCAAAATGATAAATTAGACGTCTCCCCATCGTTTATAATGATTGCTTTCTCTATGGATTCAATAAATATCCCTGGAATCGGCTTCCCTTCTGTAATGGACGGATGCACCATAGCTGGTTGAGCTTTGATCTGTCGTTATATAGTAAGACGTTGGATCATCCATATATTATATTCCAGTATTTCCAACGTATTTAAAGCTCCACTAAACCAAAAACTCATAGTCGCTTCTTAGAATTCCAAAGTGTATATTTCTTTTAAATAATACGTTATTTTATTCGAACTGGGATCGGTCTCTAAGTTTATGTTCATTTTAAGGAGTTCATGAACCGCAACAGCATTTTCGTTGTCGTGACGGCCTACGCAGTTTCATTCCTCGGCACGGACTTTGAGATTTACGTGACAAGTAGACTTTCATGTTATAAGTGACAAAACATTATACTTAACAGAACTTCGCATGTTGTTCTTTTCATCAAATACCGTTAGGGTGACCAAAACAATAAAATGAAAATGGCGGGTCATGAAGTACGTAGTCAAGGATGGGAATTGCGTACAAAATTCATAGCAAGAAAAATTGTCTGGAGTTCTAAATTTAGACACTACCTCAATCGAAGTGGACGGGTGTGAACTTGATTAAACTGGCTGAGAAATGGGTTCAGTGATGTGCACTTGCAAACATAGCAATGGACAGCAAGATTCCAAAAATTTCGGGCAGTTTCTTGACCAACCGATCGTCTGTCACACCTCCAGTACTCTGGCACGTAATGTGATACCGGATATTCCAGCAGGGCAGGTAGTTACTACAGACAAACACACAGGTCAGTACTCTGTGGCTAGTTTGGCTGCTAATCTCTTAATGTGTCTTTTTTTTTTAACTGCTCATCATTTTACCTGACTGTGGATACACTCTTTGTCATTTGGAATTTATGATGGGGAATCGCACGTCAGAAGTATACGGAGGGAATGACCCTTTAAAATATGCACGCTACTCCCAGTTCATTGAAGAACATCGAGAGGACTGTATTTACGTTACGTTACGATAAATTATTAAATTATTTAACGAGATTTTAGGGTGCGATAAACTTTCATATTATTTATAAATCTGCGTTCAATAAGACAGAATAGCCTAAATAGTTTTGACAAGAAATTTGTTAGACACAAGGTCACTTGGAAGACCTCAAAGGAGCTGGAAGTATAGCGCTAAAATTCGTCTTAGAGAAACTGATTGTAAACAGTGGATGTGGATAGAATTGGCTGGCATTTCTGCGGAATAGCGGTTCTCGGTGTTTTTAATTTTTAATCCTCGGGTATGCTACCGCACTGTCAGAAGATTACTGCAGTTGGCATGACTTCAGGGATTTTGTCCTGCTGTCGGAGTTCTTTTGCCAGCAACAGTTAAAATTTTGTCAGGAAGACCAGATGACTTACATGTGCAAGTCTCGCCGAGTCCCATGAAATATCTTCGTTGTGATTTATTTATATCTGGTTAATACGAAATTAGTAAGTTGGAGAAATATTACGCCTTAAAATAAAGTGATAATCTTGACTAGGTAATGTGATACAAAACTGTTATTTTGTGCTTGGTTGTAGAATGAGGTTTCTGCACTAAATCTCAGAAATTTTGCAAATACGGTGTAGAACCTTTTGTCGGTTGGAACTTTTGAATTTCTTGTGAAGTGCTGATGGGATTTATGTAAAATTACGACAGAAATGTGAGTGTCTTCCACTTAAATAAATTCGAGCTACCAGGTGATATTAAATTTATATAATATCTTTTCAAAATTGAAGGTTATCCATCCCGTTGTACTAATATAACAATGTTGTTATTTATTTGCTTCGTACACAACACAGTGGTACAAAGATTGAGTTATACAACAATTAACAAGGTACTTCTATGTGGCTACCTACGGTAGCCACATAGAAGTACCTTGTATGATACCATATTTTATAAGCCTGAAGATGATCCCAAGGGGTTGAAACATGTAGCTTTGTTAAGTGTTGCATAACCCAATCTTTGCACAACTATGTTGTGTACGACGGACAATAAATAACAAAAAAAAAATATCTTTCCAACCTACTTGTTCTCCATAACTTTCGAAAATTTGCGCGTTGATGTTGAAAAAACTGAGGACATTAAGCATGCAATAGTACAACAAGAAAAAAGACGGAACAAACAGATGTCCACAACGTTATACCATGATACCAGTACTTGGCCAGACAGAACCAAAGTCTTGACCACAGAGCTAACTCGTTATCCATAAAGACACGGATAAAATACAGGCTCGCATTGACCAATTCGTATATTTCAGAACTTTCAATTTTAAAGACGGTGCAGGTGTCACACCACACACAATTTCAAGAACCCGCCCAATACTGTCAGTCATAATGGAATTCTAAGAGCATTGATATGTTAATTGAAGTGGTACATACACGCCCGTTCATGCTATCTTAGAAAACAGATACATATCATAGGGCGTGGATCTCTCCTCCCAATCTTGATTCCTTTGTTATTAACTTCATCCAACCTGTAACTAGGAAAGTTGACGTGAATGCCTCATCTAAAAACACCCATTAAGCCACTACCACCACTCCTTCAAGAAGAACACGACTGCATCAGTATTATTCTCTAGAGGTTTGTGATACTGGTTGAATCATTACTCCACAGACATGTTAGACACGGGTCATTGTCTGTATTGCCTCTATTTGATTATTCAAGATGTCGCGAGTTCGAGTCCGACTGTTACGACTTACTAAGTTACTCTGCTAAGCGTCAACTTTATTTAAAAGCTAGTATTTATTCACATAGACAAGAAATCTCCACATTTAATTGAACCAAAATGTTCAGCACCATGTTTACAAGTCCTCGCCACTCTTTTCCTATTCTGAGTTAAACGATTCGAGGCTTTTGCTCCTTATATCTTACAGTGCCCTTAGTGTTATCCCTTTTCAGTGTCCTGTTTTCCTACGTATCCTCTTTTCTTTGGGCATTACGCTCTAAACTTTGTTCACATACGTAGGGTCTCCTGTATGCACTACATGCTTCACTACATGCTTGTCCATAGTTTAATAATCATAAGAAATACAGTATTTGGCGAGGATCACAAATTATTAAGCTCCTTACTACGTACTTCTCTCTGGCATCCTGTTCCTTCCTGTTTCTTAGATACATATATTCTCCTGAGCATCCTGTTCTCCATTACACGCAATGAGTATTATTTCCCCAGCGTGGGGCAACAGTTTTTACACACATCCCAAAACCAAGCAAAGGTATGTTTTGTTTACCTTAATTTGTAAGTTGGATAGAGGACAAGAAAAAATGAAAGTCTGGACTGAAGAGTAGAAAGCGTTCGCCGAATTTAATCTGCTATTGATTTCTTTGTACACTATCTATTTCTTAGTGTCGTTTCAGAATGCATTGAACTTTGCAATGTTTTTTACCTATGTGTTCAGAGATATCTATGCTGGTGCGAACTGTAATGTTGGTGCTATGTTTTGATAAAATTTTACACATTACTGCCTTCTCCATTGTACCCCACACATCGAAATATAGATAATATGCATATTGAAATGAAACTCGGATTATTAAATATTACAATGTTAAAATTTGAGCGGTCGTGTTGTAGTGTTTGAAGAGTTATTGACAAGATTTCCGTTTTCAATTTTGTGAGCTTATTTTCTATGCACGAAATCAGAATTCGGTTTTGATGCTTTATTTTATGTTACAGTGAATTTATAGGAACTTTTTTCCAATTTTGATGTGAAGTCAGGCACATCTATTCCCATGCAGATAGACATGTCAGTCATTCACATGAATGTAACAGGAAAATCAACTTCCACGTACTCTCTAGTACTGCATTTCTCACTTTGCACAGGGTTGACAGAATGCAATCCTTCACGCGTCCTTCATGTGAAGTTCCACACAGCTCAAGCTGATACATGCTGGCTTTTCTTCCTACTGTTACAAGGTGGACCTGCACTATTCGTGACGTCATCACACACTCTTGCGTTGCTGCAATCCCAAGCCGTTTTTTGTCAGTTTCACCACTTTGACTGGAAGTATGGTGTAAAACACATAAGAGACCAATCAAAACATTCAAGTTGTATAGGTAACAGTTTACCTTTCGGCAAGAGCACAAAGACTTCAGCCTTCATTAAAGCCGGTGTTAAAACTTTCAGGTCCTACAGAAAATTTCTGTGGTCCTCAAAACACTACACAAGCAATTGGAGTTCTTTTAGACACACAGCTTGTAAGATTACCTAATTAGTGATTCGCGTATTATGTAGAGATCCCCTTTCTTACCGAACAAGTTGCTAAACAAAGCAATCATATAAGGTAAAACAATCCCTGTGCAGGCCTATTACAGGCCCAGATGGTACCAGGACGTTGAAGCTCCCAGATTTTGAAACAGTCGGCACTTGAAGGTGGTGAGGTTTTCAGCACTACGCACTGGCCACCTTTACCTCCCAGGAAATATTCCTGGTACTCATTTCTGTTAGAGGCTGAGTCGACCACGGGGCCATAGTGCGGCCAAAAGGCTTATGTCAATGAAAAAGTCCAATGACACCAAAGAGAATCGGACCCGAAACCTTCCGACTTGTAGCGCAATGCACAAAACATACACGCCTTATTTTCGTCTCAAGTCAACGCGTTATAGGAGTGGGTATTAAAAAATAGTTATAATGTTTGTGCTTTCAGACCGATGTCTTTATTCTTAAGGAAGAACAATAATTGGTCATGTGTACCCTGCGATCTGCTGACGAGTAATATTGAAATATCAACAGAATGTCCCACCCTAACAGGTGGGAACTTTGCGACAGACTTCTCTCTTCATGTCATTAGGTTAAGATATATTTGAAGTACTCGTCACGTATGTACCTTCAGTCGTAAAATTGCAGGCTGATTCTTGACTATGATTTTATCTAATTTGATCTGACAGTTACCTTCGTCATATGTTAACTGAGGTAACTGGGTAAATGGGCACTGCAAATAACTACTGGGAAGAGATCGTGTTTTTGTCCTCGTCAAGATTATATTTTTCCCGAAGGTTGGTCCTAACTCTTCGTGATTCCTCTGCAATTTGTATTGTTGAGCTACTTCACATCATCGAAATGAACAGAAAACAGCCAAGAGACTTCATCGCTTAGACAAAATACGTACGTATTTTTGAAAGTACAGAAGAACTCCATTTACCCGGACGCTGGTTGTCCGAATCGCCAATTATCTGGATCGGCTTGGCTTTGCGGGTAAATTTGTCGACAGTTCTACAAAAGTCACTTGTCTTGACATTACCGATTATCGTATCAAGTACAGTAGAGTGCTATGGCTTCTAGAACTTCAAATCAGGTGTGGTCGAAGGGTTCAGACGCAGGTACATACTGCAAATACTAACAGCCAAACTTCAAACTGCCAATGTAGCCTATTGTCAAAGAAAAATCCAATAATTTGGATTTTCCGCATATCCGGTAGTGGCTAGCCGTTTCAATTTATCCGAATAAGTGGAGTTCTGCTGTAATCGTGTACCCTGTCCTGCCCTGTCCTCTCCGAAATACAAAGAGAGCCGAAAACAAGAAAATCATGATGATTCCAATGAAGATGATGGTGGTGACCTAGGCATAAACTTAATTATGAAATAATTATGAATTTTAATTTAAGACCTGCCGAAAACTGGAAGAATTGTGTCAAGGTGGCAAATCTTTCAAATATATTGGTTACTTTGGCCAAAACTTAATTATGAAGTAATTATGAAATTTAATTTAAGAACTGTGAAACGCTGAAAGAAATGAGTCAAGGTTTCAAAATTACAAATATGTCTGACGGCAGCTATGTTTCTGCCTATCCTCCGAGCAGAAGGCTGATGACTTTGCACAGACCTAACTTTCTTTCAGTCACCTTAACATTAGAGAGAATACTGAGTAGCATATTCGGCACTGATGGCAAATACTAAAATTCCGTGAGCATGCTATATAAAAGAAACAAATGTCGATCATGATTGCAGTCTTATCTGTCGCTTCTGACGCAAGTCATCCGTTTAAATCGGTTTCCAAGCCAATGAACGCAACTTGAATTCCGTTCGTTTATAGAGTTTTCTCTCTTCGTAGTAATAAATCTTCGAGAAAGTGTACTAGTAACAATAAAATCTAACGGATACATCTCAAACTCGATATAATGCCGGAGAAATCAGCAAGTGTATGACAGTACTGTTTGCTTTAACTTAACAGAAAACAGTTATTTTTTAATTAATTTAGTGCTGCTTGACTCAGTGTAAGTACATTGGACGGTGACGAAATGTGAGATGTTATATTCCAGAACAGAATATTCTGTCTGCTGAAGACAGAGTTTTTCTGTTGATTACTGGCCTGATTTCCGAATATGGTGAAGAAATTGTAGCTGTGTAACTCCATGGAACAGAGTCATTCTTGGGAAGCCCATGGTTCCTTAGCTAGTCAAGAAATTCCCAGAATTTTATCATACCCTCATGTTTATTACCAAGCTCACAAAATCCCACTGGTTTTTTAATGTACAATGTGTATAATTTTGTTTTTATAAACTTGAAATATACAAATACATGATTCATCCTGGATGATTCCTAATGTGTCCTTGGGGGCTGCATGTACTTTTAATATGTATATTTCTTTATGCTTATCTCGTCATTACATAAAATAAACAAATTTGTAACTCTTGCATAATAACTAGTAAAATGGCTGTATATAGTTATTTCTTTCGGTTTTGGAAGTAATGTGGGAGAATACATGGATTTCGAGATAGGGACACTACATATTAAGTGCAGTGCCTTGTAAAATTCTTTCAGATGTCGAAGAAAGACTGTCTGAATATTTCATCAGTATAAAAAACCGTTGGCCATTCTAGGAAATTTTAACCCCGAGTACAAATCTGGAATAGGTATAATAACGTTAAGGAAAATTAACAGCAATTGCTCGTTTCCATCCATTTCTTTTAAGCTGCTTTAGCGTGAAAGTTATGGAACTGGTCAGTCACAGACATGCACAGCTTCGTAACACGATAAGTTGGTCCAAATGAAACATTGATTCTTAGAGTTTATTTTTAATTTTCGTGCACATTTATTACCTTGTTTGGTTGCAAATTTGATATGTTGACATGCATTTTGTTAAAAACCTGAAACATGATGTGAACATACTGGTACGATTCGGCTTGGGTGGTCATATTACCCACACGTAGAACTGGTAAGCGGGCGTGTGTGAAGTACTTATGCACTAGTATGACGTACATACACAACCACGTTCAGTAGACAATAAAACAGCGTTATTAATGTTTCCCCGTGTGACATTAAAAGGATTATTCATTCTTGCGCTTTTAAGTTCTTCGTATGTTTGACACGACGGTAAAATATTATGTAATCATCATCATCATCATCATCATCCGTCACTATTAGGCCTTGATAGACCCGTTTCGGCCTAATAAGATGTAATATATCACTTAAACAACTTGATAAGCTTGTTACCCGGAGGCGTACATAAGGCGTCACAGGCGCCGCTGTGCGGGAGACCCCGCTGTTCAGCGGGCCCCTCAAACATACAGAATAATATTTGTTGTTCGCTACTTCGAACTGGAAGCCTTTCTTCTGACAGAAGTCAGTATTTTGGATCCCTCATACGAGATCGAAGTAACCTCCCTAGTAATCATAGCGTGTGCTGTGGCTCCCTGTTATCGAGTTGCAGGGAAGACCTCGGCGGATCATGTAGGCCACAACTTTCACCTTTTTTTTTCCTGTACTTAACAGACTGTAAATGCAGGTATTGCGTTTGGAAAAAAAAAAGTGATTTACTTAAGACGGTATTGTAGGGACAGTAGTGGCAGGATGGGACATATTCATGTTGCTGCAGGCCTGTTATTTTTATTTAGAAAGCCTATAAAATTGTATTACATTAATGAAACCCTAAAAGATAAAATAAACTGTTAAGCCCGTCTGCTTGTTTATCCATTAGACCTTGGCATATGGAAGAGAGTAATTGGTTCCTAAAAAAAGAGGGTGGGGCCCTAACTTTACGTCATGTTAAAAATGGTGCATCTCAAGAGAATACTTTGAAAGCACAGATATTTGAGTACGATGCATCTAACAAGAATGAATCCGGCCAGTGTGAGAATTCGGCGCTATGGAGGGAATAAAGAGTTTTGTCTCTAGGAGGAATGGAAGAAATACAGCTGCTTGTGAGCCGATCGCTGTTAAATACTTCCGCCGAAATGTGTGTCCTTTTTCTTTTTTGGAAAGTAAAGGACTTAATAACCTACCTTCGATTAATCCCCAATGAAGGAAATGTAAGATAGTGAATTGACAATATATTCGGTCTGACATGACCAACTGTAAGAACAGTCTTTTAAACTGATTTAAATACCGCTAATATGTGACAGCCATATTATATGAACAAGGGGAGTAACTTGCGGCCCACTATCATGTATGATAAATAAAATGAAAGTGTTGTTTTAAGCATAACTGTCAACAGTTTCGTACAGTACTTACTGCGGTGAAGGTAACAGAACATATTTAACGCTTCACACGAAAAGCTGGGTTAATTGTATTGTACATTCGACGTTGGTAACAATGCCAAATTTGAGTTTTTGTCTTATTGAAGTGGACACAGACGACTTGGCTGATGATTCCCAGTACTGGGTGGTCTTAACGGTCTGACACAGTTAAACGAAAATAAAAAATTGTATCTGAAACGAGTCTTTTACCATTCTGATGGCATTCAGCTTTGTTTCCAAAAGCGGTCTTTGTTCATACCTGTTCTCCTATAAAGACTTAAAATGTTTAGAAACTTCCGAGCCCTTCTTTAACCCTGCGACATGCTGTAGAAATTCTGCTTGACAAAAGAATCAAATTACTTGGAAACAAGATTTAAAGACAGAGAGAAGGAAGAGAATGAATGACTCAACGAAAGAGAAAACCAATGAAAGACGGTAGAATTTCAATTTCACGGATTGATATAGTGCAGCAAACGAATTATCGGCGTTTAGACGAGAATCAGTGTTACATACCGAGGTAAGACCAGGGACATATTCATGATGCCAATGGAAACCGCTCCGCTACAGCCTTAGATACATAAACGTCATTACATAAGACATGCAAATAGTGTTACTGACAGTAAATAGTCATAACAAAGAAATACCCACTGAAGAGTTTATCATAGATACTACTCCTTTCTTTCATAAATCGCCTGCACTTATGAAACTTTAATAGTATCATTCCACGTTAAAGGAAAATCCAACAGTCACTCATAAAGTTACTGTAGTCGCAGAGTTCCCACGCACAACCCTAACACCTAAACACGGACCTGATGTAACCCTTCATCTCATTATAACACACAAGTACATTATACCAAACTGTATATCTCTGGATATGACCTTCTGTCACATACGCTGCTTTGATTTAACACCTTCGTCCGTGTAATGCCTGTAATTCTCCACTGACCTTCGAAGGAACAGTTGGGCACATGACTTATACAATAAATACTATGAGTGCGGGAATGTGGCGCCAGTCTTTAATTTATCCATTTCTCCCGCTACGACGTACAGAATCACTATAAACTCTTTCGTAAACAAAACTTGTAATCCATTACCGAGTCACGAAGTAAAATGATGTGGGTAGGCTGTCGGCGGGGTTAGTGAAAGAATAACTGAAAGGTATATTTAACTCTTTATCACATAAGAGAGACAGATACGTGAGAAATAGTAGAAGAGTAGGTAAACGGGGAAGTCATGGAACAAGGAGGGGAGGATTTATTCGGGGGGGGGGGGAGGGAGGAAGAAGGAACATCGCTTGGTTGAAAGGTTTCCAGTTTTTGTCCGAGTACAAAAATGAATAAGTTAGAATGGTGGAAAGTAATGTCTTGAAATCAGGGCCGCTTTTTTTTCAATTAATGTTTAATGCTGAAGTGTAAAACTTGGATAAATAATTGGGTTGTAATTTTCATGAAGGTGACCGGTTGCAAAAGCTTCCAAATCCTACTGACTTCCAGCCAGCAGTTCCGCAAAAAAAGAGAGAAAGATTGATGTCAATCGCGTACCGTTTCCTAGACGTATGCTGCTGCTTTATCAGCCATTGCACGGCTGACACTTTAGCCAAGGCGTATTTTAAAATACTGTTAAATCAGGTTGTTGAATATTCTCGTCGGTATGCTGCTCTTACCTCAGTGCGTCCTAGCGTCATACCCACACAAAACTGCAAGTGAAATTTCAGATTTGGAAATTTAATATTCTTTATTTCCTTTATGTAGGTTTTTACAAGAATAAGTCCAAATCCAAGTCCAAGGACCCTTGACTAGTAATTTTTGACGTTTTTCTGACCCTGCATCTCAGTATATTTATCTCAGTAATTAACCAACATGAAGCACAAAATTTGTTTCACAATAAGTTTTATTTCATGCCTCTACATGTTTCGAGCACATGTGCTCGAAATGTGTAGAGGCATGAAATAAAACTTATTGTGAAACAAATTTTGTACATCAAGTTGGTTAATTACTGAGATAAATTGACTAGTGGGGGGAGGGTGGGGCAAAATCGACCATGTGTGTTATGAGTCAAGTCAAGGATTCCAGTTAGAAAGACGGGAAAGATTGGTTTTGAGTCTTTAATAATTATATGTACACCACTTTCGCCTACTCTTATCCCAATATTTTTAATTGCCTCTGTAGAACTCATTAACCGGGAAAAAAAAGCTATTTTTAGGTAGGAAAAATATATTGGGGTGGGCGCATTTACCCCACCTTGCCCCATCCCAATTTACGCCTATGCTTGGATCTTTTCATTACTTATCTTTTAAGATGAAAAACTGTTAACCATACTGAACCCCTTAGGTGGAGGAAAATCCCTTTTTGGCTGTCCGCGACTACGCCTGCTCTATCCTACGGACACGCCTTTTATATAAGACGCTGTTTTAGACGTAACAAGTGTCAGACAGCGAAGTGGAGAAACTGATTCGCTGTGGTTTCAATTTTTGTTGAGAATTTTTTATAAGCGACCAAATTAATTTTTGAAGTTGAATGGCTATGTCGGTCCTGCAAGATACGATTCTTGCAGTTCATCACGACGGTAGAACAGTAACATGAAAAACGTCACGCACAGTTCGCCTACGTTTTGACGCGTGTGTTGTGTAAAATCGAAGTAAAAATATTTAATTTTTGTAGCAACACGAGTAACTAAAATCATGATCCATAAATATTCCCAGCCTTGTAAACTTAAACCAAAAATATATCTTGTTTTTAACCATTTTTGTTATATATGCTTCTGGCTTACGTTTACTTTTCTTTTGTGTACTTAACTTCGAGGGAAAATGTTCTTGCAGAAGAAACAATACACCACTCTGTGCCTTGTGCATCACAAGCCCAGTCTATTGAATCTGCTTGCAACCGTAGCATGATGTAAATGTACCGAGAAAAGCAAAAGGAAAGAAATGCATCCAAAGGAATATCATATAAGAAGTCTAAATGTGCCTGAGTCACGACACGTACGTTTGTTGTCACACTGTATACGAGCAACTTCCAGCCCGATACAAAACATGTCTTAATTGATTTTTTGTCTCATGTTACACCGCTGCCTGCGGACACCGACAATTCACGTTCCAATGATTGGAAACATTCCTGTATGTCCAAATCTAATCTGTTTCTGTCTCCATCGAGTATTGTTATGCTGTTTACAGACCCTGATCAAGTGTGAAATAAATACATCTGAGTAGTGAAGGCCGGTAGCTAGACGGATATCCGAAGTGTCTGTTTAAATGTTCGGTTCTAACAACGAACCGGTTCAGGCTTTGTTTCATGTGCGGCAGATGTTTATAATTTATTTTATTCTTTGTTCGAGTGTGACGCTGAACCACGTATGCCTACGTACGTACGTATGTACGTACGTAGGCATACGTAAACTTCTTAACTATACGTTTTGCCAGTGAACATCTGCAAGGCAATTGTTAGCTTATATAATGCAGGAAATCCTCTTACGTCAAGTAATTTGAGACGGTATCTTAAAATATGTGCCGACTGTGGAATTGTATTGTATCACGTAATAACCAGTACAGTATTAACTCGTTATATATACAACGAGACTTCTGTAAGTTCGAAGTTTTCCATCCCGAAGTGTTAGCACTTGCAATTAAAATATTACACGTTAGTCATTAACACAACATTTTATTCATATACAAAGGTATATATGTCAGGGCGACATGTTTCGACCTAGTAGATCATCCTCAGGCCCTCCAAGACCACAGATCTAAGCGTTGTTTAGGTTGAAATAGGTATTTGCACAACATTTTAAGCGTTATTTACCTAAACAGCCCTTAGATCTGTGCTCTTGGAGGGCCTGAGGATGACCTACTAGGTGGAAACATGTCGCCCTAATATATATATATATACCTTTGTATATGACTAAAATGTGTTAATGACTAACGTGTAGTATTTTAATTCTGTAAGTTTTCTTTCACAAATATTGTTGAGAAAGATCCCATTCTGCGGGCATATTTGATGTTAATTTATATTTCAGCTGTAGTAAACAAGTGGTTTATTTGTTCATAAATTCCCTATAGATTGTTACGTATAGTCGTTTACAAGTTGGCATAGCAAGGTGCTGCAGAACTGCGACAAGTTCAAGTAGTAGTTTAATTAGCGTGTAAATGATATGCCTGATCGCCTTTGTAAAGTAGTTTGCCATAGCTATAAGCCTGTTGATTTCTGTCATCGTCCTAACGAGGAGGGCATATCAAGACTCTACATAACTTTAATTGTATAAAATGGGAAGCACTATCAAGGCTATTCTTTTCTGGACGAGTTAAATAAATAATGTAATAACGATTTGTGGGGAGAATTCCTGGCTATTACTTGCCTTAATTGTGCTTACACATAAATTTTAAGCTAACAATGCTTGTATTCTAAAGACATGTGGTCTCCATATACCGTATGAAAGAAAGTAAAAGGTAAAGCGATTCCATTACAGGCCTGGACAGGCTCTGAGGATTCCAGGAGTCTGAGGCGTCCATATTTCAATACAATCGGCACATTAAGGTGGTAAATTTGTCAGCCCTACGCACCGGCCGTCTTTAACTCCAAGAAATATTCCTGATACTCATTCCTGTTAGAGGCTGAGTCAACCCCAGGGCCATAGTGCGGCCGGAAGGATTATGCCAATGAAAAATTCCAATGATACCATCGGGAATCGACCCCGCGACCTTCCGGGTTGTAGTGCAGTGCCTCAACTAACTGCGCCACCACGAGCCCCCATGAAACAAAGTGAATAGTTGAAATGTGGCTTAAAATATTTAAGCCGTTGCCATGGATAATACAATGACAGGTAAATTAGTCCACTGTTAGAGGTAACAAAACGTGTTGCCTTATACAATAAAATAAACTCCACAAAATTTGGCATTCTTGGCAAATTATCGTTGTTGGTAAGAGCAGCATATATTGTTTAGCTGTCATTAGAACGTGGTCTTAAGCCGTGTCATAACTCACAAAACCACGAACCATGAGAAACTCTTACATCATATAACTTAAATATTCGTATATTACTAAATTAAAAATGTGCATTCACTTCGTAAGTGTCAGGTGCTGTATGGTCTTTAAAAATATTCGTTTTCGAGTGTAATGGTCGGCATACCAGCCAGATAAACTGAACATGTGTTGTGACATTTTGAATATTCCATGTGTTTTTATCTCACCATATTGTTTTGATGGTCACATCGAGAAGAATGAGATGGGCGGGGCATGTGGCACTTATGGGGGACAGGAGAGGCTTATTCAAAGTTTTGATGGGGAAACCTGAGGGAAAGAAACCATTTGGAAGACCCAGGTGTAGATGGGAGGATAATATTAAGATGGATCTTCAGACTGTGGGATGTTGGGGCATGGACTGGATCGTGCTGACTCAGGATAGGGACAGGTGTCGGGCACTTGCGAATTAGGTAATGAACCTTCGGGTTCCATTAAATGCTGGGAATTTATTGACCAGCTGAAGGCCTGTTATCCTGCACGCTCCTTCGCAACAGTGTGATAAGCGACTATTAGCTTTGTCACGTCTGTCCGTCCGCATGAAAGAAGTGGGCTCCCACTGGATGGATTTCATTAAATTTGACATGAGGGCTTTTCGAAAATCTGTCGAGAAAATTCAGTTTCAATTAAAATCTGACAAAAGTAAGGGGTACTCTACGTGACTGTGTGTGATAATATCTGGCTGAGTTCTTCTTAGAATGAGAAATGTTTTAGGCACACGTTGTAGAGAAAATCGAAACATATAGTTTATATTCAATAACTGTTTTCCGGAAATCTGCCCTTTTATAAGATAAAGTGGAAAAATGAGGTACCGCCAGACCGGCCGCAGGTGACGAAACATTACGACGCAGAAAGTATGGGTTTTGCATGCCGTTGAACTAAGGCAAGATACACCCACACGCTCTTAGTATTGAAAATTATTATTGTTAACGGCAGTACGAAATACTTTGTAACTCGGCAACAGTGCAGAGGAAGCACATCTTTTGCATTTCCAAGGCAACACTGAACACTTTTTTTACTGTTGACAGCTACATTTTTGGCAACAAGAATAAAAACGGAACGTGATGTTGCCTTCTTCTGTAACGTTCGCAGTCCCACGGAAACCTGCAGCCTCCATCTTCCGACTTGTGTGTATCTAAGTTTATTCTCCATATCGTCGAGCCACCTCATCTGTTGGCCTACATTTTAATATTTTGCAAGCACAATTTGGAATTTCTCTGCGTTTATCTTGACATGTTGTAGCCTGTGGGTGTAGCATCTCACCATGTCATTTGGTTGTTTGGTGTTTTGTGCTTGGTGAATATGTAGTTGGCGTGTGATGCTTTGTTTTTTGTTGTTAGAAGTTCTCTAACCTTGAATAAAAATTCTTATTATGAACTTTTTGATCCAGACTGTCTGACAGATTTACTAATGGAAGACAGATCCTGTTAATTAGCTAACGGTTGTACAGCTCATTAAATTCATCACCTTGTTCGGAACCGTACTTTTCACTACCCCGTTAACCAGACCCCACATCTCACGCCACTTGTTCCTGTCCCGAAACATATAGCACAAACTTCAAACCATATTACAGTTGTTTATTGCATATTAATGGGATTGTTGTTAAACGAGGTGGTGGTTTGTCTACTGTATCTGGTTATGTATTTCCAGTCGGATTCTTTTAGAAGAAAATTTTAACATTCTAATGCAAGGGTTTCATTTTCTCTTCAGTAATTCTTGCGGACTGTAGTGTACAAAATTGACGCCACATTAAAGACCCTGTCACATTCAGCACGTCATTTCATTATGAATCATTCAGTCCTGTTGTCATGACCCAAAGAAGAAATGCTGCTTGTGAGGACGTTGTGTCACTGTGCTGTGTTTCACAATCTCCTGCCGTAGTTGCATGCACTGCAAAGTACATATCAGGGGCTCCAATTTGTCATTTATTTAATGAGCCTTGATAAGGGATGTTACAGGTCATTATGGGCGTTTCAGTTATGAGTCACTTTACAATGGCTGCTGGCATGAAACAGATGGAGATAATTTCTGTAATGACACGAAGAGGAACACTTGTCCAGTTCCAGGCTAATCAAGATTGTTACCGGAAACGCAAATTTAGAACAGTACAATTTTCGCCGTAGGAAGACTGCGTGACACAAAGTGACTGAATTGATGTTACAAAAGAAATAGTTTTGGAATTACGTCACTTCGTAGCGAGAACTCAAGAATACAAATAATACGATGTCATTTAATAGTTATATACAAGACGCGATTAACGTCAGAGTCGCGTCATTATAGCATGGAGCCGTCCGTACGTCTCCATAGTATGGTACGAAGAGGCGTAGAACGTATCACAAAACGAGTTTTCTCTTTTCGTGACTTTCCGTTAAATTCTCAAAGGCGGATGTTTCATTTCACCGATGTCTTAAATCACAGTTATGTAGTTAATAATCCGTCAGTGATAAATAAATACTCCATCTGAGTGACGGTCACTGAACACCTTCAAAGTGAAATGTGCACGTAAAGTATTATAAGTTATCAATCGTTTAGTACAGTACCTGCGCTATGTTATATTTACAGGTTTATTTACTGTAATCTTTATGCCTTATTAATATCGCCATATCAAACACTGCTGCAACGTTTGAAGATTAAAGTGGTCTTTTCTAAACTGTTATATGCTCATGATGCGTTCGCTGCCCCTCACCACCCTCTCAGGTCTGCTCGTTTACACGGAGTGTCTCTTTTATCATTGTCCTGAGCACGGCATCTCTCGCCCGATGTCGCAGCAGATGCAGGCGTTTCTGTACAATAAAGCTGCATTACTCAGGCATCATAAAAGGGACACTGGACATAGAAATGTGTTTGTGTTAACATTGGAGCCACTTCCCTGTGTTATATTTATAAAATTGGTATTTTGAATCTACGAAAAGGTAAACAAACAGACACTAAATTTGAGGCTGAGTGACGTAGGTAGCTTCATGGCGTGGCAGCAAAATGAAACGTTTCATTTACTCTAGTTCCACCATAATGCAAATTGCCACTGTCGGCAGACTACTGTGTAAAAACAGTAGCTTCTATCAAGTAGGAATGAAGGAAAGACACGCAGACGATACATAAAATGGAAATGAAAGGGCAATTTCTCAAAATAAATGAAAGCCCACTTTACAACACACGGAATCCAAGAAATCTTAATATTTCAGAAACAATTTTCGTAAATTTTATATGAGTCTTCCTAAATTTTACATGAACAAGACTCATCTGCGGGTCTCAAAATTGCCCCTTTCTCTGCGTCTTGCAATTTTGCTCAGTTGAGTTGCAAAGTAGACCAATCATCAGGCAATGGATTATTCAGGAAGTACGAAATGGCATAAAAAGCGATACATTTCACTGTCGATTGTTGCTGTATCACGAAGAGCCATTTCTTGTTCACTGCGTCCACAGCTCACATATATTAACATCAATGATTCTGTCCTTCTTCGGACAGTTAGTGCATTTAGTTTCTTTTAGGACTTGAGACAGGCTGCTGATTATTGTGATCAGCAAAATGATCGCAAGGAACTGTGAACATATAGACCACCCACGTCTTACAATGCATGAAATGTTCATTATGCAGCATAACGATTTTAGAAAGACTGCTAATTATTCTTGTTTGTTTTTGTCTCGCGCAACAGCCCCCAGTGGGCTATGGCCTCCTCATTCACGAGGTTTTTAGATCACACACAACGACGCACCGCAGTCGGTAGGACTCCTCTGGACGCGTGATCAGCTCGTCACAGAGACCTCTACCTGACAGTACACAACACTCACAA